>WBZR01002707.1_pt1 | contig 17644 bp, 18 predicted proteins | sample 5204231 | NCBI WGS metagenome assembly WBZR01 (sample SAMN12412403, study PRJNA552823) | activated sludge metagenome | isolation source: activated sludge from anammox sidestream of wastewater treatment plant... | place: USA: Virginia | collected 2017-08 | reverse complement strand
GCCGACAGCGTGATCCTCGCCGCCGCCGCGCCGGCGCACGAGCTGCTGCACGAGTTCGAGTGGATGATCGACGAGCTGCACGGCGCGGGCGACGCGCTCGTGCCGCGCGGGCTCGAGCAGGCGATCCAGGAGGGCTTCCGGCTCGGAGTCAGGCTGTGACGCCACCACCGGTGCCGCCAGCGCTGCGAACACGGCCCACGCCGCCCACGCCTCCCATGCTGCCGGCACCGACGGCGTGGCGGGCGGCAGCGCAGCGCCATGCGGGCCTGTTCGCGCCGCTCGCGCCCGGCGCGCGCATCGCGCTCGTCGCGCGTTCGGCGCCGCAGACGATGCTGCTGTGGGAGACGGGCGCCGAGGGCCTCGCGGCGCGCTGCGCGCCCTTCGCCGGCTACGGCGCGAGCGGTGCCGATCTCGTCTTCGCCGCCGACGACGAGGCGCTCGCGGCGCTCGCGCGCGCGCTCGACGGCGCGCTGTTCGAAGCGCTGCGCGCGTGCATCCGCAACGGCTCGATCATCTGCTACGTGCTGCACCGGCGCGCCGAGCTCGAGGAGCGCGGCTTCGACGAGCTGCTCGAGGCGATCGGCTACGCCTTCATGGGGGCCTGCCGGTGATCTTCCGCAACCCGGCCGGCGCGCCCGAACTGGCCTGCGACGAATGCGGCTGCCGCTGGTACGACCGCATGCGCGGCGCCTGCTACGAATGCGGTGCCGCGGTCAGTGCCGAGGCGCGGGCCGAGTTCGAACGCGCGCTGCAGGCGTTTGGGGCGCGGCAGGCCGAAGGCGCCGCGCCGCCCGAAGCGGGAGAGGCGGCGCCGCAGCAGGCGGCGACCTGAGGTGCCGCGGGCGAGGGCCGATGGCGCGGCCGGATTGACGCGGCCGGATTGACGCGGTCGGATTGACGCGGTCGGATTGACGCGGCTCGATTCACGCTGACCGATTCACGCGGACCGATTCATGCGGCCGGACTCACGCGGCCGGACTCACGCGGCCGGGCGCGGCGCCGGCGCGCCCGGGCGCCGCAGCGCTGCGCAGGGATCGGCACGCGGCTGGCGCGGCGTGACGAGGCGGCGGTCGTAGTGCCCGTCGTCGTCTTCGCCTTGTTCGACCAGGCCGATGGCCTCGCTGCGCGCACGCGTTGCGGCGTCGAGCCAGTGCGGTGCACCGATGTCGCTGCGCACATGGCCGTTGCCGGCCAGCAGAACCACACCGCGTGCCGCGTGACGCTCGAGCACCCGGGCCATGAACTGGTCGCGCGCCACCTGCGCCAGCGCCATGCGCTGCGCCGTGGCGGCATCGAGCGCGCCGCAATGGCCCTGTTCGATGTCGTGCGCCTGTGCCGCGAGCAGCGGCGCGGGCACCGCGGCGTCGAAGCCGGCTGCGGCGAGGCCTTCGCGCATCACGCGCCGCGCTTCGTCGCGACCCACGTTCGCGGCCACGATCGGCAGGCGGTAGCGCAGCGCCAGCGCGATGTAGGGCTCGTAGAAGGCGCGGTTCCAGCTCTTGTCGACGACGGCCGCTGCCACCGTGGCGGCGTCGGGCGGCGGCTGGCGGGCCAGCAGCGCGTCGAGCTGCGGCTGGCGTTCGCGGTCGATCTGCTCCATCGCCAGCGCCGGGCGCGCACCACGCTCGAGCAAGGCGCCGAGCGCCGCCAGCCGCAGCGCGTGCTGGGCGGTGTTGTCGTGCACCTCGCCGAGCAGCACCACCGGTCGGTCGAGCGCGAGCGGCGCGCTCGCACAGCCGCCGAGCAGCGTGGCCAGCGCAGTCAGCGTCGTCAGCTTCGCCAGCTTCGTCAGCGCAGCCGGCGCCTTCAACGACGCCAGCCGCGCCAGCGCCGACGCGGCCGCGGCGCGCCCGCGCGCGCCGCGGCGATCCCCTGCGGCGGCGGGCATGCGCCGCACGCTGCCGCTCCCGGCTCTCAGGCCATCTGTTCGATGCCGGCGATACGCCAGGCGTCGTCGCCGCTCCTGGCCTTGGCCAGGTGCCACACCTCGTCGACCTCCACCGGGGCTGCGCCGGCGGCCTCGACCACCTCGCCGCGGTAGCGCACGCTGACGATCTGGCGCTCGGCCTCCTCGGCCACGTCGAGCACGGTGGCCTCGATGCGGCGCACCTCGGTGCTCTGCGCCTGGCTGCCGCGCTCGAGCAGGTCGAGCTTGACCGAGGCGAACATCTCGGGCGTGGTGAACTGGCGCAGGTCGTCGAGGTTGCCGCTGTCGTGGGCGGCCTGCAGGCGGATGAAGATCATCTTGGCGATGCGCGCGAAGCCCTCGTGGTCGAATGCGGCGGGCACGAACACGCCGCCGCTCGGCGTGGCGGCGGGCGCGGCAGCCGGGGTGAGGGCCGGCTCGACGCGCGCGGCGCCCGGCGTTGGCGTCGGCGTTGGCGTCGGCGTCGGCGTCGGCGTCGGCGTCGGCCAGGCCACGCGTGCCGCAGCGGCGCCCGGACCGCCCGCGCCCGCCCCGGCCAGCGCCGGGCCGGCGGCGCGCCGACGGATGAAGGCGATCAGGGCGATGGCCGCGACGACGACGAGCGCCAGCAGCAGGAAGCTGCCGAAGGCCTCGCCCAGGCCGAGGTGGCTCATCAGCGCAGCCAGGCCGAGGCCGGCGGCGATGCCGGCCAGCGGGCCGAGCCAGTTGCGCTTGCCGGCAGCGGCGGCCGGATTTGCCGCCGCGCCGGCAGCCGGGTTCTGCGCGGCCGCCGGTGCCGCCTGCTGCGGCGGCGGCGTCGCGGGCCGCGCCGCGTCGGGCGCCGTGCGCGCCGGCATGTTGCGCTGCATGCCCAGGGACTTGCCGCCGCTCAGGCGGCGGGCGTCGGCGCTGTCGGGAGCGAGCGTGGCCGCGAGCGCGAACGCCAGCGCGGCGATGATCCAGGTCTTCGTCATGTCGTCCTTGCGGTATCGATTCGATGCCGGTTCAGGGTGTCCGCCCCGGCAGCCGGTGCGGGCGCAGGGCGGCCGCTTGCGCGACGCGCATCATACGGGCGGCGGCCCGCCGGGAGATCGCGGAAACCCCGCGCGGAATGGGTGCTCGCGAGCGACCGCGCCGCCGGTGTCGGCCGGCCGCCGTGCGCCATGCGCACTGCGGGTCCGCACCAGCCGCCGGACGAGGATCGGCGCGATTACGATTTGCGCATGCGCGTCCGCCCGTACCGGATCGGCGTCCCGCTGGCGCTGTCGCTGCTGCTGGCGGCCGGGACCGTGCTGCCGCAGAGCAAGGACTACGACTTCGCGTTCGAGCGCGACCTGTATCGCACGCGCTACCGGCAGGAGCTGCAGTTCCGCGAGGCCGTGATCCACGTCGCCTGGGCCGCCGAGGCGCTGTGCGCGAGCACGACGCAGATCGAGCCCTTCGTGCTGCTGTCGACGCACGCGCTGCGGCGCAGCCTCGCGGCGCACGATCTCGGACTGCTGCGCGAGGTGACGCAGCTCGACGAGCACTGGCGCGTGGTCTGGAGCGACGAGTCGGTGCCCGACGAGCTGCGGCTCGGCGACGTGGTCACGGCGATCAACGGCCGCACGCTGCCCGGCGGGGCGACGCGCTTCGACCTCTCGGCCCTGTTCGTCGGAGGCTCGGTCTTCGCCGCCGACGACCAGGGCTTCTGGGAGGTGATGGATGCGGCGCGCAAGGAGGCGCAGGGCACGCAGCACATGCGGCTCACGCTCGCCGACGGGCGCAGCGTCGAGGTCGAGACGCAGACCGGCTGCGCCGGCGCCGTGATCGCCAGCGGCCTCGACGCCGACCCCGACACCTTCGCGCGCCTGGGCAGCCAGCGCGTGAAGATCCCCGCCAACGCCGTGATCGCGGCGCGCTCGCGCGACGAATTCCGCTGGCTGGCTGCCTTCGGCACCTACTTCCAGGCCAGCCAGACGGCGATCGAGCAGATGCAGCGCGTCGAGGGCATGAGCACCGGCTTCGCGGTCGGCCGCATCCTCACGCTCGCGCTGCCCGGCGCCGGGCTGCTGCTCACCGCCGTCGAGGCGCAGAACGAGCGCCGCCTGGCGGTCGACGGCATCACGGCGCGCGCCGACCTGTTCGCCAACGAGGTGGTGGCGGCGCTCGGCGGCGACCCCGGCGCCGGGCTCGCCCTGACCGAGCGCATGCTCGAGCGCGGCATGAAGGTCGATGTCGTGATGATGGACGCGCTGCGCCGCTCCAACTCCGCCGAGCACGCACGCCGCATCCGCGCCATCCAGGCCGCGCAGGCCGAGGCCGAGCGCCAGCAGCAGTTGCGCGACGACGCCCAGGCCGGGCGCGAGCCGACGGCGCGACGCGCGCCGTAGCCTGGATCGCACCGTTGCAGCGACCGGGCTGCGATCAGGCGCCCATCAGGCGCCGATCAGCCGTCCGACCCACTCGTGCAGCACGAGCTGCGTGTCGTAGCAGCCCGAGCGCGAGGGCAGGAAGTCGATCGGCTCGTAGCGCGCGGGCGGCGCCACCCGCATCGGCGCGGCCACCAGCACGATGCGGCCCGCGGCCGCGCCGCCGGCGTGCAGCGCGCGCTCGAAGTTGCGCAGCGCGCGCGGCATGTGGTAGGCATGCGTGACGACGACGATGCGCTCGATGCCCTGGCCGCGCAGCAGCGCCACCGACTCGAGCGCGTTCTCGCGCGTGTCGCGCGACTTGCCTTCCTGCCAGCGCAGCGGCTGCCTGAAGTCGCGCTCGGCCACGCGCGCGGCGATCTCGGCCTCGGCCGGGCCCGCCGGGCGGCCATGACCGATGCCGCCGCTGTACATCACCGGCAGGCCGGTCTGGCGTCCGAGCCACAGCCCGTAGCGCAGGCGCTCGAGGCTCAGCGGCGTGAGATCGGAAACCCCGTATTCGGGCGCCAGCAGCTTGCGGCCGCCGCCGAGCACCACGATCGCCGTGTTCGGGGCCTTGCGCAGCGCGGCGATTTCGGGCGGCGCGAGCGCGCGCGCCGGCGGCAGCAGCACGCGTCGCAGCACATCGGCGCCGGCGTCGGTGCTGCCGAACCACAGGCCCAGGCAGGCCATGACGATCAGCGCCCAGCCGAGCAGCAGGTGACGCAGCAGCAGCCGCGCCCCCACCAGCACCAGCAGCAGGAACGGCACCGGCGGCAGCAGCAGCGCGCTCGCGACCGGGCGCCAGGCGTCGACGCCCAACCACAGCAGCAGCTCGTTCATCGCGGCGCGGCGCCCGGCCGCCGCGTCAGAAGAACGCCTGCAGCCCGGTGCAGGCGCGCCCGAGGATCAGCGCATGCACGTCGTGCGTGCCTTCGTAGGTATTCACCGTCTCGAGGTTGATCATGTGGCGGATGACGTGGAACTCGTCGTGGATGCCGTTGCCGCCGTGCATGTCGCGCGCCAGGCGCGCGATGTCCAGCGCCTTGCCGCAGCTGTTGCGCTTGACGAGGCTGATCATCTCCGGCGCCGCCCGGTCTTCGTCGAGCAGGCGGCCGACACGCAGGCAGCCCTGCAGGCCGAGCGTGATCTCGGTCATCATGTCGGCGAGCTTCTTCTGGATGAGCTGGTTCTGCGCCAGCGGCCGGCCGAACTGCTTGCGATCGAGCGTGTACTGGCGCGCCGCATGCCAGCAGAACTCGGCCGCGCCGAGCGCGCCCCAGGCGATGCCGTAGCGCGCCTTGTTCAGACAGCCGAACGGGCCCTTGAGCCCGTTCACGCCGGGCAGCAGGTTCTCGGCCGGCACGAACACGTCGTCCATGACGATCTCGCCGGTGATGCTGGCGCGCAGGCTCATCTTGCCTTCGATCTTGGGCGCCGAGAGCCCCTTCATGCCCTTGTCGAGGATGAAGCCGTGGATGCTCTCCTGGCCGCCGACCTTGCCGTCGGGATCGGCCAGCTTGGCCCAGACGACGAAGACGTCGGCGATCGGGCTGTTGGTGATCCACATCTTGGCGCCGTCGAGCCGGTAGCCGCCCGCGACCGGCCGCGCGCGCGTGATCATGCTCGCCGGGTCGCTGCCGTGGTTGGGCTCGGTCAGGCCGAAGCAGCCGATCCACTCGCCGGCGGCCAGCCGCGGCAGGTACTTCTGGCGCTGCGCCTCGCTGCCGTAGGCGTGGATCGGGTGCATGACGAGCGAGCTCTGCACGCTCATCGCGCTGCGGTAGCCGCTGTCGACGCGCTCGACCTCGCGCGCCACGAGGCCGTAGCAGACATGATTGAGGCCGGCGCAGCCGTAGCCCTCGATCGTGCTGCCGAGCAGGCCGAGCGCGCCCATCTCGCGCATGATCTCGGGCTCGAAATGCTCGTGGCGCGCGGCCATCAGCACGCGCGGCTGCAGCTTGTCCTGGCAGTACGCGCGCGCGGCGTCGCGCACCGCGCGTTCGTCGTCGCTCAGCTGGTCGTCGAGGCGGAAGGGGTCATCCCAGGCAAAGGCGGTCTTCATCGGCGGCATCTCCTGATAATCCGACGCGAGTGTAAGGAATGCGGCGCGCCGCCTCGATCGCAGTGGCGCCCGCCCCGAGGAGCGAACCGATGGAAGCCGACGCGCAAACCGAACTCATCACGCTGGCGGGCGGCTGCTTCTGGTGCCTGGAGGCGGTGTACGAGCGCGTCGACGGCGTGCTGGCCGTCGAGAACGGCTACAGCAACGGCCACGCCGAGCGGCCGAGCTACGAGCAGGTGTGCAGCGGCCGCACCGGCCACGCGGAGGTCGTGCGCGTGCGCTTCGATCCGGCGCGCATCGGGCTGGCCGAGATCCTCGAGATCTTCTTCGCCGTCCACGATCCCACCTCCAGGGGCCGCCAGGGCAACGACATCGGCACGCAGTACCGCAGCGCCGTCTACTGGCATGCGGCGGCGCAGGAGCCGATCGTGCACGCGGTCCGGGCGCAGGCCGATGCGGCGCACGGCGGCCGCGTCGTGACCGAGCTCGCGCCCGAGGCGAACTACTGGCGTGCCGAGGACTACCACCAGCGCTACTACCTGAACCACCCCGAGCAGGCCTACTGCGCGTTCGTCGTCGCGCCCAAGGTCGAGAAGTTCATGCGCACGTTCAGGGCACGCGTGCGGGCGTAGCCGCGCGGCTTGTGTGCCGCGGGCTGGCCGGCGGCGCGCCAGCGGGCGCAGTGTCGGCGCGCGGGCGCACCGGGCGCCGTCTGGGGCCTACAGCGGTGCGAAGGCGCTGGCCGGCTGCGTGTCGGGACAGACCGTCTCCAGCGCGCGGCGCAGGGCCTGGCGCTGCGGCCGGTGCTCGGGCGCCGCCAGCGCTTCGAACATCGGCGCGCGCAACAGCCACAGATCGACCGTTTCCTCGGCGCCGAGGACATGCGCGCGCAGCCACTGCGCCTCGGGGCCGCGCAGCTCGCCCAGCGCATCGAGGAACGCCAGTTTCAGGCCGACGAAGGCGCGGCGCGCGGCGATGCGCTCGCGCCGATCGGCGGCCATGCCGACCCCGGGAGTGAAGTGGCGCGGCTGGGTGTGGTGCATCGCGGTCGCGGCAGGATCAGAGCGGCGCGAGCTGCGGCCGCGGTGCGCGCGTCGGGAAGTGGCGTGCCAGCAGCGCCAGGCGACGGTCGGCCTCGGCCTGCGCATGCGCCAGGCCGATGATCCGGTAGAGCTCGGAGCGCAGATGCCACAGATCGCGCAGCGAGCCGCTGGCGGCGATGCGCTCGCGCAGCGCGTCGGCGCCGCTCGTGTCGATGTCGGCGATCGTGGCCAGGAAGTCGGTGCGCACCGAGGGCATTCGCCCGAGCGGAGGCGCCGCGTCGTAGGGCGCCGGCGCGAGCAGCCAGAACATGATGCGCTGCCAGGCGCTGTCGGGCGCATGGCACAGCGAGGGCGGCCGCACTTCCATGCGCAGGCTGCTCGCGTCGCCGAGCGTCGAGCGGCGCGGGGTGCGGTGGAGCAGGGCGAGCGACTTCATGGTCCGTGATATCGGACACGGGGGTCCGAACCTGAGCGCGATCGTCGCGCAGCGGGCAAGCGGACAAATGCACGAGAAGCGCCCCGATGGACGCGCAAATCGTTGCCGGGTCGCCAAGCGAGGCGCCCGGCGCCCTGCCGGCTACGGGCAAACCCGCAGTCGGTGACCGGGCGGACGGCCTGCGCGGCCGCTCACAGATCGCGGTACTGCAGCTTGCGCTGCGGCGTGTAGGCCCACCAGGGCCGGGGCGCGGCGCCGGCCATGAAGTCGGTGACGGCGAGGAAGGTGTCGAGCACGCAGGGATCCTGCCGCCTGCCGCTGGCCTGGCACAGCGCACGGTACAGCGCGAAGGCGTCGCGGCCGGCCAGCTCGCGCGGATGCCGGATACCGAGCAGGCGCAGGTCGGCGGCCAGCGCCGGCCCGACGTTGGGCAGCTGCTCGAGCCGCTCGCACTCGGCGGCGGTGTGCGCCTTGGGCGCCTTCATCGCGGTGGCGCGGCGCTGCGCGCTGCGTGCGGGCAGGTCCATCAGGTCAGCATCGTGTTGCGGACGAGGCCGACGGCGATGCCTTCGAGCTGGAAGTCGAGCGCATCGGGCGCGACGTGGATGACCTCGAACTCGGGGTTCTCGGGGATCAGATCGATGCCCTGGCGCGTGCGCCGCAGTCGCTTGACCGTGACTTCGTCGCCCAGGCGCGCGACGACGATCTGGCCGTTCTTCGCGTCGGCCGCCTTCTTCACGGCGAGCAGGTCGCCGTCGAGGATGCCGGCGTCGCGCATGCTCATGCCGCGCACCTTGAGCAGGTAGTCGGGCCGGCGCTGGAACAGCGTGGCTTCGACCGTATAGGTGGCGTCGATGTGCTCCTGCGCGAGGATCGGACTGCCCGCGGCGACGCGGCCCACCAGCGGCAGCGTGAGCTGCGCGATGCCCGGCAGCGGCAGGCTGTACTGCTTGCCGTACTGCGACAGGCGCGCGGCATTGAGGGCGCGCAGCGTGTCGGGCTCGAGCCGGATGCCGCGCGCGGTGCCGCCAACCAGCTCGATGACGCCCTTGCGCGCCAGCGCCTGCAGGTGCTCCTCGGCCGCGTTGGGCGAGCGGAAGCCCAGTTCGGCCGCGATCTCGGCGCGCGTGGGCGGCGCGCCGGTGCGCGCGATCGTGCTCTGCACCAGATCGAGGATCTGCTGCTGGCGCTCGGTGAGCTTGGGGCTATCGTCCATTGCTTGGCTGGCCTGCGGCGGCGAGCGTGCAGGCTGGTTGTCCATCCAGTGGCTGTATTTTCATCCAGAGAGCGCGCCAATGCAACGCACCATCGTCGTCGTCGGCACCGGAGGCACGATTGCCGGGGTGGCGGCGCGTGCCGAGGACCATGTCGGCTACGAGGCCGCAGCGCTCGCGCCCGAGGCGCTCGCGGCGGCCGTGCCGGCGCTGGCGGCGCTGCCGCTGCGCTGCGAGTCGCTGGCGCGCCTGGACAGCTCGGACATGGACCACGCCACCTGGTGCCTGCTGCGCCGGCGCCTGGCCGCGCTGCTGCGCCGGCCGCAGGTGCGCGGCGTCGTCGTCACGCACGGCACCGACACGCTCGAGGAGACGGCCTACTTCCTGCACCGCACGCTGCGCGCGTCCAAGCCGGTGGTGCTGACGGCGGCGATGCGCCCGGCGACGGCCCTGTCGGCCGACGGCCCGCAGAACCTGCTCGACGCGGTGACGGTGGCCGGCACCGACGGCGCGCGCGGCGTCGTCGTCGCGTTCGGCGGCCGGCTCTGGTGCGGCGCCGATCTGCGCAAGCTGCACGGTTACCGCCTCGACGCCTTCGGCGGCGGCGACGGCGGGCCGCTGGGCGTGCTCGAAGACGGGCGACTGCGCCTGTTTCGTGCCTGGCCGAAGGCGACGCTGCACCCGGCGGCGGCGCGGCCCTGGCCCGACGCCGCGCGTTGGCCCGCGGTGGACATCGTGACCAGCCACGCCGGCGCGCGCGGCGCGGTCGTCGACGCGCTGGTCGGCGCCGGGGCGGCGGGGATCGTGATCGCAGGCACCGGCAACGGCAGCGTGCACGCCGAACTGCTGGGTGCGGCGCGCCGCGCCGAAGCCGCCGGCGTGCGCGTGCGCCGCGCTTCGCGCTGCCCGCTGGGCGGCGTGGTCGGCGCGCCGCCCGGCGCTTTGCCTTCGTGCGGCGCACTCACGCCGCCGCAGGCGCGCATCGAATTGCTGCTCGACTTGCTGCACGAGCGTGGCGCGTTGCGGCGGCGGCGGACGTCCTGACGGTGCCCGGGGCGGGCTGCCGCCCGGTCCGCCTCCGGACCGCGTCAGGCAAGGCAGGACCAGCCCTTCGCGCTTCGCGTCACGCCGGCCGCAGGCGTGCGGGCCGCATCGCCCGGCTCGACGGACTCGGGTGCGGTCCTGCGTCCTGCGAGCGCCGCGGCGCCCACGCTGCGTGCTCGCGCTCGATCTCGATCCCGATCGGCGGCCGCGCGCCGACTCTCAACCGGCAGTGGCGCGCGCCGAATCGATCTGGCTGTGCAGCTCGAGCCAGCGCTCTTCGAGCACCGCCGTTTCGGCGGCGACATGGGCCAGGCGGCGAGCCAGCTCGGCCATCTCGGCGCCCGGGCGTCCGGGCGCTGCGAGCGCGCTCTCGACCTCGGCGCGCTCGGCCGCGAGCGCGGCCAGGCGCTTGTCGACCTGTGCCAGTTCGACGCGCTGCGCGCGCGTGGCGTCGGCCAGCCGCTGGCGCGCGGCGGCCTTGGCCTTGCGGTCGTCGCGCGGCCTGGCGGCGGCTGCCGGGCTGGCCGCGGGCGTTGCCGCGGCAGCCTGGGCGCCTTGTGGTGCATGCGCGGCATGCGCGTTGTGCGCGCTGCGGCGCGCTGGCGCGGGCGAAGGGGCGGGCGAAGGGGCGGGCGATGCACGTGCCGCCGCTTCGCGCCCGCGTGCTGCCGTGCGGCTCGCTTCGAGCAGCCAGCGCTGGTAGTCGTCGAGGTCGCCGTCGAAGTCCTCGACGCCGCGGCCGCGGCCGACGAGCCAGAACGCGTCGCATACCTCGCGCAGCAGCGCGCGGTCGTGGCTGACGAGCAGCACCGTGCCCTCGAACTCGTTGAGCGCCAGCGACAGCGCCTCGCGCGTGTCGAGGTCGAGATGGTTGGTCGGCTCGTCGAGCAGCAGCAGGTTGGGCCGCTGCCACACGATGGTGGCGAGCACCAGGCGAGCACGCTCGCCGCCCGAGAGCGTGCCCACGCGCTGGTGCACGCGCTCGCCGTCGAAGCGGAACTGGCCGAGGAAGTTGCGCAGCTCCTGCTCGCGCGCCTGCGGCGACACCTCGCGCGCCAGCCGCACCATGCGTTCGAGCGGCGTGTCGTCCTCGGCCAGCAGGTCCATCTCCTGCTGTGCGAAATAGCCGATCGCCAGGCCCTTGCCTTCGGTGATGCGTCCGGCCAGCGGCGGCAGCACGCCGGCGATCGTCTTCACCAGCGTCGACTTGCCCTGGCCGTTGGCGCCCAGGATGCCGATGCGCTGGCCGGCGCGCACGGTGCGGTTCACGTCGTCCAGGATGGTCACGTCGGCGCCGTCGGCCGCCGCCGTGCGGTAGCCGCAGTGCACGTCGGCCAGCACCAGCATCGGATCGGGCAGCGCGGGCGGCTCGCGGAACTCGAAGCTGAAGTCGGCCGCGGTGAGCACGGGCGCGAGCCGCTCCATGCGTTCGAGCGCCTTGACGCGGCTTTGCGCCTGGCGCGCCTTGGTGGCTTTGGCGCGGAAGCGGTCGATGAAGTGCTGCAGATGCGCGATGCGCTCCTGCTGCCTCGAGTAGGCGGCGGCCGCCAGGGTCAGGCGCTCGGCGCGCAGCGCTTCGAAGGCGCTGTAGTTGCCGCCGTAGCGCGTGACGCGGCCTTCCTCGACGTGCAGCGTCGCCTGCGTCACCGCGTCGAGGAACTCGCGGTCGTGGCTGATGACGACCAGCGTGCCGGCGTAGCGCTGCAGCCAGTTCTCGAGCCAGACCAGCGCGTCGAGGTCGAGGTGGTTGGTCGGTTCGTCGAGCAGCAGCAGGTCGGACGGGCACATCAGCGCGCGCGCCAGCTGCAGCCGCATGCGCCAGCCGCCGGAGAACAGGTTCACCGGCGCATCGAGGCGTGCTGCCTCGAAGCCCAGGCCGAGCAGCAGCGCCTCGGCGCGTGCCCGCGCGTCGAAGGCGCCGGCTTCCTCGAGCGCGACATGCGCCTCGGCCATGGCGTGGCCGTCGTCGGCGGTCTCGGCGGCGGCCAGAGCTTCGTGCGCCTGCGCGAGCGGCAGGTCGCCGGCGAGTACGTAGTCGGTGGCGCCCTGGTCGGTCTCGGGCATCGCCTGCGCCACTTCGCCCAGGCGCCAGCGCGGCGGGATTTCGACGTCGCCGCGGTCGGCGTGCAGGCGCCCGGCGAGCAGCGCGAACAGGCTCGACTTGCCCGAGCCGTTGCGGCCCACCAGGCCGACATGCTCGCCCGGGTTGACGGTGAAGCTCGCGCCCTCGAACAGCAGCCTGGCGCCGCGGCGCAGCGCGACCTCGCGCAGCTGGATCACGCGCCGGCTCCGCCGGCGACGAGCGCATCGCGCGTGAGCAGCAGCACGCTGTCGTCGCCCGCGCTGGTGGGCAGCCAGACCGGCTCGAGGCGCGCAAACGCCGCGTCGAAGGCGGCGCGCTGGTGCCCGATTTCGAGCACGAGCAGGCCCTGCGGCGCGAGCCAGGCCGCAACACCGGCCAGCAGCGGGCGCACGAAGTCCAGGCCGTCGGCGCCGCCGGCCAGTGCCAGCGCGGGTTCGGCGCGGTACTCGGGCGGCAGCGCGGCCATCGCCGCCGCATCGACGTAGGGCGGGTTGCACAGCACGACGTCGAACGGGCCGTCGCCGCGCGCCAGTGCGCCCAGGCCGTCGCCCCGGCGCAGCACGATGCGCGCAGCGAGGCCGTGGCGCGCGACGTTGCGCTCCGCCACCGCCAGGGCGTCGCCGCTGAGGTCGGTGGCGAGCAGCGCCGCCTGCGGCCAGTGCTGCGCGGCCAGCACTGCCAGGCTGCCGTTGCCGGTGCACAGGTCGAGTGCGCGCGCGGGCTCGCGCACGAGCCAGGCGTCGAGCGTGCCGTCGACGAGCGGCTCGGCGACGAGCGAGCGCGGCACGATCGTGCGCTCGTCGACGCAGAACGGCACCCCGTGCAGCCAGGCCTCGCCGGTGAGGTAGGCCGCTGGCCGGCGCGTCGCGATGCGCTCGGCGACGCATGCGCGCACGGCGGCCTCGTCGGCGGCGGTGATCGGGCGTTCGCCCTGCTCGGCCAACGCATCGAGCGCGAGTCCCAGGCGCCACTGCACGAGCCAGGCCGCTTCGTCGTAGGCATTGCCGGTGCCGTGGCCGAAGGCGACACCGGCCGCGTGCAGGCGCGCGGCCATCTGTCCGACGAGCTCGGCCAGCGTCACAGGCTCAGCCGAGCAGCCGCTCGAGCACGCCCTGGTAGACGCGCACCAGCGACTCGACGGCGGCGAGGTCGACCCACTCGTCGACCTGATGGATGCTGGCGTTGACGACGCCGAACTCCAGCACTTCGGGGCAGATGCGGGCGACGAAGCGGCCGTCGCTGGTGCCGCCGCTGGTCGACAGCTGCGGCTCGATGCCGCATTCGGCGCGGATGACGTCGGCCAGGACGGCGCTCAGCCGCCCGGGCTGCGTGAGGAAGGGCTCCCCGCCGAGCGTCCATTCGAGCCGATGCGGCACGCCGTGGCGCGCGAGGATCGCCTCGACACGCTGGCGCAGCGCCGCCGGAGTCGACTCCGGGCTGAAGCGGAAATTGAAATCCACCACGAGTTCGCCCGGAACGACGTTGAGCGCCCCGCTGCCGGCATGCACGTTGCTGATCTGGAAGCTGGTGGGCGGGAAATGCGCGTTGCCCTTGTCCCATTGCGCTGCGGCGAGTTCGGCGAGGGCGGGCGCCGCCTCATGCACCGGGTTGCGTGCCAGCTGCGGGTAGGCGACATGGCCCTGCAGGCCGAGCACGACGAGCCGACCCGACAGGGAGCCGCGGCGGCCGTTCTTGACGGTGTCGCCCAGACGCTGCACCGAAGTCGGCTCGCCGACGACGCAGGCGTCGAGCCGCTCGCCGCGCGCGCGCAGCACCTCGACGACATGGCGCACGCCGTGCAGCGCCGGACCTTCCTCGTCGCTGGTGAAAAGCAGCGCCACGCGGCCGGCGTGCGCAGGCCGGGCGGCGACGAAGCGCTCGGCTGCCGCCACCATCGCGGCCACCGCGGTCTTCATGTCGGCGGCGCCGCGGCCGTACAGGCGCGCGTCGCGCTGCGTCGGCACGAAGGGGTCGCTCGTCCAGGCCGCGCGCGGACCGGGCGGCACGACGTCGGTGTGGCCGAGCAGCAGCAGCGTCGGCCCCGGCCGGGTCGCGTCATGCACGGCCCACAGGTTGTGCACGCGCGTCGCCGGGTCGGCGGGCGCGGGCCCGGCGTCGAGGTGTTCGCAGGCGAAACCGGCCGCCGCCAGGCGCGCGGCCAGCAGCGCGTGCGCGCCGCCGTCGGCCGGCGTCACCGAAGGACAGGCGATCAGCGCTTCGGCCAGCCCGAGCGCATCGCTCACGGTTTCGGGCGCGGCCGGGGCGAGCCGCCGGTCAGCGTGCGCGGCTCGTCGGGGCGCACGTCGAGCGTGATCTCGGTGAACGAGGGCGCGGCCGACTCCTCCGTCCCGGGCTGCGCGCGCGACACCGGCGCCGGCTCGTTCTGCAGCCGCCACAGCAGGTTGGTCGGGCTGTCGGCGTAGGCCAGGCCCTCGTCGCGCGAGACCACGCCTTCGTTGATGAGGCGCGCGATGTCCTGCTCGAAGGTCTGCGAACCCTCGGCGAGCGAGTTCTCGACCGCTTCCTTGATGGCCGAGAGATCGCCCTTCTCGATCAGCTCGGACACGAGCTTGGTGTTGAGCAGGATCTCCACCGCCGGCACGCGGCCGCCGGCGTTGCTGCGCAGCAGGCGCTGCGAGACGACGGCGCGCAGGCCCGAAGCCAGGTCGGAGAGCAGCGTGGGACGCGCCTCGGGCGTGTAGAAGGACAGGATGCGTCCCATCGCGTGGTAGCTGTTGTTGGCGTGCAGCGTGGCCAGCACGAGGTGGCCCGACAGCGCGTACGACAGCGCCGAGCTCATCGTCTCGCGGTCGCGGATCTCGCCGATCAGGATGCAATCGGGCGCCTGGCGCAGCGCATTCTTGAGCGCGACCTGCAGGCTGTGCGTGTCGCGTCCGACCTCGCGCTGGTTGACGATGCTTTTCTTGTTGCCGAACAGGAACTCGATCGGATCCTCGATCGTGAGGATGTGGCCCGTCATCTGCTGGTTGCGCCATTCGATCATCGAGGCCAGCGTCGTGCTCTTGCCGGTGCCGGTGGCGCCCACCATCAGGATGAGGCCGCGCTTTTCCACCACGAGCTGGCTCAGCAGCGCCGGCAGGCCGAGCGACTCGAGCGTCGGGATCTGGTAGGGGATGCAGCGGATCACGGCGGCGATCGAGCCGCGCTGCTTGAACGCCGAGAGCCGGAAGCTGCCCACGCGCGTCATGCTGATGCCGACGTTGAGCTCGCCCGTGTCGTCGAGCTCCTCGAGCTGCTGCGGCGTCAGCATCTCGGCCAGCAGCTGGCGCGTCTGGTGCTGCGCCAGCGTCTGGTCCGACAGCTGCAGGATCTGGCCGTTGATCTTGATGAGGATCGGCGTGTTGGCCGCCATGTACACGTCGGAGGCGTTCTTCTCCGCCATTAGGCGCAGCACGCGTTCGAGGTTGCCGGACATCGCGGTTTCGCTCCCTGGGCGGTTCGGGTTCAGGTGCGCAGCAGCTCGTTGATGCTGGTCTTGGCGCGCGTGCCGGCATCGACCTTCTTGACGATGACGGCGCAGTACAGGCTGTGCGAGCCGTCGGCGGCGGGCAGCGAGCCGCTCACCACCACCGAGCCGGCAGGCACCCGGCCGTAGCTCACGCGGCCGCTGGCGCGGTCGTAGATCTTCGTGCTCTGGCCGATGAACACGCCCATGCTGACGACGGAGTTCTCCTCGACGATGACGCCTTCGACGACTTCGCTGCGCGCGCCGATGAAGCAGTTGTCCTCGATGATCGTCGGGCTCGCCTGCAGCGGCTCGAGCACGCCGCCGATGCCCACGCCGCCCGACAGATGCACGTTCTTGCCGATCTGCGCGCACGAGCCGACCGTGGCCCAGGTGTCGACCATCGTGCCGGTGTCGATGTAGGCGCCGATGTTGACGTAGCTGGGCATCAGCACCACGTCGCGGCCGATGTAGGCGCCGCGGCGCGCCACCGCCGGGGGCACCACGCGCACGCCGGCAGCGCGCATGCGCTCCTCGTCGAGCTGCGAGAACTTCGGCCGCACCTTGTCGTAGAACTCGAGCTCGCCGGCGCGGATCATCCGGTTGTCGTTGAGCCGGAAGCTGAGCAGCACGGCCTTCTTCGCCCACTGGTTGACCTCCCAGTCGCCGACGCCGCGGCGCTCGGCCACGCGCAGGCGACCGGCATTGAGGTCGGCCACCACCTGCTCGACCGCGTCGCGCACTTCGGGTGCGTTCAACGCCGAGATCTGGGCCCGGTTGTCCCAGGCGAGGTCGATGACGGCTTGCAGGCGGCTGCTCATGGCTCGAGGCTTTCGGTGTAGGCGACGATGCGCCGGGCCGCCTCGAGGCATTCCTCGGGCGTGGCGACCAGGGCCATGCGGATGCGGCCGGCACCCGGGTTGCGGCCGTTGGCCTCGCGTGCGAGCAGGCGCCCCGGCAGCACCGCGACATTGTATTGAGCGAGCAGGCCGCGGGCGTAGGCCAGCTCGTCGCCGCCGCAGGCTGCCGGCACCCCGGCCCAGAGGTAGAACGACGCGTCGGGCAGCCGCACGTCGAGCACGCGCGCCAGCAGCGGCGTGACTCGAGCGAACTTGGCGCGGTACAGCGCCCGGTTGGCCTCGACATGGGCCTCGTCGTTCCAGGCCGCGATCGAGGCGCGCTGCACGGGGCCGCTCATCGCGCTGCCGTGGTAGGTGCGGTAGAGGAGGAAGGGCTTGACGAGGCGCGCGTCGCCCGCGACGAAGCCCGAACGCAGGCCCGGCACGTTGCTGCGCTTGGACAGGCTGGTGAAGGCGACGAGGTTGCGCCAGTCGTCGCGGCCGAGCCGGCGTGCAGCCTCGAGCGCGCCGAGCGGGGGCTCGTCGCCGAAGTAGATCTCCGAATAGCACTCGTCGCTGGCGATCACGAAGCCGTGCCGGTCCGACAGCTCGAAGAGCATCTGCCACTCGGCCAGCGAAACCACCGCGCCGGTGGGGTTGCCGGGCGAGCAGACGTAGACGAGCTGCGTGCGCCGCCAGGTCGCTTCGTCGACGCCGGCCCAGTCGGCGCCGAAATTGCGCTGCGGGTCGCTTGCAACGAAGGCCGTGGCCGCACCGGCGAGCAGCGCCGCGCCTTCGTAGATCTGGTAGAACGGGTTCGGGCAGAGCACGGTGGCGCCGGCGCGCGTGGGGTCGATCACGGTCTGCGCGAACGCGAACAGCGCCTCGCGCGTACCGTTCACCGGCAGCAGCTGCGTCGCCGGGTCGACCGTGACGCCGCAGCGCCGCTGCAGCCAGCCGGCGCAGGCCTCGCGCAAGGCGGGTTCGCCGGCCGTGGCGGGGTACGACGCGAGCATCGGCAGCGCCTGCACCAGCGCCTGCTCGATGAAGGCGGGCGTCGCGTGGCGCGGCTCGCCGATCCCGAGGCTGATCGGCGCCAGGGCAGCCGGCGGCACGATGTCGGCCGTCAGCTCGCGCCAGCGCTCGAAGGGGTAGGGG
>WBZR01002705.1_pt1 | contig 17652 bp, 10 predicted proteins | sample 5204231 | NCBI WGS metagenome assembly WBZR01 (sample SAMN12412403, study PRJNA552823) | activated sludge metagenome | isolation source: activated sludge from anammox sidestream of wastewater treatment plant... | place: USA: Virginia | collected 2017-08 | reverse complement strand
GTGTTGAACACTGGTGGTTCTGCTTGATTTTCAGGTTGTTCAAAATAGGGAAGTACTGGAAACTGCATTGAATCTCTTGAACACTCAATTACACAGTCAGGGGGGAAGAAATCATTAATGACTTCTCCGACTGTTTTAACAGGAATCCCACGTTCTACTACAGCATTTAGAACCAGCCTTAAAAGCGAATCACTTTGATGCCACGTATCACCAGGAGTTCTATAAGTACCGCCAAATTCATGGGCAATAAAGACAATCCACTTATTATTTGCCACTGCAGAATCCAGAATGGTTCTGATTGTTGTTATGTTGTCCGTATTTGTCAGATTAATCCGTTCTATATGGTATAAATCAAAAGGTTGAGACATCCCCGGTAATTCTGTGGCACGAGAATAATATGAACTGTATTTCTTAACAATATTAACCCGACTATGAGACCAATCATTATTAGGTGAAGCAAATCCTGAATATGGAAATTCATGAGAATCAAGCCAGCTTTTCATTTGGCTGACATTGGTTTCTGTAACTCCAATGTCGTGATTATAAGTATGATTGCTTATCTCCCAGCCGGCTGCCTTCATTTCAAGTAATGTGTCAACAGCATTATATCCAGCACCATTGACCCACCAATTAAGTGCATTTATATAAACCGTCGCAGGAAATCCATATTCCTTAAATACATCAAACAAATCATTCCATGTATCAGAACCATCATCATAGGTAAAGGAAACTACCGGTCCATACTGAGCGTTTGAATAACCGTAACTCAACAATAACAGAGTTATTAACAAAATTATTTTACGTTTCATTGCATCCTTCGTATGAAATATTAAAAATCGTTAAACATAAACGTCCTGGTTATGGACACAATAAATTAATAATGGGGCGGGAGCTGAATTATATATTCGACAACACAAGTTGCCCTCAAAAGGAAAAGTTCATTTACTATTTACTATAAATTGTTTTAAAGGGCAAGAAAAATTTTTCCCTTCATGAAATCAACCAACCCAACAAACAATATAAACTATAAACTAAAAAATCCGCAACTTTTTAATAGGTAGGGATTTTAATAGTTAATTACAGTCATTATTTTATCAAAACCATCTTTTTCACCTGAACAAATTCAGGGCTTTCAATTCTATAAATGTAAGCACCACTAGGCAGATCGGCAGCATTTACTGTTATCTTGTGATATCCTGCTTCATAATTTCCTTCAGCAATAGTTCTAACAAGTTCTCCGAGCATATTATAAATATTAATTTTAAGCTGTGTTTCTTTTGGCAGTGAAAACCTTATCGTTGTGCTCGGGTTAAATGGATTAGGATAATTCTGTGACAACTCAAACTTTGTTGGTAGTATTTCTACTTCTATTACATCTGAATATTCAAAGCTACCATCGTTGTCTATCTGTTTTAATCTGTACTGGAATTTACTTCCGCCTGTAAACAGATCTTTATCCAGGTAACTATATTCTTTTGGTGAGTTTGAATTGCCGTGTCCTTTTACAAAACCAAGAGTATTCCATTCGCCTTCGTTTATTCTTCGTTCTAAATTAAACCCGTAGTTGTTTACTTCTGTTTTTGTAACCCAGTTTAGAGCTACTTTATTTTCATCAATAAGTCTCCCAGTAAAGGACGAAAGTTCAACAGGAAGAGGTGTAGTATTTTCATCTGAAAAAGTTCCAGTTATCCAATATATTTCCGGATTACCGTCAAAAATAGCCCAAAAAGGCGAGCTATCTTGCCAAATAAGTCCTGCACTTCCTGAAGGATTTAATGTTGTAAAATTTATTGTAACTACATCTGTCCAGGATGGTGTTCCAGCAACTACAGTGCCTCCATTATCTATATTTAAAACTATATTTAACCATATTTGATTGGTTAAAGGCCTGGTTATAGTACCAGTTGAATAATTTCCACCGGAGAAATTGTGATAAATATAATCAACTCCATTTTGAGGTAAAGCAGGAAACGATAAGTTTATATTATTAAAATTAAATACAAGTGTAGAACCGCCCAGATCATCAGTCCCAGTATTAGTATTAAACTGTACCTTTACTGAGTAAACATTGCCGTTATTTACCATAACAACAAATCTACCATTCACGGTAGTTGAATATAGCTCAATGTTTATAAATAAAATCAGAATCGTCAGTATGAATGTGTTTTTCATTTAAAATCTCCTTTATTCAAATATCATAAAATTAATTTGGTACCTGAGAGAGTTTACCATTATTCACTCTCCACTCTAAATTTCGATCAACTATATTCACACCAGAATTTAAATCAAAGTCACCTGCCAGATATCCAATGGTACCATTCTGAACTCTCCAAACTAAATTATTATCTACAATATTGACTCCGCCATTCCCATTTCCATCGCCGGATATCATACCAAATATCCCCGCTCCGAGATCTTTTTGAGGATTGATTCCATAAGTCTGCGATTGAGAAGTTGTAAAATCATACAACACAGAACTGCTGCTTAACGGAATTGAATCTGCAGACATAATTGCGAGATGGTTACGGTGTCTTACAACAACATAATAATTACCAGCACTTATTCCTGTAAATGTAACCGGACTTGAGCCGTCAATATCTACAATAGTTCCATCACTTTTAATAAAAGCTGCACGCTCAACTACTTTAGAAGCGGAAGCAGTTCCTGTTCTTAATTCAACGAGTATCCAATCAACAATATTTGAGTTGGGCATACTGTCAACAGAACTTGCTGTGTAACCATAAGCTGCAGTATCGTAAGCATCATTAGAATCATTTGGTATAAAATGATTTGTATTAAGTGTTGTTGTCATAGCGCTTCCGGTATAAGGTCCTTCCAAAAATACTTTTAAATTAGCCGTAACAAAATTCGGTGTTCCTTCAGTTCTTAAAATTACGCCACCTTGTCCAACAACAGTTCCAGTATTCGTATTTGTAAAAAATACGGCAAATAACGGGTTAGGTGTATTGGTTTCTTCTAATGTCCAGTTTGTCCCATTATTTGTAGTTCTGAAAATTGTACCCATTTCACCAACAACAGTTCCGTTATTAGCATCTGTAAAGAAAACACCCATCAAATGCAGTAATATTTCACTTGTTTGTAGAGTCCAGTTTGTTCCGCCGTTAGTAGTTTTGATGATTGTTCCGTTATCGCCGACGATAGATCCGTTATTTTCATCTGAGAAATAAACACAATTTAAATTATTTGTTGTTGTACTGTCCTGTGCAGTCCAGTTTGTCCCGCCATTTGTAGTTCTGAGGATTATTCCGGCATCACCGACTGCAAATCCTGTGTTTGAATTTGTGAAGAAAACACTTGTTAAATTATTTGTGAATCCGCTTGTTTGTGCAGTCCAGGTTGTTCCACCATCGGTAGTTGTACGAATCGTTCCTGCTTCACCAACAACGAATCCTTTATTCGCATCAATAAGGAAAACGCTATTCAAATGTTTTGTCCCGACAGTTGATGTGTCCCAACTGGTTCCGCCGTTAGTTGTTCTGCAAACAACTCCGGTCTCACCAACAGCTATTCCATTATTTTTGTTTCCTTTTGGAAAGGAAACACCTTTGAATCCATATTCTCTTCCCATTGGAAATATTTTCACATCCCAACTTGTCCCGCCGTTTGTAGTCTGAAGAATTCTTCCAGCATTACCAACAGCAAATCCACTATCTTTATTAGTAAAAAAGGTACTGAAAAGATTTACCTGGGAACCGCTTGAAAATGCATTCCAGGTTTTACCGCCGTCAGTTGTTTTCATAATAGATCCATAAACTCCGACCGCAACACCTACATTTGGATTAGTAAAGTGGACGCTAAGTAAAGTTTTTGTTAAATGTTCTGGTTCAGTCCAGCTTGTACCCCCGTCTATGGTTCGTAATATAACTCCACCCCAACCTACAGTTACACCGCTATCCGCGTCCGTAAAATAAACGTCCTCTAAACCTGTAATAATTGATGTATTTTGTTGTAACCAGGTTGTACCACCATTAGTGGTTCGAAGAATTGTTGATTCTAAACCAACGGCTGTACCTGTGTTTTTACTTGTGAAGAAAACACTTGTTAATATTTGTGTGGTTCCGCTTGCTTGTGCCGACCAATTAGCGCCACCATTAGTAGTTCTGCGGATAGTTCCCGACTTGCCAACGGCAGTTCCCGTAGAGTCATCTGAAAAGAAAACTCCTATTAACTCATTAGTGGTTCCACTTGTTTGTGCAGTCCAGTTAGTTCCACCATCAGTAGTTCTGAGAATTATTCCGTTATAACCAACGGCAGTTCCATGAATGGAATCAGTAAAGCATACACTTAGCAGAGAATATTGAATTTCTTGAAGATTCCAGACTACTCCGCCGTCGGTAGTTCTCAGGATTACACCATTACCAATGATCCATCCATTATTTGAATTGATGAAACATACATCCGTGAGTTCGGATTTTGTCCCGCTTGATTTTAATGTCCAACTTACACCACCGTCTGCTGTTTTCAGAATTGTACCAGCCTGACCAACAGCCCATCCAACATTTTCAGAGATAAGATGCACACTATTTAGGATATTTCCCGTAGGGTAAGGATTTTGCAACTCCCATTGAGGGTATAAGTACTGAACAGAAAGAATAAATATAAATAATGTAAACTTTTTCAAAATAGTCCTATAAAATAAACTAAACAAATATTCAGATTTAAAGAGCTCAATCAGACTCTTTTAATAATATTTAAAATCACAAAGATGACATAGTAAGAGCAATCGAAGTGAAATTTAATAAAAAATTTTTCAATGATTATACCAATTAAATTTGGTAAAATTTTCAAAATTCAATCTTAAAATTTATGATATTGAGAATGAGTATTATTTTAGTACAGAACAAAATTATTTCGTATCAAATTTGAACATATGAACAAAATACTTATTCATTTCAATCACAATCCGTTACATAAACAAATTACGGCTTTCAATTCTGTTGGCAATAACATTTTTATAACATAATCATTTATTATCAATTCTATTTTTGAAATATCATAGATCTTGTTTCGTTAAAACTTCCCACTTTCAGTTTATAAAAGTAAACACCTGAACTAAGTTCTATACCCTGATCATTTGTTCCATCCCAATGTAGTTGGTAGCTTCCTTCATCTCTGGTTTCTCCTTTTATAAGCGATTTCACCAGGTTACCGTTTGTATCATAAATGTGTAGTTGTATAATTGCTGAATTATAAATGTCAAAAGTAATTCGAGTTTGTGAGTTAAAAGGATTTGGAAAATTTTGATAGAGTTTGAATAAGGAAGGTTCATACGGATCAGTCTGGATATTACTTGAAGTTACAGATAGAACTGTTCTATCATAGACTGATATTTCTGCAGAATCCTTAGTTACCACAAACCCGGAATCGTGCATGCAGTTTATATTATTTAATAAAAATTTACCATAAGAATTGTAGCCAACATATAGATCTGGATTTGTAATTTGAGGATAATATGCAACTGGTGTTAACATGTATTTAGCAGCATACCACGATGCAGCAAATGGATCGGTAGAACCAAGTAGCATATTTAATTGTATTGCTATATTTCCGTAATTACGTTCAGGGTTAGTCCACGCTGCATCAATTATTGTAAGCTTTGGAAATGTTACTTGCATTACTTTAGCGACCAGAGCAAACGGGCTGAAAAAATAGTCAAAGTGCATAGGATCACCGCCTCCATACCGTTCGTTCTGATACGCAACTGTAAGTACTCCTACCCAGTTTTTTATTGCAAGTGTAGCGCCAGTCCATCCGTGAGCCTTCAGAACCGGGAAATCAATTATGCTAAGACGATCGTGATTGTAAGTTTGAGTATTTGTATCCCAGATCCCATACTTCAATGATATATAATAATTACCTGAAGGTGATTTGAATTTTGGATAACTGATCTTTGAATTAGGATCGTAGGGATATCCATCGAGATAGTCACCATCTGAATATTCAGTTACAACATTATACATCATATCTGCCCATCGAAATAAATAAACAGGATATCCTTTGGAATGAAATGTATTAATGACATCAAGAATATCTTGATTCGTATCTTCAGAATTATTATCATCTTCTCCAATAGGAGCCCATTGTGTATTATCTCCAATAAGAATTTCACCTGTGAATCCATCCGGATGTTGAAGGATTTGCCAGATTAAACCTTTAATTCTGTCAGTGCTTGTAGTATTTCTGAAATCCCATTGAAAACTTGCTTTGATTATCACTATATCATTTGAACTAACTATTCCTGAAGGATGTGTCGCTGTTTTATATAGGTGAATACCTTGTGTCTTCAGCATCAGCAACAGAGTGTCAATTGCAGGATCAACAAGATATTCATTCGGTACCGTGGAATCGCCAGCAGCTAATGAACCGGCAGTAGGAGGAATCTGATCCATTACAAAAACTTTTGATACAGGATTATTTACTTGCCAGGTAGGTAATGCTTCGGTGATAGTGAAATTTTCTTTTTGATACTGGGGTGAAATAGTAATTGTTGAAACTGACATCATAATTATCAATACCCCGATTGAAAAATCATGATATTTTCTTAAGAATCTATTTTCAGTTATGTGTTTTAAATTGACCACGTTTAATTTTCATTACTACTGATCTTTCTTCATATCAGTTGCAGCCAGAATAATTCACACAGAAGTAAAATGTAAGAAGATCAAATGAAGGAATTCTTTCTGTTAAAAAATAAATGAATTCCTATCTAATTTCAAAATTGCCTTTAATAAGTTCCAAATTTGAAGGAATTCGATTTTGATATTCTTTTTCTAAGTTAACAATTATCTGTTACAATTTTATCGCAGCAGAACCATTTTTTTAAAAGTAACAAATTTATCTGCTCTTAATTCACAGATGTAAATACCTGACGCAGCATCATTTGCATCCCAGTTGTAGCTGTATTTACCTGCATCTAATTTATCATCTACTAATTGAATAACTTTTTCACCGAGCACATTATAAACATTCAGTGTTACGTACGCCTCCTCTGGTATTGAGAACTTTATAACCGTATTCGAATTGAACGGATTCGGAAAGTTCTGGTACAGTTCGTAGCTGATGGGTAATTCTCTTGTCAATTTTCCTGAAACTTCTATTGAACTAATTTTATAGTTTGTTAACATAATTTCTTCACCACTTGTTAGCTCTTCGTTTAATAATTCTCCTTTTATTCTATCTCTGATTATTATGTTGATTCCTTCAGCCCTGATTGTAATAGGATAATTCTCAGAGGTTATCTGAATTATTTTTTCGCTGCTAATATTTTCTGCTAATGTTTCACTGCTGTATCTTACATCGAATACACTTGCAGGCGGCGGCGGAGGTAATTCATATAGACTAAAATCTGTTTCTTTATCCGTTGCATAAAGTATTGTACTCTTTCCTTCATTATCAGTAATAATAATTTTTCCCCAATTCGGATTTATATCTGCTAAGAGTAGTTTTTCTTCTTCTTCATTTTTCAGCAGCCCTCCATTCAGATTTATAACTCCATCATCTGTTACTCTTACCCAGAATCCTTTTCCTGATAGTAACGTATCGGCTATATAATATCCATCATTATATTCAAAAAAATACGTTGCTACTATCCCTGGCGGTGTGGTAGTTATCTGACTTAGTGGTATGTCTTTCTCATATATACCGAACAGGTTCCAGCCTTCATGAACTGATACTGTATCGCCTTGTGTTAATCCACAAATTTGTAATTGTTGGCTCGCTCCAAATTTCAACCAATAACCTTTTCCTGTTTCTAAAGTATCGTGAGAAATATACCCGGCATTATAACTATAGGCTGGAGAAGTAGCTGATGGAAATAAATTACTTAATGTCATATCATCTGCAAGCAGCGGCACCGAAATAATATTCCACTCATCGTTTACTGACATAATACTGCATAAACCTCTGTAGCTAATACTTAGAGAATTTATAGCTTGATTTGTAAGAGTATAGCTGCTCTGGTTTTTCATATTAACATTTACAAACGAACCATTAATTCTATCTTTCAGATAAAAAGTTCCTTCAGGGAAAGCAGTGCTATCCCAGCTAAATGTCATCGGATAGCCTGCTGAGCTAGGTTGAAATGTCAAATTCCAGGTAATATTTGTCTCCGCACTATCTCTATAATCAATGAGCGAACTAACCAGTGGATTAGTTGGCAAGTTGAATCTTGTATCAAAAATACTTGGCGGTGGTGCCGGCGGCAGTTCATACTCACCGAGCGATGCATCTATACTATCTGTCGCATCTATGTGTTGACCGAACGTTAAAACTTGATTCAATTCAGTTCCGCTTGCATCCTTTATAGTAATTTGATTGGTCCAGACGGGAGGAGTTGGTGGGGGAGGAGGTTCAATTGAATATTTAAACATTGTTCCATCCATTCCCGCAAACCATCCTGTGTACTCGTTTACAAAACTAAGTGAAGTTAAATCTTTTCCAGTAACTCCGGTAAAAGAAGTCCAATTATTTCCCAGGTCAGTTGTATTAAGAATTGTTCCATTATCACCAGCAATCCAGATTGTTGAAGAATTTGTGAATTGAACAGATGCTAATTTTTCTGTGGTATTGACATTTTGTGAAACCCAGGATTCACCACCATCAGAAGATAATAAGACCGTTCCTGCATTGCCTACACACATTCCTACATTTGAGTTGTAAAAATTTACGCAGTTCAAATTATTCGTTGTTCCGCTTGTTTTACTAACCCACGATTCACCACTATCCGTTGACTTTAATATGCTGCCGCCAACACCAACAGCCCAACCATTATTTATATCTGAAAAGTATATACTCGAACTGTTGATTGAACTTTTTTGTGTCCACGTAACACCACCGTCTATTGATTTATAAATTCCTTCATAGCTGCTGCCTTTAGCAGTTAACCAACCAGTATTCTGGTTAACAAAAAAAACAGAGGTGGCACAACAGCTAAGACTACTATTACGATTCCAGTTATCTCCACCGTCTGTAGTTAAATAGACTTCGCCAAAATCTGAATCTACAGCCCACCCAAACAATTCATTAATAAAATGAACATAATTCATACCATAGGCACTGGTCTCCATTTGAGTTTTCCATATTTTTCCGCTGTTAGTTGTCTTTAAGATTATGGCCTTGTCGGGATTTCCGTAACGACTTCCTACTGCCCAACCAATATTTTCATCAATAAAATAAATCGAATGAATGTCATCCATCATTCCACTGAGAATTTGAGACCAATCAGAAGTACTTTCTTTCTTCAGACAAATAATGCCGTAAACGCCAACCGCCTGTCCATTTCCATGTTGTGTAAGAAAAATAGATAATAATGCGTTAGCATATATACCCCAAGCAATATATTCAGTATTCCAAGTTATCCCACCATCAGTAGTGGTTCGAATAATATTATCAACACCACTACTCCAATCAACAAACCAACCGTTACTCGAATCTTTGAAGTAAACTGAAGTTATTCCACCATATGGATAAATACTCAGTTGTTCCGTACTATCCATCTTTGTTTGTCTCGTTTGGAATAATGATCCAGACATAGCCCACGTATCTCCTCCATTTGTGGTTTTATAGAAAAAAGTACTACCACCACCACCACCAATGAAACCAACATTGGCATCAATAAAGTCGAGAGTAATACAATTGCCATTCGTTCTTGGAAAACCACTTGACTTATCAATCCAACTTGAGCCACCATCCGTTGTTTTAATCACTGAACTTGTATCATTTACCTCTCCGGCAGCGTATCCAATAAAAGCATCAACAAAATCCAATGATAATAAATCGTTACTTGTTTCGGAGTTTAAATTCATCCACACTGAACCACCATTCGTGGTTTTTAATATTGTTCCGTTAAATCCAACAACATAACCCGTGTCGGTATCATAAAAATAAATATCAGATAAATGTTGTGTTGTTCCGCTTTGAAGAGAATCCCATGTCGTACCGCCGTCTGTTGATTTTAATATTAGTCCGAACTCACCACAAATCCATCCTGTATTTTGGTTAACAAATTGAATTGCTTTTAAAATTAAATTCGTACCGCTGTTTTGCTGAAACCATTCATTACCAGCAGTTGTAGTCTTTTTAATAAATCCACTTGAGCCAACCATCCAGCCAGTACTATCATTAATAAAAAAAGTTGACCAAAGATCGTTCCTATCCGGGACAAGGTTTTGGTTAGTCCATTGCGGGTAAGCAAATTGTGTAACCAACAAAACGAATAGGATATTTTGTAATAAAAAATTCATAAAAAGTTTCTTTTATTGAAAGATTATTATTCAAATCAATTGTATCATAGGGTTCTCAGATGGTAGGATATCAAAAGACACATCAAAAATGCGCAAATAATAAATAAAAATCAAAAAAAGAAGATATATTTTGCAAATAGCATCGTGTGCTTCGGAAAAAATTATCTCTAAATAAAAAATTAAAAAGTTTTCGTTACTTGTCGAATAAATTTTTTTTACCATGCTATATGCCTATAAAAATGTAAATTGTATCAAGGATATTTTTTATAAATGTTGTTGTATTGGAGTTATCAGAACTTGAAAGGTTTGACTTTTATTATTTGCGGACTACTAATAATTTATTTTCTGCCGAATATTTCAAGCATAATAAATATTCCTCTTTACCTGTTCGAACCTATGAGGATAATTGTTGTAGTATCAATTATCCATAGTTCAAAAAAAAGTGCTTATCTGCTTGGTTTATTATTGCCATTATTCTCATTATTTCTTTCAAGCCATCCATCAGTTCCTAAAACATTTATTCTAATAGCCGACCTGCTGTTAAACGTAGTCTTGTATTTCAAATTAACCAAGGTTTATGGAAATAAATTTTTATGTATGTCAGTGAGTATTTTACTAAGTAAGATAATGTACTATCTTATCAAATATTTGTTTATTAAATTATCGTTAATTGAAGGTAGTTTTATTGCAACACCGATATACATTCAGGTAATAATTATTATGGTACTTAGCACTTATGTTTATTTAATAGCTGAACTATCTCACTCCAAAAAATTGTCTGGAAACAACAACTAAAAATCCCAGTTAAACTAGCTAGTAGATAGGAGGGATATCATTTATTTAACTTAGAGTGAAAATATTATTGGACATCATTTAACCAACAACATCTTCTTTGCAGAAATAAATTTATCCGTTCTCAGTTCATAGATATACAATCCAGTTGCTAATCCACTTTGTGGTACATTCCAGGTATAACTATGTCTGCCCTCCTCCAACTTTTCATTCACTAATTCAGTTAATTTTTCACCAAGCACATTATAAATACTTAATATTACATGAGTTGCTTCCGGTAATGAAAACTTTATAGTGGTGTTGGGATTAAATGGGTTCGGAAAGTTCTGCTCAAGTGAATAATTCTCCGGCGTGATTATCTGACCGAAAACTATTTTCAATTTGTTAATAGATTTATCATTAATTATTGTTTCTTCTCCATTATTCAAAGTCGCTGTCATTTGTTTCCCATTTTCATCCTGCAATGTGATATTCATATTTTCAACTTTTACGCTTATAGGATAAATAATTCCTGTCATCTCTATTATATGTTCACCATTTTCAAGATCCTCAGCTATCCTTCCGCTTGAGAACCTTATGTCAAACATTCCTTCTAAAGGTGCGGGTGGTAATTCGTATTGATTTAAATCGACTTTTCCTTTAACTGCAAACAATGTATAGCAGATACCTGCTGCATCTGTAAATATTATTTTGCCCCAATCCTCGGGGAACCATTCTCTCGGTTCCTCTCCCTTCTCCAATGTTTGTGGTAAGATAATTTGGCCTGCACCCGATAGTTTGATCCAGTAACCATATCCGGGATTTATTGTTGTTGCTGGCCGGTAGTTAGTAGAAAATTTATAAACTGGTCCGGATATTAATCCTGCGGGATTGGTTGTTAGATTGGATGTGGATACACTGAAGTCATATCCACCAATCATGTTCCATCCTGATGTACCGTTAATCGGATTGTTAGCAACTGTTTGGATTCCAGTTGCAGGCCATTCATCACCAGTGTTATAATTTCTGTTACCCGAGTGCTTCATCCAGTATCCTGTTCCTGGTGTTGCAGTTGTTACTGGTAGGTATCCGTTTGCAAATTTATAGACGTTTGCAGTTTGATCTCTATATGCCCACCAGGTGTTTACTCCCATTCCTTCAGGATTTATTCCTGGTACAGATACTAAATTGAAATTATTGATTACTTGAACCGACAAAAAGAATGTTGTATCACTTCCGCTTGAATATTGATACGCCCCAATATCAGGTGATGAATCTCTTGGATTACCATTAATATCAGACCAAGGTAATCCTTTGCTCACAATAAAAGATTGCAAATTTTCGCCCAAATTTCTTGCTGGAGAATTTGTATTTAGAACATAGCCATTTCTTTGTCTAACATTATTAACAAATTCAGGGTACGCATTCACACCAGTTCCACCATATGTGTTTAGCCATCCTAACCATCCAGAGGGCGTTCCAATAGGATAACCACCACTTCCTCTAAATCTATTTCCACTAAATACAATACCACTATAATCCCGCCAAATTAAATTATTGCCAGAACTATCTGCATCATTATACCACGAGGAATTGTAACCACCTTGCCACGTTGGTCTGCCAACACCACCAAAATTAGAAGGATTTTGTCCATTTGTACCGAATTGGACTATAATATTATTCTTGACCTGTGCTGGTCTTTCGTGATATATCGGATATGATCCACCATTTGCTGTTACGATTGTATTATGAAAAACAAAAGTGGGTGGATAAACACTATTAACATAACCATACCACCTAAGATAAAGTTCGGGAACATTAGGATTCCCGCCCGGCTGAAGGTGTCCACCTCCGTATATATAATTATTATAGATTATATTTGTATCAATCTCTCCTGGTCTTGATTGTATTCCTAATATCATAGCATGCCCATATACCCCTGAGTCTATTATCGCTATATTATTCCATATTTTTACATCTCTTGTAACATGCATTTGGATACAATCTATGTGCATATGATCTGGCGGGATTCTTCCTGTTTGGCGGTTTTGCTGATGAATATAATTATGATGAATATTTATGCCTGCCACCATTTGAATATAGAAAACATCATCTTCTGAAATGCTTTCATCCGGATGTGATTCTGCCCGACAATTTTTGATTTCAATATTTTCTGCACATATACCACCTTCAGTCAGATAGTAATCATCATTGCCTATAATCATTATGCTTCTGCCTAATGTTTCAGTTATTCTGCAACTATCAATAACGATATGATTAACATTACAATGCAGATAAATACCATGTGATGCTGTTCTACGAACTTCAAATCCCTTCACATAAATCCAATCTCGATTTAGACTTCCGCACCCTTGTTCGATATATATACCAAAATCCCTTACAAAATTACCATCAATAATCACTTTCCCGCTATGTCCCTGATCATTACTGTTTCGGACATTTACATAATTATTTAGTGAACCATAAGTTTGAATATTTAGTTGTTCGTAATACACAGTAGAATCGGTTCCACCTGAAATATAAACTATATCGCCTGGCTGTATTAAGTTCCAATTGATTGCAGAAAAGCTTTTCCAGGCGTTAACCCAGGATGTTCCGTTGTTTTGACCCAACGCATTTTTATCTACATAATAATTTGATGCACAAAGGTAAAATGGCAAAACGATCATGAAAAAAATAAGATAAATGCCTTTGAGAGAGTGCAGCATAGTTTATCCTCACACTAGTCATTTTTTTTATTATTGTTCTAGAATAAGATACTATCAGAAGTAACTAAAAGTTAATCCTTCAGGTTTAGTTGATAATATCTTTGAGATTGCACAGCAAAAATTTGAGTAACATTCTTCTGTCAGCACTTGAAAGTTATTTTATTGAACTTCAAGTGAATGAAGAATTTCAGATACAAATATTAAACAGAATTCCAGATTAAAACATAGATTTTATTTACTATTCTTACAAGATCTTTTATTAATTCTATGTATTGTTAGACAATATTATACAAGATTCAATTATAAAAATCGCTGATAAATCAAAAATCTAATCTGAATTTCAAGTATTTATAGAGAGTCTTTAAATGACTGCCCCAGGTTGTCTCACCTATTACCGCTAAATTATCATCAGTCTGGAATGAGTTAGTTTTAAGATCAAAGGATTTTACTTCAACTTGTGTCTCATCAAAAATACCTCCATTATTTTCTGCACATTTGATAAGATAATGTCGAAGAGGACTATTCTCATCATCAGGATTGTGAATAGGAATATTTGAGTTTGAATAAAGTAAATATTTTGTTGCATGATAATCCAACGCTACCGGATCAGTTGATACTAAAACAGTTCTTGTATGTGCAACCGGAGGTTCGGTTCGTGAAGCTAAACCAACCCACTCAGCGGCAATAATGTTAAAATCGGCTTTGCGGACGGTGTTCAAAAACATAGCAACTTCAGAACCCATTGTTCCGGCAACTGGTCCAAAATCCCATTCATTGTATGCAAAGGAATGAAAATTATTATACTTTTCAGCAAGTTTACCCCAGCCGCCACCACTAATGTCAACTACTCCGAAATAATTTTTTACTGCACCAGTAGCTCCAACATAGTGGCTATGGTGATTTATAGTTGCGAAATTTATAAAGCGAAGTGGTTGTTCTGTATATGAACTATCCTTCCAGATACCATTCTTAAGATCAATTATAGTTCCTTTATCAGTTTTAAAAATCGGATATGTCATTATGACTTCACGAAAATTATCTCCGGTTTCACCATTATCCATATAAATTAACGGCACACCACCTGTCCCATCGCAATAAACATAACCTGTTCCATCTTCAGGACTGAAAACTCGCTTCGTTCCATAAGCAACATCAATCCAATGAGAAGTTGTATAACGATCACCATAATTTTTTTTCAAATGATTAGTAAGGTCATTAAAATTATTTATTCCCTTGATGTCAGAATTTCTTTCAAAATTCTTCTTCCATCCTGTGGTTTCATCTTCCCAAGGCTCATTTCCATGGTGACAGTTTTCAGCGATAACAACTTCACCCCAAAAACCTGAGGGACGATTCATTATCAGGTCAACAAAAGTTTTCAACGCGGAGAGATTTGTTGCCCCGTGATTCCACCATTGAACGTTGGGTTTTATCACAACGATATCATTCTCGCCAATTAACTTATCTATACCACCCATTAATTCAATGACTTTCGTCAAATTTTCGGATGGACTTCCATTAAGCACTCTATAAATAATTGATTGCGAACTAACTGTTACTTTATGTGGAGTCGAAGGCTTGGTAATGATAATAAAACCAATGATAACTATCACCAATAACAGTATTAAACTTCCAATTAACCTTAATATTTTCTTCATTTTTTTTTCAACATTGTAATTATTAATCGTCTTGTAATTGTGATATTCATTCAGAATATTGTCAGGGAGTTTTTATTCCACTCTTATTGTTTTGTTAAAATTAAAATTGTTTGAGTTGAAGTTTCTTGAAATATTTCTGTTTGATTTCAAACCACCTGAAAAATAATACAAAGTACAATCACTTAAAATTTTATACCTGTAAATCAGCATCATTTAATATCCGTTAATTCCTTAAGCAAATAGTTGTCAGATGCTAGTGTATATTAAAATAACGCTACTTATTATAACCTGTTTCTTTATTATTTATATGATGTTGAAGTTAAGAGGCAATAAAATCGAAAAAAAATCAAAGAATTTTCTTATATCTTCTTTGATAATTACAATCTTTTTAGCGTTTATTATTGAAATTAGACCACATCACTTACTCAGGTCTGAATTCAACATTTCAAATTTGATTACATATTTATTTTACTTTATTGTGGTTGGTACCTATTTTTTATTCTATATGAAACTATTGTCACACAATAAATACTTATTGATTATCATCTCTTATATTTTATTTGGTTTGGCAAATACCGTCGATCTCTTGTCAGATGGTAAAATAATTGACTTCGACTACGATGAAATAATTGAAGAGTTACTTCACATTTTAGGAATAATATTCTGGTTAATCTTCTTCATTGATTTTTCAAAAATGTTAAAAAGAAATACTGATTATTAATTAGCGGGATCATAAATCATGCAAGACAAAATCTGTTTAATAACAGGAGCTACCTCAGGAATTGGGAAAGCAGCAGCATTAAAACTTGCGGATACTGGTGCTTCATTAATTCTTCTTTCGCGAAATGAGAAAAAAGGAGAAAAGATTTGCAATCAAATCAAGGAAAAAAATAATACTCAAGTGAAATTTTACAAAGCTGATATCTCTTCTATGAAGCAAGTGAGAAATGTTTCAGAAAAGATAAAATCTGATTTTAATCACATTGATGTTTTAATTAACAACGCTGGCGCAAGGTTCGACAATTATTTTAAAAACGATGAGGGAATAGAATTAACTTTTGCCACTAACCATCTCGGACATTTTTTATTAACACTTTCTTTAATTGAAATGTTAAAGAAATCCTCACAAGGTAGAGTAATCAATATTTCATCAGCAGCACATGCAAATGGAACGGAAGAACTTTATGATATAGTTGCACCAGAGCACTATGATAGGAGATTAGCATACGGACGATCAAAATTAGCAAATTTGTATTTTACATACGAGTTAGCAAGTAGATTACAAAGTAGTAAAATAACAGTAAATGCTGTTGATCCGGGAGGTGTGGCAACAAACTTTAGCAGAAATAACGGACTCATTCCATGGATGAAGCATTACCTCTCTTATATTCTTAATCTAAAATTAATTTCACCGCAGAAAGCATCTGAAACTGTTGTGTATTTGGCTTCATCTGATGAAGTTGGTAGAATCTCTGGAAAGTATTTCTTTGAAAAAAAAGAAATCAATTCTTCATCTGCTTCATATAGTAAAGAAACTGCGATGAAACTTTGGCAATTAAGTTTGAAATTAACAGGTACTGAATCTTTGCAATTCTGATTTTTGAATTCTCGCTCAAAACTTATTCTTGATCATTTCTTGCTCATTTTGATTCCTACATTTCATAATTTATAATATATAGTTGTTGTTATTGTTGTTTACTATTTGTGGTGCCATTTAATTCTGGATATTTCGATATTCGATAGTCTCGCCTAAAATTGATACACTTTCTTCAATTGATAACTTTATAGTCAATAAATTGTTAATTAACTACATTTATTAGTGGAATGATGATTGGATAAACCTGCTACAACATCCAACATCCATAGTTAAATACTATAAGATATTGCTCATATTTTGTTTGATGTTTTTACTATGGGAATGAGAGTGAATCTTATGATGCATTTAATTTACTGTCAATCATTAAGGAAAATTTCTGCAATGTCCCTATTACGAATTTTGATTTTTTTTCTACTCGTAACTCAGATTCAATATGCACAATGGACAAATCAAAACCCTGTTCCGGATGGTAATGATCTGTGGTCAACTTTTTTTGTAGATAACAATTTAGGATGGATAATTGGCTCAGAAGGATTTATAAAAAAAACTACGAATGCTGGAATTGAGTGGGTTCAACAAAATAGTGGCACATCACTAATTCTAAAATCAATTTATTTTGTTAATCAAAGCACTGG
>WBZR01002005.1_pt1 | contig 17663 bp, 18 predicted proteins | sample 5204231 | NCBI WGS metagenome assembly WBZR01 (sample SAMN12412403, study PRJNA552823) | activated sludge metagenome | isolation source: activated sludge from anammox sidestream of wastewater treatment plant... | place: USA: Virginia | collected 2017-08 | reverse complement strand
ACCCCGAATGCACGCCGGACGTAATTGCACTGGCAGACCATGTAGCCAGCACAACGGGTATTGCTAAATATTGCAGAGAAACGGACGCCGGGGAATTTATCATTGGCACAGAGACGGGTATTCTTCATCGGTTAAAAAAAGAGAATCCGCAAAAAGCATTTTATGCTATTACACACTTAGCCGATTGTTCTAACATGAAACTTATAAATTTAGAAAAGGTATTATGGTCATTAGAAGACCTCGTTTACCAGATAAAGGTACCTGATGATATTGCAGCAAAGGCGCGGGTAGCCATACAAAAAATGCTTGATTTATCGCAATAATTCACGAAAAAGACGCATTGAAAGGGTCTATGGGCACAGAGGAAAAGCTTACAAAATTGAGGGACACCATAAAAAGTTTAGAAAGCGTTGTTGTAGCCTTTTCTGGGGGTGTGGATAGCTCTCTTGTGGCAAAGGTTTGTAATGATGTTCTCGGAGACAGGGCGATTGCAGTAACTGCACGGTCGGAGACTTACCCGGAATATGAATACGAAGAGGCCAAAAAGATTGCCAGGGAAATTGGTATTTCCCACATGACCCTCGATACCAGCGAACTTGGCATCGAGGGATTTGCTCAAAATCCTCCCAATCGATGCTATTTCTGCAAATCGGAATTATTTGGAAAACTTAAAGCACTTGCCAGGGAAAGAGGCTACAGGCACGTTGCAGATGGTTCAAATCTGGATGATGTAGGTGAATATAGGCCCGGCCTGGATGCAGCAAAGGAACTTGAAGTTCGCAGCCCTTTAAAAGAAAGTGGACTAAGAAAGGCCGATGTTCGCGAGCTATCAAAACACCTTATGCTTTCCAACTGGAATAAACCTTCTTATGCATGTATGTCTTCAAGATTTCCTTACGGAAATTTAATAACTGAGGAGAAATTGGCGATCGTTACCGCGGCGGAAAATTATCTAAGGAGTATAGGGTTGCGTCAATTCCGCGTCAGGCATCATGATACCATTGCACGGATTGAGGTAATGCCAGAGGATATCCCCGAGCTTCTACAAAATGATAAACGTGAGGAACTTATCAGGAAATTTAAGGAAATTGGTTATAAATACGTTACGATTGATATAGAAGGCTACCGGAGTGGTAGTATGAATGAAGTGCTTTCCACGGTATAATAACAAAAGGGTAATATTATTTCTAATATTACCCTTTTTAAAAAAATTAGACTACAATTGAACTATTGCATTATTACCGTATCAGTGCCAGCCGAACTTTGTAAAGCATGCGAATTGTTTGAATCGTTTTGCCATATGTTATCGAAACCGTAACCTGCTGTGATTGTACCGTAGTAACCGCACGTTGCTGTGCCTTTCCATTCTACATGACCATCGATAAAGAGCACATTCTGTCCTTTATTCTTGTGATTGACTGAAAGTCCTGTCGCCGTTGCGGTTCCTAGTTTATCCGCAACGATTACGACACTCGGGTCATCATTTCCTGAATGGTTATCATCATAGCCATAGCTACACGAGCTTGTCTTAAAAGTGGTTGGATCCGTTGTTAAAGTTAAAACGTCCCTTTCCCCAACACTGACATCACTTGGGCATTTGAATACCTTCCTATCGGAAATATACTGATCAAAAAGTTTTCCCAGTGATTGTAATTCTGTCACATCTGTTGTACTTGCACTAGCAGTTGTACCTGAAGCGCCACCTGTAGGAAACGCCTCGCTATTATCATTGGCATACATATTAAGTGCCAAACCGATCTGCTTTAAGTTCGAGGCGCACTGTGTCCTGCGTGCCGACTCACGCGCCTTTCCTAAAACGGGCAAAAGGATACCCGCTAAAATACCAATAATAGCGACGACAACCAGCAATTCTATTAGCGTAAAACCTGCATTACTCCTTTTCTTCATCATGATTAACCCTCCATTTTCATATTGTTAATTTATTTTTTCATATCTTTTTCACGCTATCAAATACTACAATTTTTTTTGATTACCTCCTTTTGTATACATACAAATTTAGCAATTTTTAATACTCCTGGAATTTATAAAAAAGTATTTTAGGTGAGATCTATAGTGAGCACATTTTGGGCAAATAATTGATTTTAAGGCAAGACAACATAATTTTAAATATCCTAGCACTGTGAGGTACCATTTTAATAACTTTTAATTTTCATTTATCGGAAGAACTCATAAATAGTTTAGTAAAAATATTTTTAATTCTTCGCCGTCACAACCAAAACAATTTCTAAGCGCAAGCAATATTTATACTTACATTCTATGCAAAACAAGATCATTTGTAACAATTTATTTTTTCGAAAATTTCCAATAAGAAACCGGGTATAACTTGTACCAGTGGCAGGTTTCAAACCTGCCCCTACAAAGCAACATTATTCATACAAAGGGTTTTTAAAATATTGTTTTGATTTATGTGCATCTATTTTATCCTTCAATTTCCCAATGCTAGCGAAATAGATCTATAATGATAAGTACTTGCCATAATAATAAAAAAACTGTAAGATAAAAATTATGATAGAAGCAATGTTTTTTGAAAAACTTGGAGATAACAAGGTAAAATGCCATCTTTGCCGTCATCATTGCATTATTAATGAAGGCAAAAAAGGTATTTGTCGGGTCAGGGAAAATCGTGGCGGCACGCTCTACTCGCTTGTTTATAGAAAACTTATTTCTGAAAATATTGACCCTATTGAGAAAAAACCACTTTTTCACTTTTATCCTGGAAGTACCGCATTTTCCGTAGCAACCGCTGGATGCAATTTCAGATGCCTAAACTGCCAAAACTATGAGATATCCCAATTGTCGAAAAACCACGACCAGATTGTCGGCAAAGACATCGCACCTGAGAAGATTGTTGAAGAAGCCCTCAATTATCATTGTAAAAGTATAGCATATACTTATACAGAACCTACAATTTTTTTTGAGTACGCATACGAGATTGCGAAAATAGCGTCACAAAAATCTATTAACAATGTATTTGTAACAAATGGATATATAACCCGTGAAGCTTTGGCAACCATAAAACCGTATCTGCATGCAGCCAACATCGATTTAAAAAGCTTCTCCGACGAAACGTATAAAAAAATCTGCGGTGCGCGATTAGAAGAGGTACTCGATTGTATCCGTTCCTATAAAGAAATGGGGATCTGGATAGAAATTACCACCTTGATTATTCCTGAAATTAACGATTCAGCGTCAGAATTAAAAAAGATTGCGGAGTTTATCAAAAGCGTTGGACCTGAAATTCCCTGGCATGTAAGCCGCTTTTACCCGCAGTATCGGCTTATGGAGAAACCACCAACCCCGGTGGATACTCTGAGAATGGCGCGCAATATAGGCCTTGAGGCGGGTCTCCGCTATGTTTATGAAGGTAACGTTCCAGGCGAAGGCGGTGAAAATACTTATTGCTATAAGTGCAAAAAAGTACTTATCAAAAGATATGGATATCAGATTATAGAAAATAACATTATCAGTACAAAATGTCCATCCTGTAACACTGTTATTGACGGTGTAGGTATGTCAGTATAAAAATAGATTAGGAGACCCTATGATTACATTAAAAAAAATACTATGCCCTATAGACCACTCCGAATGTTCGTATCTGGCTTTAAAGTATGCTATTTCTCTGGCATTAAAAGATGAAGCAAAATTATATTTGATGCATGTAATTGATATTCGCTTATACGATACTGAGATTTATAAATTTAGCCCTTATAACATCACCGAGATTAATTTAGACAAAATCAGAGAAGATCTAATAAAAAGCCTGCCGGAAGGAACATCAGATGTTTTGGAGGTAGAAACAATCGTAGTAAAAGGTATACCCTTTCAAGAAATAAATAACGCTGCAACTGCAGTTGACGCTGATCTTATTGTGATCGGCACGCACGGGAGAACCGGACTTTCTCATGCCGTTATGGGCAGTGTGGCAGAAAAAGTGGTGCGAAAAGCTCCGTGTCCGGTGCTTACCGTCAGAATACCTCATTCTGTTTCTCGTAAAGACTGATAATCCCTGTATTGATGTTTTCAAAAAATAAGCCATTACAGCGTAACGGATACGCCGTAATGGCTTTCTTGCTCAAAGGGGTTTTGGGGAGAAATTTACCGCACTGAATACCTTCCCATATGCCTGTCGTGTAATTCTCCAATTTTTGACTTATTCCAATTAGACACCCTGCTATAATATCCTACTATTCGCGTAACTCCGTAAAGACGCGTTGTAATTCCCGTTTCTAAGGCATGAACAACTGATTCTACATTTTGACGAATTACCGAATCAACATCTATGGCAAATGCACATTCCAATTTATGGTTAATAATTTTTATACAATCTTCTTTTGGGTTATTTCCTGTGATTTCTCCATCTATCTCTAAAAATTCATGCCTTTCTATCACCGAATCAAAAGCATTGAGCTTCTCTTCTATTAATAACTGTATATCTTCCTTGTAAACACTACCCTGCGCCACAGGACTTTCCAGTATTGCTGTTGTCATTCTTAAATATCTCCTTATTGTTATTTGTTTCTTCGTTCTTTAGTATGTAATTTTTTATAAATATGCATCATATCTTGTACAATCCGGCCCTACAAACAACATCATTCTCTTTTCATTCTAATTATTTTTTGACTATCCCCCTTTCTTAAAAAACCTAACTAAGTTAATCTACACATGCCATATGTTGTGTATTACATGTTTGCATATTTATATCAAAAAAATTTATATTGTCAATAAAAAACACAATATTTTGTATATAATTTAAATACCAATACAACATGTTGATTTATAACTGCCCTATTAACTGCCACTTACGACTTCAACAAATATCTGTAACGGATCAATCCATTGTATAGGTGAGATGTTGATAAGTATGTAAATTTTTTATTGAAAGAGATTCGTATACTTTGTAGAATCCAACTTTGTGATTAAAGCTGCTATATTCGATATCGATGGAACCATAATCAGAAATATCTCATCCGAGAGGATTTTCTTCCGATACCTTCTAGAAAAAGGGCTTATTACTTTCCACGACCTATTGCAATTTGCAAATGTATTTTTTCATAACCTTTTGGTTTTTAAAGGGTTATATGTTAGAAAAAACAAATATTATTTGAAAAATAAAGAATATGAAAAAATTGTTTCAAACATTGGTGAATGTTTCAAAGAACGGATCTCCCCTTATATTTCATTAGCCGCCCTGGATGAGATAAAAATGTTGAAGAATGCAGGATATATGATCGTATTGTTATCGGGAACGTTAAGTCCTTTCGTAGAGTGTTTTAAAGAATATTGTAATGCCGACGTGGGGATCGGAACAAATCTTGCTGTTGACGATAGAGGTATAATCACCGGGGAAATTAATGGTATACATTCTTATAGCGGTGGGAAAGCAAAGATTGTGGATCGACTCGTTTCAGAATATAAGATTGATCTTTCGTCTTCTTATGCCTATGCCAATCAATATGTAGATGTAAAATTTATGCGGATGGTTGGATACCCGATAGCGGTAAATGCAAGTCCGCTACTCAGATTATATGCAAAGATTAATCGTTGGAAGATTGTAGAATTTTAAAAGGAATCTTATGAATATATATGAAATTATAAAAAAAAGACGAGGCGTTCGTTCTTACAAATCAGAACCAGTTGAGGAAGAAAAGCTTAGACGGATATTAGAGGCTACTCTGTCTGCACCCAGCGCAGCGAATAGGCAACCCGTCTACTTTGTAGTAATCAAGAATGAAAAAATAAGACATCAATTGAAAAATGCATATAATGCCCCATGGCTTTGTACAGCGCCAATAATCATCTGCGCCTGTAGTATACCAGAAAAAGGATGGAAGAGAGGCGATGGGAAAAACTATGCAGACATAGATGTCTCGATTGCAATGGACCATCTTATCCTTGCCGCGACATCAGAGGGATTGGCTACCTGTTGGGTTGCAGCTTTTAAAGTATCTGAAGTAAAATCTATCTTAAATCTCCCGCCAGGGATTGAACCCATAGCGTTAACCCCACTAGGGTACTCATTGGATATTCCTAAACCGACACATCGCAAACCTCTGGAGGAAGTAATACAAATAATTCAATGAGCGGCAGACTCAACCAGCCGCCCTCGTAATTCTTCAGCGTTTTTCATAATCCCTTCCTGACGTTCTGCCTTAGACATCTCTCGTAACGGATCTAATTGATAGGAAAAACAATGCTCGTCCTTCAGCTTTGCCGGAATTATTAACTCAGAAAAAAAATCCAGCGGTAAAATTTGATAGAAAGGCGGTTTTATCTTTTCGTAAACAATTTTTCTTTCACAGACGAGCCGGCCCTCAGCATCTACCTTTTCCAAAGTGATCTTTCGAACGCCATAATAGGTAAAAGTAGTCGTTACCGGTGTTTCACCAATCAGTTCATCGTCTAAATAAACCATCGCTCCGGACGGCTGAGAATCAATGGTAAGAGATCGCAAAACACAGCCACAGGGCATTGCACAACAGAGAAGACACAACGAAATAAAAACCGTTTTATAAAATCCTTTAATCACTGCTATCCTTTATCGGGAAATCTTGCTGAAAGGGCAATAATATCTGCTTGAAATGTTTCAAGATCAAGTACTGCAACTGTATTTCTCCCGCTCAACCATCCGCCACACTCACCTGGATTGATGTACATAGGTACTCCCAGTTTAATTTCCGGTATATGCGTATGGGCATAAATAACAACATCCGTATTGACCTCAGATCTTTTCAGAAGACTCTCAAGCATATGAGTTATCATAATATGTTTCCCGCCCAAAATTAGCTCATAAGGAGGTTCGTGCAGATTTTTACAGATTTTATACAATCCCATCCGATCGCCATCATTGTTCCCAAACACTCCTAAAAACTTTGCACTCACCTTCATTAATTCCTTCAGGGAAAAAGGAGCAACATAATCGCCGGCATGGATAACATACTCCAAATCTTGGGTATTAAAATAGGAGACTGCCGTTTTAACAGCATGGATATTGTCGTGAGTATCCGCAAGAATTCCAATTTTCATAGAATGATCTTTTCGATTTACACAAATTTACCACAAAAACAGGCTATCCTTTTTTTGCCTTTATATCTTGACTCGAACGAGTCGGAAAAGAAAAAATCCAAAATACAAAATTTATGAGTCAATCCTATCAAGGTTAATTCTATTCATAGATTTCGTCAAAAAAGTCAAAATGGTCATTGGAAGTGCTATATAGCAAACGCGAGGGGAAAGTTGTCTTTACGAGCACATTCGCACTGCTCAGTGTAAACTCCGCGAAACAATCCAGGCACTGGAGGTTGCTTCGGGCTGTCGCCCCCCGCAATGACACTTTCATGTGCACTTATTTATTATGTTTGCTATAAAAATTAAAGTTTCGCATTTTTTATTTTGTGAAGATACGACATTATCTCGCTACTTGTCAAGATTTTTATGTTTCGTTCACCCAGCGAATACTGTAGGAGCTCTTGGTAATGCCATGTAACAAATCATCGACTCCTTGTCACTCCCACCCTTTTACAAAAGACATTGACAGGACAAATGCTGCATTTCGGAGAAACAGGAACACAGATGTTTTGACCAAACGTAACAAGGATATCGTTTATGGTAAGCCAATATTTTTTCGGAAGTTTTTCACGGAGAGCAAATTCCGTCTCGTGAGGATTTCTTGTTTTAACATATCCCCAGCGATTGGTGATCCGGTGAACATGGGTATCCACACAGATACCCGGTTTTTGATATCCCAAAGTTACCACAAGATTTGCCGTTTTGCGGCCTACACCATTAAGTTTTAATAATTCGTCAATTTCATCGGGTACCTTACCCAAGTATGTTTTAATCAATACCGCACAAATCTCTTTGATCTTCCTCGCCTTTATTCGATAAAATCCAACCGGATAGATAATTTTTTCCAACCTTTCTACAGGAATCTTTTCCATCTCTTCTGGATTGTCGGCCAGGGCAAAGAGCCGGTCTGAAGCTTCGCGGGTGGTACTATCCTTTGTTCTGAGGCTTAAAATACAGGAAATAAGTACGTGAAACGGGGTTCGTTCACGGGAAATGGTTGTAACGATGGGCTCTACAAATCGTCTATTTTCCCGCTCAAGAATTCTGAGGACTTTATGAATATCAAACAAATTAGCTCTTTTAATAAAAGCGGCAACATGCAAACTGCGTTTACATGTTGCCGCTTCTTTTTAAATTTCTGTTTTAGAACAACAAGATTTACCTTATGCTTGTGATTCCTATTTTCTCACATCTGCAAAGAGTTGATCATATACGAAACCCGCAACAATTCCACCCAGAATCGGTCCAATCCACCAGACATAGTGATGGGTAAACTGCCCGGACGCAATAGCGGGGCCAAAAACACGCGCAGGATTCATCGCACCCCCGCTGATTGTCCCACCAATCATAGCCCCAAAAAGCGTCACCATACCAATAGCGACACCCGCAAACCCTGCAGTAGCCCTCTTATCTACTAATGTCCCATAGACAGTAAAGACCAGGAAAAAAGTAACAATAAACTCCATTAATATGCCACGACCGATTGAAACGCCGGGAGATAACATGCAGGTACCTAAATATACCGTGTTCAACGCCTCGGGAAAGAGCACTTTCAATGCCAGTCCCGCAATTATTGCGCCGGTAATTTGAGAGAGAATATACATAATTGCTGTATTGGGATCCATTCTTTTGCTAATCCAAAACGAGATCGTCACAGCCGGATTTACATGGGAGCCAGAAATATAACTCGTTGCATAAATAACGACAATCATTACCACACCATATGCAATAGAAATACCCAAAAGACCTAACCCCTGCCCCCCTTCCCGCCTCAAATAAAAATCAGCGCATACGGCGCCTGCAGCTATAAATACTAGCGCGAAGGCTCCAACCAACTCTGCCATATATTTTTTGTACGCTTTCATTCATTTTCTCCCATATTTTTTATCTGAATTCTTTCTTCATACGTAACATAAACGTTTATATATTAACAATCATCTGATGCTGTAAATTTTCAGAAATAAAATTTAAGCTATCATTATTCTATACACTAACTAAAGTTCTCTACCAATCTTAAACTACCTCCTTTCAAAATTGTAATTTATACATAACTACGCTTAATGCATAAATTTGTAGCAAATTAACACAATCAACGAACCCTGTCAAGCAAAAAGATTTTTTCCAATTTTGTCAATACATGAAGGCCGATGAAACCTTTGTATGGGGTTGGTTTCCAGATAAGAGCAGTGCAATCGTCTTCGCTTCTATCCTATACACAGCGTTATTCATCCGATACGAATATGCCATTCCCGCGGAAGCGGGAATCCAGAAAAACATGGAATCCCGGATCAAGCCCGGAATAACAGACAGGTGCAAATTTATGTCGCTATGTATAGTATCAATTATTCAATAAGCGCGGCAGGTCATATGCTGTAAAAAGTTTTTCAAGAAAGTAGGAATGGAACAATTTCCGAAGAGGTGGTTGCCGGAGAAAAAGAACATAACACAATAATAATGTATCGGCATAACCACATAAACCAAAGCAACAGTCACTCAACGCCTGATTCACCCCTCACAAACCATCATTATTGATTTTTTGAGCATAAATGTCCCAATAATTCTTATCTTTCTGACGGCCATCCTGCCAGGTAATAATTGCCCCACCAGTTCCATCTCCAACTAACACAGGAAAACACTGGGTATCAGAAGCCGTCGAGACGGCGACTCCATTTTTTTTCCATAAAGGCATACCTTTCCTATCGATTCGTTGTGCATACACATCAAAATCAGCCGGAAAACCACGATTATCATTCCATGCAAGCACTGCACCACAATTGTTATCGCTGACTATAGACACACGATTTTGAATACCGGATTCTATACATATTGCGGTACCATTGTCTTCCCATTGAACACAACCAGAAATATCTATGCGCTGAGCAAAGATATTGAAATCTCCACTGCGCATATCCCACCAGGCACTTATGGCACCTCCAGCTCCATCCGTAGTAATCACCGGATAATTTTGGTTTCCCGGTGCAGTACATAAGGGAATTCCATTGAGCAACCACTGCACTGCCCCATTCCCATCAATCTGCTGGGCAAAGATGTCGTTATTATTGGTACCATTACGGGTATCTACCCAAGTTATGATTGCCCCTTCGGCTCCATTACTAACAGCAACAGCAAAACTTTCATGTCCTTGAGCAGTACATACCGCTATCCCAAACTTATCCCATAGCATTGTTCCGCTTGCGTCCAATCGTTGCGCATAAATATCTGCGTAATTCCTCCGAAAGTCCTGCCACACCACAATAGCACCACCTGTGCCGTCAGATACAATTTCTGGTGCATTTTGTGCACCTGATACGCCGCAGACAAGTACCCCGTTTTTCGCCCAAAGCGTTTCTCCATTTTTATTAATTCGCTGGCCATAAAGATCCGCATAGTTCGTTCGAAAATCTTCCCAAACAATAATAGCCCCTCCCACTCCATCTGATGTAATACAGGGACTGTCCTGATCTTTCACCTCACTACAAACAGGTATCCCATCTTTCATCCATAATGTATTTCCTTCTGCATCAATACGTTGGGCATAAACATCATAATTGCCAATACCACTTCGCATGTCATGCCACACAATTATTGCGCCCCCATCACCATCGCTTACCATTCTTGGACGTTTTTGATTTTCTGGTGCAGCACAAACAGGTACACCGTCTTTTTGCCAAAGGACATTCCCCTGAGCATCAATACGCTGAACATAGATATCAAAATGAATATCCCTTGCATCTTCCCATGCAATAATGGCACCACCAACACCATCGCCAATTATTTGCGGCGAACTTTGCTGGCCGGAAGCTGTACAGATAGCCGTATTCTCCTGTGAACGAGAAGACCATGCAGCTACGGACATCCGCTGATAAACAAAGACACAAAGAAATACGCCTACTAAAGAAATGAGTACTGATCGGGACATTGTTCTTAAGGTGGTATTCATAAAATTTTTCACTGCATTATGTATGTGCACTCAGAAATTGAATAAACAATTATACACTTAAAACGCCTGGGAAGAACTGAACGACCGGGATTATACAAAATCTTCCTTCTTATCCCCCCATAATCATTGAGATGATTCCGGAAAACTTTTTATTTTTTTGCTCCTGCGTACAAAAGGGGATCTAATTCCACCGCTTTATTATAAAATTTCATAGATTCATCGTACTTCCCGAGGTTATAAAAACTATTTGCCTTATTGTGCCATGCCCTTGCGCTTTTCGGGTTGATTTCGATTGCTTTATCAAATGCCTTTATTGCATCATCGTACCTACCCAGCCGGTTTAGGGTAATTCCCATATTATTCCATGCCCATGCCCTTTGAGGATTTACTTCTACTGCCTTACTAAAGAACTTCAGAGCTTCGTCATATCTCCCCAAGAGGATTAAGACATACCCTTTCCCATGCCACGCCAAATCCTCTTTCGGGTTGATTTCCATGGCTTTATCAAATGCATACATTGCGTTGTCGTATCTGAATAATGCAATCAGGTCAACACCTTTATTATACCAAGCAGCTGCAAACCCTGGTTCTGATGCAAGAACCTTGTCGTATAATGCTAAAGCCTCTTCAAACTTGCCTTGCTTATAGAAGGCAATTCCCTTATTTACCAAGGTGGAGTTAGCATTGGGATTAATACTCAACGCCCTCTCATAGGCTTTAACAGCCATGTCATAATTCCCCAGACAATAGAGCGCATTACCCAGCCCGTCCCACGCCTCAAAATATCCTGGATAACGTGCTATGGAATTATTATACGCTTTGACAGCGTGTTCATACCTGCCCCGTTTATACTGCGCATTTCCATTTTTAATCCACTTCCGCGCACTGTGTTTTTTCGATGTGGTTTTATAGATTTTCCCTTGCATAGTGACAGCCTGTGTACTTTGACAAGGAAAATAGAGAGCAACGATCAGAAAGAAAAATACCCCTTTATATAAATATCCCTCCACAAGAGTTCTGAATAAAAAAGTTATAGTAGTTAGCCTATGATACATATCCTTAAGATTATCTGACAAATCATGCCGGTGTTCGACAAACAAAAACCAACACAATGAATTTAGCATCTTATAAAAATCATCCTTCAAAATCAAACAATTAATAAAGCATACCATAATCTTGATTAAAACCAAGGGTACATATAAAAAAGAAAAATTTGCCGTGACTTTTTTAAATCGTTTCCTATAAAATACCACCATACCTTTAAGGAAACGACTTTATGAAATTACTTGTTGTTGCAGCAACCCTCCCTGAGATTAAACCGCTCATGTCATCTCTCGGACAGGGCAGAGCCAAAGAATTTAGCACAAAGACGATCCATTATCACCAATTGAGCATAGATACACTTATTACCGGGGTCGGACTTATGCATACGGCCTATTTCATGGGAAAAGTTTTAGCGAAAAATACCTATGATCTGGCATTACAATTTGGAATTGCAGGTAGTTTCAGGAAAGATATTGCACCTGGCGTTACCGTGAACGTTGTAGAAGAAGTCGTAGCAGATTTAGGCGCCGAGGATAAAAACAATTTTTTGGATGCAACGGAATTACACCTGTTGCCTCCTGACCAATTCCCTTATCAGGCAGGCAAATTGCTGAACACAACCGTAGATTCGGTGTACGGAGTATCCGCGCTAAAAAAGGTAAAAGGCATTAGCGTCAATAAAGTTCACGGTTACCAATACAGTATTGATAAAATTATTTTAAAATACGATCCTGACGTTGAAAGTATGGAGGGGGCGGCATTTTTTTATGCCTGTTTTATGGAACGTCTCCCCTGCCTTCAAATCAGAGCTGTTTCAAATTATATAGAAGACAGAAACAAAGACCGGTGGAACATCCCCCTGGCTATCGGAAATCTCAATAAAATCGCTTTAAAAATTATTCATCATATTACCGAGCACTTATAAAACCATAACGCCGCAACCGGAAAAAATTTGACCAGAAAGAAGTCGAAGGACGCAAAGAAAAACTTACCAAAAAGATGTATTTACAATAGAATTACAAAGAATTTTTTGATGATTTTTCATGGACAAAAGCCTGCAAAAGTCCGTTTTATAAAGGAATGCCTTAGCGTATGAAACTAACTCTCGGTATTTCTCCCTGTCCCAATGACACCTTTATCTTCGATGCCATGATAAATAATAAAATTGATACAGAAGGAATATCGTTTGAATTGGTCATCAACGACGTGGAAAAACTAAATACACTCGCCTTTCGTCATGCCTTAGACATCACAAAACTCAGCTATTACTCCTATGTTTACGTAACCAACCAATATGTTTTGTTAGATGCAGGAAGTGCTCTGGGCAAAAATTGTGGACCATTATTCGTTACAAAGCCGGAAAAACAAAAATCAGACTTTGAAGGCCGGGTCATTGCCATTCCAGGAAAATACACTACCGCTAATTTTTTATTAAGTATGGCATTTCCGCGGATAACAAATAAAGTTGAAATGCTTTTTTCAGAAATCGAAAATGCTATTGTACACGGCACGGTAGATGCGGGCGTCATCATCCACGAGAATCGATTTACCTATCAGGGGAAAGGACTGGTTAAAATTATGGACTTGGGAGAATATTGGGAAACACAAACAAGACTCCCCATCCCTTTGGGTGGAATCGCCATAAAACGAAATATCCCTGCTGAAATTGCTCAAAAAGTAAATCGTATTGTAAGAAAAAGTGTAGAATATGCCCTTGCCCACCCCGCGGCATCCCGTGAGTTCGTCAGATGCTATGCCCAGGAGATGAACGAAATCGTCCGGAATCAGCACATTCAATTATACGTTAACAACTACAGTGTTAATTTGGGCGACATCGGAAAGCAAGCCGTCACAACACTTTTTGCATGGGCACAAAGAAATAAATTAATCCATAAAATCAACGAGAACCTTTTCCTTCCCTTGGTCGAATCGTTAGAGCCACCAGCGTAGCCGGTGACATGATTAGCCCTGAAGAGGGCATTATTACTGGCAGCCCTTTAAGGGGTTACTGCTGTGCTCCTTAAAGTTCCTCTTTAACTTACTGTATTTCTTAAACACAATCATTGAACTTTTCCCTTTTAAATACCCTATGATCGATACCGCTGCATACTTTGGCAGTGTTGATGTGCACACGTGTGTATGGTCTATACACGCCTTCCTCTCTGGCAATTCTATCCCCTTATACTCACACAACCTCCGCGGCATTGCTCCTATCTTTTACCAAAGTTTTCCAAAGATAATTGCACATCTTTTCTTTGGTACCCATACCTGGTTTTTGGGGTTAAGAGAGATACACAACACAGACTTTCTGTACCTGTTTGAATGAGGGCAAGGGCATGGCATCTGGCTCGTTATACGTCAATTGGAGATTAACATTGCATGGAAGGGTTTTTATACCCTTTAATTGTAGAGATCTACTCATACGTATGCTGTCTGTAAAGGAAAAATACGGAAAAGTACAAACGCACATATTATGCAAAAACCCCGTCTTAACATTACGGCCTGAAGTTTTGAGTGTTCCAATAAATCCCCATAAAAAGGGGTTTAATTCCTTCGTAAAATCTTCTATTAAACAACGCCTTCTTCATGTGCCTGTTCCTGTTAAAATATCGTTTGGAAAGATGCTAAAATTGAGAGTAAAAATGTTTGAAAAAAGGGTCGTGGGACCACTAATTGGAAGGCTTCTGCCAAGCTTTTGTGTACGCATCTCAATACATGCCTGACCCAGAATCACATAGAGAATGTGGTGGTCTATTCCTCATAAAACCAGCACAATGCACACACGGCCTACAGCTACTACGTATTCACTAGACCCCGATCATTAAACCAAAGGAATCTTCCGTAGAGAGGCACTATCTGGAAACCGGGAATACTAACCAGCTTATTGCGTGAAAGCACAGCATCATCCCACGACACAACGTGCCTAAGTGGTTGCACTCATAACATCGATAACTGTTTTTTAATGCCTATGAGTATCATAACATCGAAAACTTAATATAAACTTTGTTTATTTAAGGGAAGGTATGGTTAACGGAAGGAGTCCGTAGGACGACTGGAGTTAACCATACCTTCCCTTCCAAAAAAACGCGCTATGAAAAGACTCGGCTCTTTTGTTGGCATTCACCCGATAACGATTGATTCTCAAGGTAAACTGTTTCGATCCGGCTTAAGTCCGTTTCTTCTTACGTACAACGATAGAATCGATTATATGACCCTTTATCGGAAAAGAAAAGGTCTTGATAATTTTATTCTCGTGTTTTACAACCATTTTCTTTCGCTGTGTCAAAATGGTTGCTACCACATACTGCCCTTCAAGCTTTCTTCTGATGAAATAGGGAACACCGTTAATCTCAACTTTCCCATGAAAATTAACCTTTCTCACAAAGGATATCTTTCCCTTTGCAATAGGCAGAGAGAGACGCCCTTGTGCATCTCTATAAAGTTCGAGAGTAAACCTCTTCGGCAGATGGTTCAGAAACTTCCACGCGTTGTCTCTGAGCACCCCAGGGAATCGTGTCCCATGCTCTTTTTGTATAAGTCTCCTGTGGGGTTTTTCATACTGATAATACTGCAGAAATCTTTCGTTAACTCTCCTCAAACGAGCAAGGGTAGGGCACGTATGTCTTCTCAGTACCCTTTCCTGCCAAAGATCGTTAAAACTCTCAACCGTGGCATTTCTTCCTGGTTCTCCTTGTGGAATAAATACCACGTGGATACCCAAAAGCAAATGAAGTCGTACAACCTGGGAAATACTGTACGGGTATCGGCATCCTCCGGTAGCAGACATTTCATTGTCCATCTGGGATATCTCTGGAATTCCCATGTTCTTCCATGTTTCAAGAAGATGTCTGCACAAGGAAATCGACTGTTTATCTGTAAACTGACTCGCCCAGGTAGTATGCCCTGCAACATCAACCGTATGAAACGTGTAAAATCGGGTAACCTTGTTCGAACCTCTGAGATATCGTGGTCCCACAAGGTCGGTCTGATGGAGGTCTCCTATCTTCTCAGCCTTAAAGTAAGGATACGGTTGCCTCGTACCGTTCTTCCTTTGTCCCCGTTTATTGCCAGTTTTCCCGTATCGGGAAAGAATTCGAGCAATGGTAGAAACAGACGGAATATTCCGAATCTTTTGCCGTTGAAGTTCCCAATGAATAACCTCTGCTCCAATTCCACAAAAGGCAGAACGGCGCGTCTTGTGGGATTCCAATTCTTCTCGTATAGAAAGTATCTTTTTAACCAAACGATCAGAAATTTTTTGCCAAATTCGTCTCGGCGCACGACTGCGATCCTTGAGACCTTTGTCTCCTTGCTCCTTATATCGTTTAAGCCACTTAGAAAGCCAAAATCTACTCCTTTGTACCATACGGAGTATCTTATTGAAGCCACAACCTTCTTCATACAGATGTATTGCCTTACTCCGCTTCTCATATTCTTTTTGATCCTTCACCGCCTCTTTCTCCTTCCAAAAGTTTTTGGAAGAAGTCTAGGCGATTTTTACTGAGTTTTCGATGTTATGACATAAACCCCCTAAGAATTACAAATTATCTGCTGATTCAATAATGTAGTCAGAAAAATACGCACGAAATACTCTATAGAGTATTTCGAATAAGTATGTTATTGAAATTATGAAGACAATTTGTTGACAATGATTCAATCGCATGACATATAGTAGCATATTTCAAAAAGCCAGTCGGATATAATGAGAGTGTTCTCAACCGCATGGTTTAGTTTCCTGTAATCTTAAGGAGGAGAAGGAAATGTTAAAGAAATTTGGTTGTAGTCTTATTGCTGTGGGTGTCTTAACGTTTGGCGCAGGTGTTGTGAATAGTTCTTTTACCTGCTCTGTAATGGCAGAAGACAAAGAAAAGGGGAAGGATGAAAAGTCTGGAGAATTGATGCCTGGCGCCATAAAGACTGCATTCTCAGTCCCTGTTAAGTCTGAAGATAAAGACGAAGGGAAAGACAAAGAGGAAAAGTCCGGAAAATTGATAACCGGCGATATAAAGACTGCTTCCGCAGGCCCTATCATGTCTGAAGACAAGGACGAAGAAAAAGACAAAGAAGGAAAGTTGATTTAGCTGTTAAAATTATTACGCGGGGCATTAAAACGGAGCGCGAAAACGTTTTTGGGTTATGTAAAACCAAAAATTTATAAACATGAAGGACAACCACGTGGTTGTCCTTCATGTTTATGGAGATTACTATAAATGAACATTATCGCACCGGGCATGTGAAACAATAGCACGAACATGCTTCATTCCGGTAAGGTCATGCCTTGCCCATTGGTTCACCAGTCATTCCATAAAATCATTCATCGAATGCCCATATTAACTTTATTCGTCACGGCAAACCGCTCCGACTCTTTCAACGCTAAATCTTTCCTCATCAATCTCGTTGGCAGTGAAAATTCTGTACAGTTTTTACACGATACCACAGGATAGTGGAATAAAGCACAAAGTCAGATTTCAGTATAACATCTATTCACTCGACTCATTCTATTGTAACAGGAATAATCCTTGATGTTTCCGGTAAAAAAGCCAGTTGCGGGCGTGATCTGTTGTCTTGCGTAGGGTCTGAACGGAAACACGCT
>WBZR01002704.1_pt1 | contig 17664 bp, 16 predicted proteins | sample 5204231 | NCBI WGS metagenome assembly WBZR01 (sample SAMN12412403, study PRJNA552823) | activated sludge metagenome | isolation source: activated sludge from anammox sidestream of wastewater treatment plant... | place: USA: Virginia | collected 2017-08 | reverse complement strand
AATAAAGCCAAGTGCTTCTTTGTACTTTCCTTCTGCTTCCAGAATATATGCTTTGCAAATATTATAATTTATCTCACGGTTAATCTTTCCAACTGAATCATCATATTTATCAAGAAATTCATTAGCGCCTTTGGTATCTTTTTCAAAAAGGAACATCATTATTGTTTCAGAAAAATAATGGAAATTAAAAGGTCCAAGCCCTGCGGTATTGAATTTAACTTTTTCCATCATCAGTATTCTCATATCAAGTGATTCGCGCATGAACCCCTGAATTTTATATCTGTGTGCTGTTGAACAGTACGAAAGCACCTTGGTTAATATAGAAAATCTTTCATAATTTTCATAACTATCAATTGTTTCGGCTAACAGCTTTTTAAGTTCAAAATATGGTGCTGTATCTTCGGGCTTTATAAGAAGCTTTATCAGGTAATTATTAAGTCTGATATAGCTGTATTCCCTTTCATTTATCCCCTTCAGCTCCTCTGTCATCTTTTCAAAATCTATGAACTTACCGGCGAGCTCAATAAAATCTTTTTCATACCGGCTGTTAACATTATCTATGTTAATATGGATCTTCCAGAGGTTGCGTGAAAACCTTCTGTAAAAATCACATAACGTATAAATCATTTCGTCATAAATTGCATCTTCAAGTCCGCGGTAATCGTTGCGGGAAGAAAAGAAAAAATACTTTGATTCTTCAACCATTGCCCTGTCTGAATAATAATAATTATCAATTAGCTGGTTTTCAAGCTCCGAAGTAGTTTTTCCAATAAGCTTTCCATAATGTTTATCAAGGCGTCTGGTATCATACTGGTCAGCAAGTCTTATTGCTGAATATGTTTTATTTATAGCCATTGACTTGTAGGAATTAATAGTAAGAAAATCATCAGCAAGGGCTGCAAGACCGCTGACAAGGTTTTTCATAATACCGTAGTTATACTGCTTGCCGGGAAATAGTTTTTTATATGCATCTTCTTCGGTCAGCTTGCCCTGGTTAATTTTCTTAATATCTTTTTTGATAAGCTCAAATAACTTTGACAGATTTTTATTTGTATTAAAGTAAGGTGATTCTGCAAATAAAGACATTTCCTTCAGCTCATCATTTGAGAATGTATTAAGAAGTTCAACTGCTTTAGTTTTAAGCATATTGGGTATATTTATTAATAAAATTCATAAAAATTTTATGAAAAGAAATTGTCAAAAATACTCATTTTGTGCTTAAAATGCAGGTTTTTAAGTAATCCCCGAAAAAAATATTTATGAAATATTTAATAATTTCTTTTTGTTATGGGCATCATGAAAAAGTTAACTTTGTATCAATAAAATTCCGGTGGGGTCCAAAGGTTCAGTTCCCGAGCCAAAGTTAAACCAACAGAAGAATTTTTCCGAAGCAATCAGAATTGTTCTCCAAATCCCACCGGAGATACGCTGAAAAAAGACCTGCCGGCAATATTAGGCAGGCAGGTCAAAAAGCGTATAACTTAAAAATATTTTAGAGCAGCAATTTTTGAAAATTAATTTAAAATAATATGAAAAATTTAAAAACTTCATTCATCTTTTCTCCAAGAGATACCGCTATAGATTTGCATAAAACCCAAACATCCTTTAGGTATTTATTTGTAATTGCAATATTTATTTTTTCAATATTCAACTTACAATCCCAGATGTTCTGGAATCAGGCTGGGAATTTTAACGGCAGTTCATATATTGCCGCTCCCAATACACTTTCGCTGAATATTGTTGGCAGCGTAACAGTTGAGGCATGGGTATATCCAATGACAAATACGGGAATCAGGTATGTTGTATTCAAAGGTAACGTATCAAATGGGTATTATTTAAGGATTAACTCTAACGGAACAGTTGGTTTTGGCACAAACGGCATCAACAGAATTAACAGTACCCAAACAGTTCCGCAAAACAAATGGACTCATATTGCGGGTTCATATAATGTTAATAACGATGAGTTCAAAATATTTGTAAATGGGCTTATTGATGGCACACTAATAAGTAATAATCCCCCGGCAAATAACACTGATTCATTATTTATTGGCAAATATTCATCAAGTTTTTTTACCGGATACATTGATGAAGTTAGAATATGGACAAAAGCAGCTGAACCAAACGATATCAGAAGAAATTTAAGGACATCGCTTTCAATTTCAAGCGGTAAATATACATCTCTTTTATTTTCAATGCCGTTCCAGCGAGTTAACTCTCAGGGGAATGTATTTACCATTCAGGATCTTTCGTTTAACCCAATTTCTGTAAATCCAACTGTTAACCGGGGTGTAACAGCAATTGATCTTTCAAACCGTCCTTCAACTTACTTAAGCGGAAATGAATCTCTGCAGTTTGAAGGAAATTTTTCCTCTTATGCTGCATTACCAAATAATTCATTAAACAGCTTAACGGGCGCAATGACAATAGAAGCGTGGATAAATGTTGAGGGATCCTCAGCAGTAAATCAATACATAGTTCATAAAAATGCACCCGGAGGGAACGGTTACAGACTTATGCTAAACAGCTCACAGAAATTAAGTTTTTCACTAAACAATGCAGCATTTAATGAAGGGTCATCAATAATTGAATATAATAAATGGTATCATATTGCCTGGGTTGTTAGTCCCGCGGGAGCAACATCTTTGTATATCAATGGCAATCTGGATGCGTATTACGGTTCAGCCGGAACTCCGCTAGCAAACAGTGATTCATTGTTTTTTGGCAGAGGATTTAACGGAATGATTGATGAAATTCGTTTTTTCAGATTTGAAAGAACAGCAGCTGATATCAAAAAAACCATGTTTGAATCAATAGATGAATCAAACGCTCCATCGGGTGATTGCTTTGTTTTTAACTTTGATGGCTCAGCATGGGCAAATAAGAACCTGCAGTTTTATTTTTTAAGAGGTAATACATATTTTTCAAGTCCTGCAACTTTAAATGCTGCATCAAGCCCGCTAATCAGAGCTGATAATATTAATTTTCGTGAGGGCTTTTATAAAAAGATTTCAAACAGAAGAATTCCCGAAACCGGCAATACCGGACTTATGGTTGATGATTCAATAATGATACCTGATAATGTAAATATAAATGATGTGAACTTATATTTAAGTTTAATTCACGGTGCGGTAGAACAACTGCAAATTACATTAATTTCGCCTACCGGGCAAAACATTCAGCTCGTAAACGGATATATTCCCTTGGGCGCCGGTGTTGATTTTACTACTATAATTGATGATCAGGCAGATAGCACACTGAGCAGCAATACATATATACATATACTTTCAAGAATGAAATCTCTGGTTAATTTAAACAGTGTCTTTTCGGGCAGTAATGCCGCGGGTGTATGGAAGCTCAAGATACAGGATATATCCGGGCTTGAAACAGGTAAGCTAATGGCTTGGGGTTTGCAGTTTAACAACACACCCGTTATCGGAATTCAGACTATATCAAATGAAATTCCCGGAAAATTTGAGCTTGGGCAGAACTATCCTAACCCGTTTAATCCAAAAACAAATTTCAAAATTCAGCTGTCAAATTCAGGCAATGTGAAAATTACAGTATATGATATAACAGGAAAAGAAGTCAAGGTACTTGTAAATGAATTTTTAACTGCGGGAGTTTATGATATGGATTTTGATGCTTCGCAGCTTTCAAGCGGTGCATATTTTTACAAACTTGAAGTTCGTGAAAGCGGATCTGATGCCGTTAGATTTACCGACGTGAAAAAAATGATGCTTATTAAGTAACAATATTTAAAAAGTATATATTTATAAAGGAGGCATTATAAAATGAAATTTAATCCCGGAATGAAAGATGAAAATGGAAATGATATTTCAGAAAATAAAAGCATGGGCAATAAGCCGTTTGAACAAAAAAGCCCTGACTACAGTTCAGCCGGAAACTTTGAAAACAATGATATGCTAAGTAACTATGAAAAAGGTGTTGATAGAGTAATAAATTCAGTTAATACTGTTTACAGCGCAGGAAGAAAAATAGGTTATGTAATAATGGGAATACTTTTCTTTTTTGTTGGTATTGCTTTAATAGCGTGGGGTTATATGAATGTAAAGCACAAAATAGATGGCTCTTTATATGTAAAATCAGAAGGCACTGTTATAAGTATGCGTGAAGTTCCTTCAACAGAAGATGCAGGTGAAACTTGGGCGCCGATTATTAAATTTAAGGATAGTAACGGCAGAGAGCATACCTTCGAGTCTAATGTATCAAGTGATCCACCGGCATATCATATAGGCGAAAAAGTTGAACTGCTTTACCCTCAAGGCAAACCTGAGGATGTATTCATAAATTCATTTACTGAAAAATGGCTGACACCTATATTGCTTGGTGTTGCAGGACTTGTTATGTTCATTTTAAGTATATGGATGATATTTACCGGATTTAGGAATGAAAAAACAACAAACAGGAATTAAGATAACACAACACAGAAAAATACCTAGAGAACAGGTTATATAATAATTGATTAGATATAAAATTCAGCTCAAGTATTTAATGGTTGGTTGTATGTGTTAGTTGTTAATTTAAAATGAAAAAAATCAAAATAAGAAATTAACGTGGGTATATTAAACAGTTTATTCGGCGGATTTCTCAAAATTGTTAACGGCGGCAAAGATGTACTGGCTCCGGTTGAAGGGATAGGGTTTGAAGACTGGGCAAAGGCAAATGCAGCATTGGCATCGGGTAAGAAAATTGAAGAGATAATAAGTTCAATGGGGATTGACCGTACCCGTTGGGATAAAGTAAATGAAGAGTGGCTTGCCAGAATGAAAAACGACAGGACATATACACTTTCAATGAAATACGCTTCTATATTCAATAAAAACGCATCGGGAAATCTGCCACCCAAGAAGGACTTTAACGATAATACTTATCCAATCGAAAAATATGTTGAGGTAATGGTAGCAATGGATTACCTTGGCAAACAGGGCAGAGACGCACAGGAAGTACTTAAGGATTTCGGGCTTACTACAACGGATTACTCTAACTTAAGCAGCTATTACACAAAGAAAATTTTTTTAAGCCCGTTAGGGATTGGAATGAAATTCCAGAACCTTATGATGGAGTACCGCTCAAAGTATGAGAAAATAATCCAGAATGACGGAACTCATGATGATATACAGTATTAAAAAATTATCCTTATATATCATTTTTCATTTCAAAACATTCCAAAATATTTTTCCGCAAATAAACACAAATGAAGGCTTTTATTATTAATCAGTATTAATTATTTTAACACTAATTAAGTTAAAATATTAATATTTTAAAAACTATAAAAATGGAGATATTGTAATGGGAGCACAATTAGAGCCTTTTGAAGGCGTAACACTTGAAGACTGGGCAACAGCAAATGCAAAAATGGTATCGGGCACAACCAAGGAAGAAGTATGCAGTCTACTAGGAATAGACGCACCAAAATGGGACCGCGTTAACGAAGAATGGCTTGCAAGAATGAAAAACGATACAACATTCACAATTTCTACAAAATATGCTGCTGCATTCAATCAGTCGGCAAGCGGTAACCTTGGCAAAGGGGGGGCATCCGCTGCGCAGGAAATTAGCTTTGAAAAATACGTTGAGGCAATGGTAGCTCAAGATGTGCTTGGCAAACAGGGAAGAGATGCTCAGGATGTTCTTAAAGATTTTGGTATGACGGTTGCCGACTACAGTAATGTATCAAGCCACTGGAGCGGCAAAATGATGAGTGATTTTTCTCTGGCAATGAAAATGCAGACGCTGATGAACGAATATAAGGCAAAGTATGAAGCAATGAAGCCGGACTCACACAGCGATCTGGAGTTTTAATGATACAATTGCAGATTACAGGTCAACTGTTTAATGGTAAAAATATTTATAATATTATATGACTGAGTTCAATAAAGAAATAGATGCCGCATTTCAGTCAGCATGGCATGCAGATAAAGGCGGTGATGCTAAATGGGGTGCTATAATGCAGCAATATGGCGCAGAGCCATTAAGCGATGGCTTAAAAAAAGAATTACTGAATTCAGAAATGAAGATAACCCGCGGAGCTTTTCCAATAGAGCTGAGGCGTGTAATGGAAAAGATAATGGCAAAATATCCAAATGATGCACAGGGTTTCCGGATGGACGAAAAAGTGCTGGAGTACTACCAGAAAATAAAGCCATTTAGCGGACTTGGTGATATATTTGCAAATGCTGCTACCGGAACACAAAAATATTCTGAGGGTCTGCAAAAGGAAAAGACCAAAACCATAAAGTGTAAAAACTGCGGCGCTCCGCGTCTTGAAGAAATGCAGTATGATAAATGCATGTTTTGCGGAGGCGAGCTTGCCGAAAGCTTTTAGGCAATCTTAAAACAATAAGAAATCTATAAGCAGATTTTAAACAAGAATATTTTTTCTTTGATATCGTTTTCGATTAAGCGATGAAGTAAGTTTTTATTTGTTAAATTTAAAAAATATGAAACGAGTTTCTTATATATAAGAACTTTTGTTTCAGCATAAAAATCAGGCAGGATAAAATTATGTCAGATTCAAATCCGGCGGTACAGGCGCTTGTAACAAAATGGAACGAGTTTCTTAAAAAGGTTGAAGGGCGTTTTTATGAAGTTTTAAAACAGACCGAAGCTCCTCTTGACGGAGTTATTGCAAATCTGCAGTATGATAACATTATTATCCATAATATTTCAAATGGTTTAAAAAATCAGACTGTTACACAGCTCTCTGAAAAACTTGATCAGGCGGGAAGCAAGTTTGAAAAGGAAATGCGGGCAGCAGGGGCATCATCAGGGCTGATAAGTTCTGAGCGGGGCAAAACACATATACTTAAAAATTTTATTGATATTGAATACCTGAAGTTTGAAAATAAATTAGCAGCGCGGGCTGCAAGAAAAATTCTTGAAAATGTGAATGCACATATTGATGAAACAAAAATGCACCGCTGTACACAATGTGCTGCTGATCTTAAGATAAATGTGTTTTCGTTTATGGCTGTAAATATTAAATGTGAAAGCTGTGGTTCGGTTAATACCTACCAGCCAGATGACAGAGTACGTGCTTTAGAGTGGTATGTAATTACTCCGCTTGCTGAAGAATATGCATTTGATGAAAAACTGAAAGCACGCACCGATAAAAGTGCAATGAAAGAGTATTACAAAAAATATTACGGTTACTTGATTAAAAATGTACCTGAAAAGGCGCAGTATTATGAGCGTGACCTGCATGAAAGACTTACAAATCCAATGTTCAGCTTGTAAGATATTATAAATGCTCTGGTATCTTTTTTCTAATTATTCTTAACAGAATATAAGTTATATTTGTCCCGCAGGATAAACTTCTTGCGGGATTTTTTTATTTCCATATTATACGTTAAAATTTGCCGAAGGTAAATGATAGTTTGTTAATTATAAATTAATATAAATTTATCATGAAAAAAATAATTATTGTATTTTTACTTTTAATTTCAGTAAAATATATTTATGCTGATCAACTGGCATGGATAACAAAAGAACAGGCTGAAAAGACTGTGCAATATTTTAAGGATAATAAAATTAAATATGCTGTTTTATGGTGCGCTTGCTGTGATAATGATACAAAAATGAAAATAAAAGTTACACGGATTAGCTATAAGCAGGCAGAGGGTCAGCCTTATTATGAAGTTTGGTTAGAGGGTAAAGATAAAGAAGGTAAGCGATTAAATCAGGCGGTTGATCTTGCGTATGTTCATGTAAAAATTGAAGGTGTGTATAACTGTTTGGGTAAACTGTTAGAATTTGAGTGTGACCCATGTACTGAACCGTTTAAATTGTAAAGTTACTGTTATATATTTTATGTTTTTATACTAGTTTATTTGTGGATGATAAAAAATATATCTTTAAAAATTAAATTCCGGGTAGAGTTAACAAATAATGAGTTATAAAGGAAGAATATTAATAGGTGTTGTTATTGCGCTGATAGCGGTTGTTTCATATTTCATGAAAACGGATGAAAATCCGGTTACAGGCGAAAAGCAAAAGGTCAGCTTGACTGTTGATGAAGAGATTCGTTTAGGTATTCAAAGCGCCCCGGAAATGATAGCAGAGTTTGGCGGTGAATACAGAGACCGGAAACTGCAGGATATGGTAGATAGGGTCGGAAACAAACTTGTTCAATCAACCGAAGCGGGAAGCTCGCCATATAAATTTGATTTCCACCTTTTAGCTGATGAAAAAACTGTCAATGCTTTTGCTTTACCGGGCGGACAGATATTTATTACTTATGCATTATTGAAAAGATTAAAAAGTGAAGATCAGCTTGCGGGCGTTCTTGGTCATGAAATAGGTCATGTAATAAACAGACACAGTGCTGAGCATATTGCGCAGCAGGAACTAACCGAAGGTCTGGTTCGTGCCACTGATATAGCAACGGGTGATCCCGGTATGCTGCAAAGATTCATTGGCAATATGATAAATATGAAATACAGCCGTGGTGACGAACTTGAATCTGATGAATATGGGGTTAAATATATGTACCAATCGGACTACAACCCGGAAGCTATGATAGAAGTAATGCAGATATTGAAGGAAGCATCGGGGGGTTCTGGGCAACCGGAATTTATGAGTACGCACCCCAGTCCGGATAACCGAATTGAACGGCTTAAAGATATAATTGCCAAATATAAAAAAAGTCCTGAAAAATAAAAACAATAATTTCCATAAGAATTATTTTAATGTTAAATGAATTAAATTCCCGATGAAAACCATATTATTTGTAATTATATTTTTATCGCTTTATGTTTACGGATGCGGTTCTGCTAATAAGGAATCAATTTCATCACAAACTTCCATCTCTGGAATTGAGTGGAAGCTGAAATTGCTGAACAACAAGAATGTAATACTAAACAGCGGAAAGAAAATTACGCTCCTTTTTAATGCAGATGAAAAAAAATTCAACGGTAAGGCAGTGTGCAATACTTATTTTGGAAGTTATACTAAGGCAAGTTCTTCGTTGAGCTTCAAAGAAATTGGGTCAACAAAAATGATGTGCGATGATAATAATTTAGAAAACGATTACTTTAACATGCTTGAGGGCGTTGATTCTTATACCATAAGTAACGGCACGCTTAGTTTATACAGCAAAGGAACAGTAATTGCTGTTTATAATAAATGAATATTTAATGAAGCAAGCTGCTGTTTAATGCTATGCTATCTTCCCGCAGCTTGGGCAAAGATCACAAACCACACATTCATTCTGCAGCGGCTTTTTTGCTTTGCATATATTTCTGCCGTGCTCACCTATAGTGTGTGAAAACATGACCTGCAATTCAGCCGGTATTATTTCTTTTAAATCAGCTTCAATTTTTTCGGGGGTGCTGTTATCTGTCAGTCCAAGTCTTATAGAAACCCGCATAAGGTGTGTATCTGTCATAATTGCGGGAATGCCAAAACAGTTGCCTAGTACAACGTTAGCGGTTTTTCTTCCAACTCCAGAAAGATTAACAAGTTCTTCCATAGTATCAGGCACATTGCCGTTATGCTCTGAAATTAAACTTTTACAGCACGCTAGAACGCTCTTAGCTTTATTACGGTAAAAGTTTATTGAGCGAAGTTTGGTTTCAAGCTCTTCTTGGCCGAGAGAAAGAAAATCAGAGGGTGTTTTAAATTTTTTATACAGCGGAACCATTACCGTGTTAACCCGGTCATCCGTACATTGTGCGGCAAGCATTGTTGAAATTAGAAGCTCAAACGGGTTATTGTATATAAGGCGACAGGAAGCATTGGGATACACCTCGGAAAGTTTGTTGAAGATTTTAATCGCACGTGATTTTTTATTGTTAAATGATTCAGCCATTATAATAATACAAAATTTGTTATCCAAAAATTAAGTAAAAAGGTAATAAATTTTGAGAACTTCGTAAATGTTGATTTGTTAATATAAGCAAACTGAACAAAATATATTAATAAATACTTAAAGAGTTTATAAATAATCTTTGTTTAATTATATTAATACAGCTAAATTGAATTTAATAAATTAAATACTATGAAAGATTATTTAACCGGAGTTATTAAGCAATTTAATTATTATAAATCGCTTGGTGAAAAAACTTTTAATCAGCTGCCTGATGAAGCTCTGTTTTGGCAATATAACAAATACTCCAACAGTATTGCGGTTATGGTAAAACATCTTTCAGGAAATATGCTTTCAAGGTGGACTGATTTTCTTACAAGCGATGGAGAAAAACCATGGCGTAAACGTGATGAGGAGTTTGAGGATGACATTAAATCACGAGAAGAATTGCTTAAGCTGTGGAATATCGGATGGGAATGTTTGTTTGATGCGCTGAAATCATTAACAGAAGAGGACTTAAACAGAACAATCTATATCCGCAATCAAGAGCATAAAGTTTTTGAAGCAATAAACAGGCAGCTTGCACATTATTCGTATCACATTGGTCAAATTGTGTTTATTGGCAAAATGCTATCGGAAAAATGGGAGTCACTTTCAATTCCAATTGGCAAATCAAACAATTATAATGATGAAAAGTTTAATAAACCTAAAAATAATAAACATTACACAGATGAAAATTAAATAGATTTATTATAACTTTCATATATATTGATATATCAATTATTGATTTATCATATTATATTTACCCCAATGAAAACAAGTAATACATCAATTAACTATTATTTCATTAGTTTAGAATCTGCACAAAAATCATATAAAAAACATATATGTAAAATATTAATTGAACACAATCTAAATATTACATTAGATCAATTTCAGGTATTAGAAATTATTGTTAATAATAAAGATATAAAATATTCTAAAATTGCATCAATTTCCTCTAAAGATATTGCTTCTGTTAATCGTATTATTGATTTATTGAATTCTAAAGGATTTATATCCCGACAAACAGACCCTAACAACAGACGTAGAGTAATGCTTGCAATAAGCAATGAAGGTGAAAAAATCCATAAAAAAGCGGGTGAAATTATTACACAAGCCGGAAAAGAAATTCTAAATTCATTTAAAGAAAAAAGAATTGAAAAACAGATAAAGATATTTAAGAAAATTATTAAAAAACTTAAATAAACAAGTAATCAAAATGATATTTATACCCACATATATTGATATTACACTTTAATTGTTTATTATATTTATTATTTTTACCCTTATTAAATTTAATTTTAACATAACTAGGGTAACTAATGCGAGAAGCTTGGGAAAAAGAACTTTATATACGTGGAGAAAGAGAATCTGATTTTGATACAATTGCAGAAATTAACAGGCAAGCATTTGGCAGAGATGACGAAGGAAACCTTGTTGCTTCTATACGTAAGACTAAATGCTATGAATTTGGTTTTTCTCTTGTTGCGGTAAAAGAAGATGTAATACTTGGTCATGTTTTGTTTTCAAGGGGTTATATTACTCACCGCAACCGGCGTTTTAAGTGTCTGGTACTTGGTCCGGTTGCTGTGCCGCCCGAACATCAGCGAAAAGGGATAGGCAGAGCGCTGATAGAAGAAGGATTAGAACGGGCAAAAGAAGTTGGTTTTGGTGCAGTTGTAGTGGTGGGTGACCCGGTTTATTACAGTAAGTTTGGATTTATTTCGGCTTCAACAAAAAAGCTGCGTACAACTATGAAGATAGCAGATGAAAATTTTATGATTAAGGAAATTTCGCGTAATGCGCTTAAAGGAATAATAGGAACTGTAATGTTTCCCAGGGAGTTTTTAGCGCTTGCTGAAGCTGAAAAAAAACGCGGCGATTTAAAAAATTCAGTCATGGTTTTATCTCCGAAAGAATCACTTCATAGGGATAATGTTGTTGAAAATGCGGGCAATGAGATTACGACTGACGAAAACAGCTCTGACGCTATTAAAACCGATTCTGATTCCGAACAACAACTAAATATATCCGATAAGCAGGCAGGGGGCAATATTTTAATGTAGGTTTATTTTTATGTGAATATCATTCTGCTTAGATATTTTATTATGTTTACAATACTATTCTTATCGTAAACCTTCTATAAAATACCTCAAATAAACTCTGCCTTTACCAGTATTCGATCTCCAAAATTAATTTTTGTAACATTTTTTACAAACGAGAGTTTACGTGTTTTTTGAAGCTCTCCGGCTATATCGCCTCCTTTTAAGGCAATTAGTTTTCCGGCTGGTTTAATTAATTCTTTTGACCAAGCACAAAGTTCCTGCAGAACTGCAACTGAGCGAGAAACCACAACATCAATACTCCGTTGCGGTAAAATTCCTTTTTTAATAATTTCTTCTGTACGGCTGCATATTGTTTTAATATTTGTTAAATCCATCTTTTGGGATATATTGCTAACAACATTTATTTTTTTTTGAATAGAGTCAACAAGAATAAAATTAACTTCGGGAAGATGAATAGCGAGTATAATACCCGGCACTCCCCCGCCAGTACCCAAATCCAGTATTTTCATCCCTTGTTTAATCTCTATAGCCTGTAAAAATATTTTTGAGTCTTCAATAAGGTCATAGATATTTTTCTTCTGGCGTGAAACAAGATTTATTTTTGTGTTCCACTCCATAAGCAGGTTGTTAAACATCTGTTCTTTTATCAGTATTTGCCAGTTTTTGCTTTGCTCAGGTTTCATTAATTAAAACAATCCATTATTCTTGCTTTATTTTTTATACTTCAGGGTGGCTGTTTATTTAAAAATTAATAGCGTCGCATATCTGATTTAATAAATAAATCATTTGTGTGATGAATTATAAGGTTTGTTGTTTGCAAATATTAAATTAGCCTTTGATATATATTGATAATATTGATGAATCACTTGGTGACACACCTGCAATTCTTGATGCCTGTCCAATTGATCGCGGGCGGACTTTATTTAGCTTTTCTCTGCCTTCTGTAGATAACGATTTTATCTTGTTGAAATCAAAGTTCTCCGGTATCTCAACAGATTCCATTTTGTTGAAAGCTTCAACCTGCTCTGCCTGACGGGTAATGTATCCTTCATAACGGAGCTCAATTTCAACCTCGTCTGCAATTTCAGGTTTTTGCTTTAGTTTGGTAAATAATTCATTATTGTTAAACGCTGGTATATTTATAAAATCACGTAGTTTGGTTTCGTTTCGTTTAATAAGCTGTGAAAATCGATCAGGCTGCATTATTTCGGATGAACCAGTGGATATAAGATATTCGTTAACATCTTTTGGTGATGCAAAGTTTGATTTGAAAAATTTCATACTCTGTGTTATGAGTTCATTTTTTTCTTTAACTTTTGTATATATTTCATCGGGTATCAATCTAAACTTATAGCCGTACTTCATCAGACGCCTATCTGCATTATCCTGTCTTAGTATAAGCCTATATTCGGCACATGATGTGAATATTCTGTATGGCTCCTCAGGGATTTTATTAATCAGATCATCTATCAAAACGCCAATATATGCTTCGCTGCGTTTAAGTATAAATGGGTCTTCACCTTTTATTTTTAGCGCAGCGTTTATACCGGCAATCAAACCCTGTGCTGCAGCTTCTTCATATCCCGAGGTTCCGTTAATCTGACCGGCAACATATAATCCGGGAATAAGTTTAGTTTCAAGCGTTAGGTTGGTTTGCCACGTCGGAAGGAAATCATATTCAACAGCATATCCCGCACGCAGCATTTTAACGTTTTCAAGTCCCGGTATTGTTTTGATAGCTTGGTATTGAATATCTTCTGGGAGGCTTGATGAAAAACCATTCATATAAACTAAATTAGAATTAATTCCTTCCGGCTCAAGAAAAATCTGGTGGCGCGGCTTATCAGTAAAGCGAAAAATTTTATCTTCTATTGATGGACAGTATCTAGGTCCCGCTCCGGTAATCCTTCCTGAAAACATAGGTGAATCATCAAAACCTGTGCGGAGAATATTATGTGTATCTTGATTAGTATAAGTTAAATAACAAGATACTTGGGGTAGTTTGGGAAAAGAGCCATTTGAAAATACCGAAAACGACAGAGGATATTTATCTCCGGGCTGTTCTTGACACGCCGAAAAATTTATCGTATCTAATTGTAATCTAGGCGGAGTTCCTGTTTTAAGTCTCGCCGTCTTAAATCCTTGTTTTAACAAATAATTACTTAATCCTTTCGCAGATTTCTCTCCAAATCTGCCTCCCTCGTTCTGTGTTTTTCCAACATGCATTATTGCATTTAGAAAAGTGCCGCTAGTTATAATTACTGCCTTGCAAGAAATAATATATCCCGACGAAGATATAACTCCAGAAATACACCCCTTTTCATTCCTGATCAATTCATCAACGGTACCTTGAATGAGTGAAATATTTTCAGAGTTTTGAATGTATTCTTTTGCAATTTTAGAGTATAGTTCTCTATCGTTTTGGCTTCGAGGTGACCAAATTGCAGGACCTTTTGACTTGTTGAGCATTCTAAATTGGATTCCCGAATCATCTGCAATTCTTCCCATAACTCCGCCTAAAGCATCAATTTCTTTTACCAAATGACCTTTTGCCGTACCTCCAATTGCAGGATTACAGGACATCCTTCCGATTGCGTCAAGGTCCATTGTGATTATCCCAACAGTGCATCCCATTCGGCTGGAACACCATGCCGCTTCAATACCGGCATGCCCGGCTCCAATTACAATTATATCGAAATATTTATCGTTTAATTTCAATTTAAAAACATACAATAATTAAAAAATTTTAGAAATAATGCCTAGTGTTTCACGTGAAACAAAACCCGTTAAACATGGCAAATGTATCGTTTGGCATTATTTGCCTATGCAGAATTTAGAGAATATATTGTTTAAGATTTCAACATTTACTGTTTTGCCAATTATTTCAGCAATTGCATCCATTGCCTCTCTAATCTCAAATGAAATCAATTCGTTACCTCCTCCGTTAATCAGCTGGTTTTTTGCATTTACAAGAAATCCACAACTTTTTAACATACAGTCCCTATGCCTTTGATTAGTTATAATTACGTCGCTTTGGTTATATTTTTGAATTAAATTCTTGGCCCTTAGGATGATTTCAAATTCCAAATTATTCATATTTTCGCCTGTTTTAGCCGAAACACAGAATCCTGTATGTTTTTTATCTAGATGAAGATCGGATTTATTTAAAACGTGAATTGTTTTATCTTCGGTCTGCGAAATGAGGTTATCGTTATTGACCCCATGTCCCAATTCTTTTACTTCCAGTATTAAATCAGCTTCTTCAATCTTCATTTTTGATCGCAGAACGCCTTCCTTTTCAATTTCATCTGTTGTTTCTCTAATTCCGGCAGTATCCACCAGGTTGAACTGTATCCCTCCCATTACAAGTGGTTCTATTAGATAGTCCCTGGTTGTGCCGGGAATATTGCTAACAATTGCTCTATTTTCGTTTAAAAAGTAGTTAAAAATACTTGATTTCCCGACATTTGGTTCACCAATAATTGCTATATTTATGCCATTTTTGATGATTTTACCGCTTTCGTAACTCTGAGTAATCGATTTGAAGCTGTTAATAAGCTTTTCAATTTTTTCGATTAATTCTTCTCTTTCAATCAGATCAATACCCTCTTCTGAAAAATCCAACTCCAGCTCAAGTAAAGAGCAGCAATTAATAAGATCTTCGCGTAATTCTTTAATCCTTTTTGAAAACTTCCCTGTTAGTTGAGAAAGCGCTAACTCATTAGCTTGTTCTGTTTTTGCTTTGATAAGATCGCTGACTGCTTCTGCCTGAGCTAAATCTATTTTTCCGTTTAAGTATGCTCGTTTCGAAAACTCCCCTGGTTCTGCATGTCTAGCTCCGAGACTTATAAGAATTTCGCTGACTTTTCGATATATAAAACTCCCCCCATGTGTTGAAATTTCAGCAACATCTTCTCCTGTATATGAATTAGGAGATTTAAAGAAAGTCACAACTACTTCGTCAATAAAATCGCCGTTATAAAATAAGTAACCGTGATGAGCGGTATGAGAGTTAAAACTATTTGAGTTTAGGGAGCTAAATTGTTTATAACTACTTGATAAACAGTTGTTTAAGATTGATGCTGTGTCGTTTCCGGATATCCGTATTACGGAAATTCCTGACTCACCTATTAAGGTTGACGGAGCAAATATGGTACTTTTACTAAAATTCATAGAGCGCAAAGATAGCTAATAATGACATGCAAAAAAATGAATAAGCCAAAGACAATCTAGAGAAATATAGGGTGAAGAAAATAGTTTTATTATTCATTTTTAATAACTCTCTTCCTTAACTAATTTTAGAAACTGAATTGTTAATAAACATTAACGTATAAAACATTTTATTATACCAAAATGGGTGTATTTAAAATAAAAACATTGACAAAACTGGATTTTTTAATTATTATGCGAAGCGAGCCTGAGGTTTTTAATGTTAATAAGTTGTGAATATACGTTCACATCCTGTTAAGCATTGTTTACATCAACTCCTCCGCTAATTTTCAGATTAGAAACGTTATTAACATTTTTATGTTAACAACCTATGAAATTCGTAATTAATTGTTTAATTATCAAAGATTTAAGTTTTTATTTTATTGTTAATTACTTTTTGATTTTTTTATTTTTTATATAATTAAAGCATTATATTTAACCCAAATATTAATCAACAAAAGTTTACTTATTTAAAATAAGAACTTATCAAATTAAAAAAAATTTTTAACAGCAGAAAATTAAATTGAACGGACAGGAAGAAAAGAAAAAAATTATTAACTCAGCTGAATACAGTCCAGAAAAAGAAATAACCGAAGGTTCGGCGCTGGAAAATAATGCACAGGAAGCTTTTAATACGTGGACTCGCTTTATGGATATTGTTAAGCTGAGCGTATCAGATCTAAAGCTTAATACTTGGTTTAAGCCTATTAAACCCGTTTCAATAAACGGAAGCACGCTGATAATATCTGTTCCAAGTCAAGATTATTATGAAATGATTATTTCTCGCTTTGGCGAAATAGTAAATCGCTCAATAAAATCAATTTTAGGTATTGAAGGAAAAATTATTTACGAGATAGATACCCATACAACCTTTTCTCATGAACCTGAGTTGTTCATGACTCCCCCGCCGGTTACCGAAAAGCAAAATGAACCGCTGCTGGTTAAACCACAGAGCCCGCTGGATCCAAACTTCTACCGGCCAGGCATTACTGCAATACAAGTCTCGCGCGAAAGCGATTCTGAATTCACTCAAAAATGCTTTTTAAATCCGGATTATACTTTTGAAAATTTTGTTAAAGGAAAAAACAACGAGTTTGCAACCGCGGCAGCAATATCAATATCAAATAAACCCGGGGCACAATATAATCCGTTAATGCTTTATGGCGGAGTAGGCCTTGGCAAAACTCACTTAATGCAGGCGATAGGAAACCATGTAAAAAGCATAAATCCAAAGATGCTGGTTATGTATATATCCGGTCCGGAATTTACTACCAACTTTGTTCAAAGTATCCGCATGAACAAAGCACATGAATTTGAAAGATTTTACAAATCGCTTGATCTGCTTATTGTAGATGATATTCAGTTTCTTGAAGGAAAAGAAAGCACTCAGGATTCCTTTTTTCAGATATTTAATTCTCTGTATCAGCTAAAAAAACAAATAGTACTTTCGTGTGATAAACCTCCTCACCAATTAGAAGGACTGGAAGAACGTTTAATAACCCGGTTTCAATGGGGGTTAAC
>WBZR01002703.1_pt1 | contig 17670 bp, 15 predicted proteins | sample 5204231 | NCBI WGS metagenome assembly WBZR01 (sample SAMN12412403, study PRJNA552823) | activated sludge metagenome | isolation source: activated sludge from anammox sidestream of wastewater treatment plant... | place: USA: Virginia | collected 2017-08 | reverse complement strand
GGACTACCTGCTCACCGGCAACTACCGCGGCCCCGTCGAAGGTCAGGCGCGCGTCGACTGGCTGATGCGCGGCTCGCGTTACCAGGTGCATCTCGAGCTCTCGGTCGGCCCGCCGTTCGCGCCCCTGGTCTCGCGCCGGCTCTCCAGCGACGGCGAGGTCGGCGCGGCCGGCCTCGTGCCGCTGCGCTACGAAGAGGAGACACGGGTCGCGTTCCAGCAGCCGCGCAGTCTGCACATGGCCTTCGAGCCCGACCGCGTCCGGCTCGCCAACGGCCGCGAGGTGCCGCGTCCGCCCGGCGTGCAGGACAGCGCCAGCCAGTTCGTGCAGATGACCTGGCTGTTCACCACGCGCGCCGGCCTGCTGGCCGCCGGCGCGCGCGTGGAGATCCCGCTCGCGCTGCCGCGCGCGGTGGACCTGTGGGTCTACGACGTGCTTGGCGCCGAGACGCTGTACACGCCGATGGGCGAGGTCGCCACCATGCACGTCAAGCCGCGCCGCGAGGCGCGTCCGGGCGGCGACCTGACGGCCGAGTTCTGGGTCGCGCCGACGCTGCAGTACCTGCCCGTGCGCATCGTCATCCGCCAGGACGCCGACACCTGGGTCGACCTGATGATCCAGCGCCTGCCGCGCCAGGCGCAGCGCTGAGCAACCGTCGCGCAGCGCTGCAGCGGCCGCGGCGCACCCGACCCGTATAGTGCCCGCCTTTGGAGGCACCGACCATGAGCGACGAACCCCTCATCCTCACCGAGATCCGCGGCGCCGGCGCGCGCCGCACCGCGCTCGTCACGCTGAACCGGCCCAAGCAGCTCAACGCGCTCGACACGCCGCTGATGCAGCAGCTGGGCGCCGCGCTCGGCCGCTTCGACGACGACGCGTCGATCGGCTGCATCGTGCTCACCGGCAGCGACAAGGCCTTCGCCGCCGGCGCCGACATCACGGCGATGGCCGGCAAGACCTATGCCGAGGCGCTGGCCGAGAACTTCATCACGCGCGATTGGGAAGCCATCCTCGCCGTGCGCAAGCCGGTGATCGCCGCGGTGGCCGGCTTCGCCCTCGGCGGCGGCTGCGAACTGGCGATGATGTGCGACCTCATCATCGCCGCGGACAATGCCCGCTTCGGCCAGCCCGAGATCAAGCTCGGCATCATCCCGGGCGCCGGCGGCACGCAGCGGCTGCCGCGTGCCGTGGGCAAGAGCAAGGCGATGGACATGGTGCTCACCGGGCGCACGATGGATGCGGCCGAGGCCGAGCGCGCCGGCCTCGTCGCGCGCGTCGTTCCGGCCGAACGCCTGCTCGACGAGGCGCTGGCCGCGGCCGAAGCGATCAACGCCCTCAGCCCGGCGAGCGTGATGCTCGCCAAGGCCTGCGTGAACAAGAGTTTCGAGGGCGGCTTGCTCGACGGCGTGAACTTCGAGCGCCGGATCTTTCACTCGCTGTTCGCGACCGAGGACCAGAAGGAAGGCATGGCCGCCTTCGTCGAGAAGCGCAAGCCGCTCTGGCGCAGCCGCTAGCGGCTGCGGCGCCGCGCATCCAGACCTTGCGCAGGCCCTGCTCGAGCAGGATCGTCGTCGGCATCGCGGTGCTGACGCCGGCGAGCTGGTCGAACAGGGCCCGATCGGAGGCCGTCAGCGTCGGGTCCGTCCGCGCGGGCGCGCGGCGCTTCAGGGCTGCAGCCAGCGTGCGCCGGCGGCGTCGAACAGGGCGCGCCGATGGCCCTCGGGGTGGATCTCGGTCCAGTCGAGCGCGCGCACGCTGGCGACGACGAGGGCGAAGTGGCCGCGCGTGCCGCGCGCCGCGTCGGGGCGCTCGATCACGCTGCCCGGCGGCTGCGGCGCGAAGTAGTCCTGCGCGGCCGGCGTCGCTTCGAGCCGCGCCCAGCGCGCCGCCACCTCCGGGCCCGAACTCAGCGCCTCGAGCGTGACGGCCAGCCTCAGCTGCCAGCCGAGCTCGCGCGACCACAGCACCAGCGTGCCTTCGGGGTCGGCCTCGAGGTGGCGCACCTTGGGGCTGCGCGCGTCGGTGTAGAAGATCACGCGGCGTGCCGCCGGCTCCACTTCGCGCAGCACCACCGAGCGCGCATCGGCGCGCCCGCCGGCCAGCGTGGCGAGCGTGGCCACGCGCCAGCCGTGCTCGGCGGCGCGCACGCTGGCGTCCAGCTCCTGCCAGACGGCCTGCTCGATGGCGGCCAGCGTCGCCAGGCGCTGCGCGTTCACCGGATCGCCCCGGACACGGCATACGGCGGGATGCGCTCTCGGGGGCGGCAAGGCGCGTTCACGCGGCCACCGCAAGCAAGGCGTGCTGCATGGTTCGCGCCCGGGAGCGGATCGGCGCGCTCATGGCCATCAGGCGCCGTCCGCGCCCGCGGCGAGTGCGGCCTCGCCGCCCTCGCGCCGCAGCGCCGGGAACAGGATCACGTCGCGGATGGTCGGGCTGTCGGTGAACAGCATCACCAGGCGGTCGATGCCGATGCCGCAGCCGGCGGCCGGCGGCATGCCGTACTCGAGCGCGCGGATGTAGTCGGCGTCGTAGTACATCGCCTCCTCGTCGCCGGCCTCCTTGTTGGCGGCCTGGGCGGCGAAGCGCGCCGCCTGGTCCTCGGGGTCGTTCAGCTCCGAGAAGCCGTTGGCCATCTCGCGGCCGGTGATGAAGAGCTCGAAGCGCTCGGTCACCGTGGGATCGGCGTCGCTGGCGCGCGCCAGCGGCGACACCTCCACCGGATAGTCGACGATGAAGGTGGGCTGGACGAGCTGGTCTTCCACCAGCGCTTCGAAGACGCCGAACTGCAGCTCGGCCAGCGTCCAGTGCGCCGGCGGCTCCTCGCCCAGCGCCTTCAGGCGCGCGTGCAGCAGGGCCGCGTCGCCGGCCTCGGCGGCGCTGAGGCCGGCATGCTGCACAAGCGCCTCGCGCACCGTCAGGCGCGCGAACGGCGGCTCGAGGTCGATCGTCTGCCCGGCATAGCTGAGCACCGCCGAGCCGGCGGCGGCGCGCGCGGCGTGGCGCAGCAGCCGCTCGGTGAAGTCCATCAGGTCGCGGTGCGTCCAGTACGCCGCGTAGAACTCCATCATCGTGAACTCGGGGTTGTGGCGCGCCGACAGCCCCTCGTTGCGGAAGTTGCGGTTGATCTCGAACACGCGCTCGAAGCCGCCCACCACCAGGCGCTTGAGGTAGAGCTCGGGCGCGATGCGCAGGAACATCTGCTGGTCGAGCGCGTTGTGGTGCGTGACGAAAGGCCGCGCGTTCGCGCCCCCCGGGATCGGGTGCAGCATCGGCGTCTCGACTTCGAGGAATCCGTGCTCGACCATGTAGTTGCGGATCGAGGCCACCGCGCGGCTGCGCGCGACGAAGCGCGCGCGCGCCGATTCGTCGGTGGCGAGGTCGACGTAGCGCTGGCGGTACTTCTGCTCCTGATCGGCCATGCCGTGGAACTTGTCGGGCAGCGGGCGCAGGCTCTTGGCCAGCAGGCGGATCCGCGTCGCCTTCACCGACAGCTCGCCGGTCTTGGTGCGAAAGAGCAGGCCCTCGCAGCCGACGATGTCGCCCAGGTCCCAGTGCTTGAACTCGGCGAGGCGTTCGGCGCCGACCGCGTCCTGCGTCACATAGAGCTGGATGCGGCCGCTGGCGTCTTGCAGCGCGGCGAAGCAGGCCTTGCCCATCACGCGCTTGAGCATCATGCGCCCGGCCACGACGACCGCGACCGCCTGCGGCTCGAGTTCGGCGTTGGGCACCTGGCCCCAGCGCTGGTGCAGCTCGGCGGCCTGGTGGCGCGGCTTGAAGTCGTTGGGGTAGGCCACGCCGCGCGCGCGCAGCGCGCGCAGCTTGTCGCGCCGCTCGGCGATCAGGGGGTTCTCGTCGTCCATCTTCAGCTCGGGTTCCGGCCGTGAATTCTAGGCACCGACCCAAGGGGCGGCCCGTAGAATCCGCGGCTGCGATGCAAGCTCCCTTCCCGATCACGGGCCGCCCGGTGCGTTTTGCCCTCGTGGGCTGCGGCCGCATCAGCGGCAACCACCTCGAGGCGCTCGGGCAGCACGCGGGCCGAGCCGAGCTGGCGGCGGTGTGCGACAACCGTCCGGCGGCGCTGGCCGCCGCCGTCGCCCGGACCGGCGTGCCCGGCTTCGATTCGCTCGAGGCGCTGCTCGCCACCGAGCTGGCCGACGTCGTCGTGCTGGCCACGCCCAGCGGCCTGCATCCGCGCCAGGCGATGGCGGCGGCGCGCACCGGGCGCCACGTGCTCACCGAGAAGCCCATGGCCACCAAGTGGGACGAGGGCATGGAGATGGTGCGCGTGTGCCGCGAAGCGGGCATCAAGCTGTTCGTCGTCAAGCAGAACCGCCTGAACGCGACGATGCAGCGGCTCAAGGGCGCGGTCGACGCCGGCCGCTTCGGGCGCATCTACATGGTCAACGTCAACGTGTTCTGGACGCGGCCGCAGAGCTACTACGACGACGCGCCCTGGCGCGGGCGCTGGGACATGGACGGCGGCGCCTTCCTCAACCAGGCCAGCCACTACGTCGACATGGTCGACTGGCTGGTGGGCCCGGTGGACAACGTGCATGCCTACACCGCCACGCTGGCGCGCGACATCGAGGCCGAGGACACCGGCGTCATGAGCCTGCGCCTGCGCTCGGGCGGCCTGGCCAGCATCAACGTCACGATGCTCACGCACGGCAAGAACTTCGAAGGCAGCATCACCCTCCTCGGCGAGCGCGGCACCGTGCGCGTGGGCGGCGTGGCCGTCAACCGCATCGAGCACTGGGAGTTCGCGCAGCCGCAGCCGGGCGACGACGAGGCGCGCAGCGCCAGCTACGCCACCCAGTCCGTATACGGCTTCGGCCATCCGCTCTACTACGCCAACGTCATCGACACGCTGCGCGGCGAGGCGAGCGCCCAGGTCGACGGCTACGAGGGCCTGCGCTCGCTCGAAGTCGTGATCGCCGCCTACCGCAGTGCGCGCGACGGCGTGCGCGTGGGCCTGCCGCTCGTCTTCTGACGGCCATGGCTGCGACCGTCCACGCCAGTGCCATCGTCGACGAGGGGGCGCGCATCGGCGAAGGCACCCGCGTCTGGCACTGGGTGCACGTGAGCGCGGGCGCCCGCATCGGGCCCGGCTGCTCGCTGGGCCAGGGCGTCTTCGTCGGCAACGACGTGGTGATCGGCGCGAACGTGAAGATCCAGAACCATGTCTCGGTCTACGACGCGGTGACGCTCGAGGACGACGTCTTCTGCGGCCCGAGCATGGTGTTCACCAATGTCTACAACCCGCGTTCGGCCGTGCCGCGCAAGAGCGAATACCGGCGCACGCTGGTGCGCCGCGGCGCCACGCTGGGCGCCAACTGCACCGTCGTCTGCGGCACGACGATCGGCGAGTACGCCTTCGTCGGCGCCGGCGCCGTGGTCAGTCGCGATGTGCCGGCCTTTGCATTGATGGTCGGCGTGCCGGCGCGGCGCATCGGCTGGATGAGCCGGCACGGCGAGCGGCTGGACCTGCCGGCATCGGGGCAGGGCGAAGCGGCCTGCCCGGTGACCGGCGAGCGCTACCGACTGGACGGCGCGGCCCTGGCCGCGTTGTGACCCCATGCAGTTCACCGACCTGAAGACCCAATATGCCGCGCTGAAGGGCAGCATCGACGCGCGCATCCAGCGCGTGCTCGACCACGGTCAGTACATCATGGGCCCGGAGGTGCAGGAGCTCGAAACGGCGCTGGCCGCGCTCACCGGCAGCAAGCACTGCGTCACCGTGGCCAGCGGCACCGAGGCGCTTCTGATCGCGTTGATGGCAATCGACCTGAAGCTCGGCGACGAGGTCATCACCACGCCCTTCACCTTCGCCGCCACCGCCGAGATGATCGTGCTCGCCGGCGGCAAGCCGGTCTTCGTCGACATCGAAGCCGACACCTGCAACATCGACGCCTCGCTGATCGAGGCTGCGGTCACCGCGAGGACGAAGGCGATCATGCCGGTCAGCCTGTACGGTCAGGTGGCCGACATGGACGAGATCAACGCGATCGCGGCGCGCCACGGCCTGGCGGTGATCGAGGACGCGGCGCAGAGCTTCGGCGCGGTCTACCGCGGCCGGCGCTCCTGCGCGCTGTCCACCTTCGGCGCCACCAGCTTCTTCCCGAGCAAGCCGCTCGGCTGCTACGGCGACGGCGGCGCGCTGTTCACCGACGACGCGCGCCTGGCGCAGGCCGCACGGCAGATCCGCGTGCACGGCCAGAGCGCGCGCTACACGCACACGCGGCTGGGCGTGGGCGGGCGCATGGACACGCTGCAGTGTGCGGTGGTGCTGGGCAAGCTCGGGCGCTTCGAGTGGGAGCTCGAGCGGCGCGCGGCCATCGGCGCGCGCTACGACGAGCTGCTCGCCGGCGTGCCTGGCGTCGGCCGCGTGGCCGTGCGGCCCGACCGGAACTCGGTGTACGCGCAGTACACGGTGCTGGTCGACAACCGCGCCGCGGTGCAAGCCGCGCTGCAGGCTGCCGGCATTCCCACTGCGGTGCACTACCCGATACCGCTGCACCACCAGCCGGCCTACGCCGCCTGCGGCGGGGCCGACGACTGTCCGGCGAGCGTGCGGGCCGGCGAACGCGTGCTCAGCCTGCCGATGAGCGCCGACCTCGGCGCGGCCGACCAGGAGCGCGTCGTGCAGGCGCTGGCGGCGGCACTGCACGCGCCGGGGCCGGAGGCCGCGCCATGATCGCGAACAAGACCGTGTTCATCACCGGGGGTGCGGGCTTCATCGCCAGCACGCTGATCGCGCGCCTGGCCGAACGCAACCGCATCGTCGTCTACGACAACTACACGCGCAACACGCTGAAGAACACACCCTATGCAACGCACCCTAACGTGCGCCAGGTGCAGGGCGACGTGCTCGACTTCGAGCATCTGAGGGCGGCGATGCGCGGCGCGCAGATCGTCGTGCACGCCGCGGCCATCGCCGGCATCGAAAGCACGGTGAAGAACCCGGTGACGACGATGCGCGTGAACATGCTCGGCACGGCCAACGCGCTCGAGGCCGCGCAGCAGTCGGGCGGCGTCGAGCGCTTCCTCGAGTTCAGCACCTCCGAGGTGTTCGGCTCGCAGGCCTTCAAGGTGAGCGAGGGCGCGAGCACGGTCACCGGTGCGGTCGGCGAGGCGCGCTGGACCTACGCCGTGAGCAAGCTCGCCGGCGAGCACCTCACGCACGCCTACTTCAAGCAGCACGGCCTGCCGACGGTGACGGTGCGGCCGTTCAACGTCTACGGACCCGGGCAGACCGGCGAGGGCGCGCTGTCGATCTTCATCCGCAAGGCGCTCAAGCACGAGGATCTGCTGATCTTCGGCGACGGCACGCAGATCCGCGCCTGGTGCTACGTCGACGACATGGTCGAGGGCGTGCTGTGCGGCCTCGAGCACCCGCGGGCGGTGGGCGAGAGCTTCAACATCGGCAACGCGCGCGCCGTGGTCACGATCTACGGCCTGGCCGAGGCGGTCTGCCGCGTGACCGGCAGCCGCTCGAAGATCCGGTTCCGCCCGGCGCTGTCGGCCGACATCGAGCTGCGCATCCCCAACGTCGACAAGGCGCGCGAGCTGATCGGCTTTGCCGCGCAGGTCGATCTCGACGAGGGCCTGCGCCGCACCGCCGAGTGGATCGCCGGGCACGAGGCCGAGCTGCCGCCGCTGGCGCCGATCTTCAAGAGCTGACCAACGGCGGTGAGCCCCGCGCCCATGCTGCGCCTGTCGCTGCCCCACATCGACGAGGCTGCGATCGCGGCGGTCGCCGGCGTGCTGCGCAGCGGCCAGCTCGTGCAGGGGGCCGAGGGCGCCGCCTTCGAAGCCGAGCTGCAGCGCTGGCTGGGGACGCGGCACGCGGTGCTCGTGAGCTCGGGCACGGCGGCGCTGCACCTGGCGCTGGTGGCACTGGGCATCGGGCCGGGCGACGCGGTGCTGGTGCCCGACTTCACGTTCCCGGCCACCGGCAACGTCGTCAGGCTCGTCGGCGCGCGACCGGTGCTGGTGGACGTCGACGCCGCGAGCTGCTGCGTCACACCGGCGGCGCTGCAGCAGGCCATCGAGGGCTGGCGCGGCCCCGAGCGGCTGCGCGCGCTGATGCCGGTACACGAGTTCGGTTACCCGCTCGACATGGCAGCGGTGAACGCGCTCGCGGCGCGCCACGGCCTGGCGGTGGTGGAGGACGCCGCCTGCGCCATCGGCGCGCGCTGCGGCGAGCGCCTCGCTGGCACGCTGGGCGCGATCGGCTGTTTTTCGCTGCACCCGCGCAAGACGCTCACCACCGGCGAGGGCGGCGTGCTCGTCACCGACGACGACGCGCTCGCGCGGCGCCTGCGCCGCCTGCGCAACCATGGCATCGAGCGCGGCGAGACCGGACTCGTGTTCCACGAGACCGGCTACAACCTGCGGCTCACCGACATGCAGGCAGCGCTCGGTCGTGCCCAGCTGCCGCAACTGGCAGCGTGGCTGGAGGCGCGCCGGGCGCTCGCCCTGCGTTACCGCGACGCACTGGCGCCGCTCGAGGCGCGCGGCCTGCTCGCGCTGCCGGCCGTGCACGCCGGCCATAGCTGGCAGACCTTCATGGTGGTGCTGGCCGACGGCATCGACTGCGCGGCGGTGATCCGCGCGCTGGCCGGGCAGGGCATCGAAGTCAACCTCGGCGCGCAATGCCTGTCGGCGCTGCCTTCGTTCGCCGACGTGGCCGCCGCCTCGTCGGTGGCGCGCCGCCTGTACGCGCAGGGCCTGGCACTGCCGTTTTGCGAGCAATACGGCGAGGCCGAGGTCGCGCGCGTGGCCGCGGCGCTCGGCGCGGCGCTGGCGGCGGCGCGGGGCCCCATCCATGCTCGATGACTTCCTGCGCCGGCTCGAGCCGCGCATCGAGGCGCTGATGCAGGAGGTGCTGGCCGCGCAGGTGGACAGCGAGCGCAACCGCGCGCTGCGCCGTGACATCGCGCTGCGCTTCCTCGCCCAGCTGCTCACCGACGACGAGCGCGCGCGCCTGCTCGGCCTGCCGGCCAGCTGCCGCGTGCGCGAAAACGCCAAGATCCTCATGCCCGACAGGCTCGTATGCGGCGAGCATGTATGGATCGGCGAGCACGCCTACCTCGACGCCAGCGGCGGGCTGACTCTCGGTGACCACGCCACGATCGGCGTCGGCGTCTACGTCTGGACGCACACCAGCGTGCTGGCCAACCTGATGCACGCCAACCACCCGGGCGGTGCGCATGTGATCCGGCGGCCCACGGCGATCGGCAAGGGTTGCTACGTCGTCGGCCACGCCGTGCTCAACCCGGGCGTCACGCTCGGCGACGGCGCGATCGTGCTGCCGATGTCGGTGGTGACGCACGACGTGGCGCCCGGCGCCATCGTGGCCGGCGCGCCGGCCAAGCCGATCTCGCAGGTGGACGAGGCCTTCGTCGCCGGGCTGCGAGCCGAGCTGCAGGCGCAGCGCAGCGGCTGAAGAACATGGCGCTGCGGCGCGTGTTCGTCGGGCCGACCGAGGCCGCAGGCATCGTGCAGGGGCTGGTGGGCGGCTTTCGCACGCTGGGTATCGACGCCGAGCCGGTGCTCGAATCCGAGCACCCGTTCGGCTACGGCTCCGGCGCCCGTGGCCCCAGGTTGCTGCGCGCCTGGTCGCGCAGCGGTACGCGCGCGCGCCGCCTGCCGTGGCAGCGCCCGCTGGCCAAGGGACTGGCCGCGCTGGTCCATCTCGCACTCGCCTGGCCGGTGCTGGCCTGGGCGCTGGCGCGCTTCGACGCCTTCGTCTTCACCTGCGGACGCTCCATCACGAACACCGCGCTCGAGCTGTGGCTGCTGCGACGGCTGAGCCGGCCGGTGGTGGTGCTGTTCGTGGGCAGCGACGCCCGCCCGCCCTACATCAATGGCGCCGTGCCCGGCGACGACGCGGCGCGGCTGGCCCGCGCAACGCGGCGCACGCAGCGGCGCGTGCAGCGCTTCGAGCGCGGCGGCGCGTGCTGCATCAACGCGCCGGCAACCGCGCATTTCCATCGGGCGGCGGTGGTGAACTGGTTCGCCGTCGGCTTTCCGCGCGATCTGCCGCCAACGGACTGCCGCCCGCCGCCGCTGCAGCTCCCGCAGCAGACGCTGCGCGTCGTGCACAGCCCGTCGAACCCGGGCGTCAAGGGCAGCGCGCGCATCGAGGCGGCCGTTGCCGCGGTAAGAGCGCGCGGCGTGCCGATCGATCTCATAACCCTCGGTGGGCTGGACAACCGTGCCGTGCTCGCCGCGATCGGCGGCGCCGATCTGGTGCTCGACCAGCTCTACTCCGATACGCCGATGGCGGGTCTGGCGACCGAAGCCGCGCAACTCGGTCGGGCGACGCTGGTGGGCGGCTATTTCGCCGCCGGCATGCCCGAAGCGCTGCTGGGCGCACCGCTGCCGCCCTCGTGCTTCGTGCTGCCCGAGCGCTTCGAGCAGGCGCTGGAGGCGCTGGCGCGCGACCGCGGCGCGCTGCACACGCTGGCTGCCGATGCGCGGCGTTTCGTGGTCGAGGAATGGGCCTGCGAGCGTGTCGCCGCGCGCATCGTGCGGCTGCTGCAGGGCGAGCGGCCGGCATCCTGGCTGTTCGATCCGCTCGGGGTCCACTACCTGGAGGGCTGCGGCCTCGATGCGGGCGCTGCACGCGAGCGCGTGCGCCGCCTGCTGGCGTACGGGGGGCGCGCGGCGTTGGCCCTGGCCGACAAGCCGCAGCTCGAAGCGGCGTTCGTCGCGTGGGCGCAGGAGCCGTCGTGATCGGCGAGATCCTGCGTGACGGCAGCATCTATGCCGCTTCGGCCGTCCTGGCACGCGGCCTGGCGTTTCTCGTCGTTCCCGTGTACTCGCGTCTGCTGCCGCAGGCCGACTACGCGGCCCTCGATCTGATCGCCACGGCCGGCGTGCTCGTTGCATTGGTGGTGCCGCTCGAGGTCGGGCAGGGCATGGCGCGCGAGTGGGCCGATGCGGCGGACGACGCCGCGCGCCGGCGGCTGGCAGCCACCGCGCTTGCCTTCACCGTCGCGGCCTATGCGCTGGCGCTGGCCCTGGCGCTGCCCTGCACCGACTTGCTGGCGGCGTACTGGATCGGCTCGCGCGCCTATGGCGGCGCGCTCGCCGTCGGCCTGGGGCAAATGGCGCTCAACGGCGTCTTCCTGCAATTGCATGCGCAATTCCGCTGGTCGCGCCGGCCGCTGGCCTATGGCGCCGTGAGCGTGCTCAATGCGGCGCTGGCACTTGGCCTGGGCGTCATCGGCGGCCTGCTCGGCGGGCTCGTCGGCGTGCTCGCCGGCCAGGCACTGGCCGCGCTGTGCGCCGCCGCAACCGCGGCCGCGCTGCTGCGCGGCGCCGCGTTCGGCCCGCTGGACCGCTTCGCACTGCGGCGCATGCTGGCGTTCTCGCTGCCGCTGGTGCCGGCCGGCGTGGCCGCCTTCGCCGCCTTCTACGGAAATCGCGGCCTGCTGAGTGCGTTCGCCGGCCTCGAGCAGGTGGCGCAGTATTCGGTGGCCTCGCGCATCGCGGCGCTGACCACGCTGCTGGTCGTCGGCGTGCAGGGCGCGCTCACGCCGCTCGTGTACCTGCATCACCGCGACGCCGCCGTGCCGAAGCAGCTGGCGCGCCTGTTTGCCGCCTTTGTCGCGCTGGCGCTTGTGCTGTGCCTGGCGGTAAGCCTGTTCGCACCCGAACTGGTGCGCGTCGCGGCCGCTGCGTACGGCCCTGCGGCCGCGCTCCTGCCCTGGCTGGCACCGGCCGCGCTGCTGGCGCAGATGTACGTGTTCGCTCCGGGTCTGGGCATCGCGCGCGCCACCGGTGCGCAGCTGGTCATCACGGCGGCGGCCGCGGTGCTGTCGCTGGCCCTCAACGGCGCGCTGATCCCGCACTACGGTGCGTTCGGCGCTGCGCTCGCCAACCTCGTCGCCGCGGCGGCCTACTTCGGCTGCTGGTGGGTCGCCGGCCAGCGCCTGTACCGCCTGCCCGTGGCGTGGCAGCCCATCGGCATGGCACTGGCGGCCTATGCGGCAGCGCTGGCCGCCGCGCGCGGCATGGATGCGGTCGGAGCACGGCTGCTCGTGCTGCTCGCCTTCGCCGCCGTGGTCGCGCGCCTGGGCCTGCTGAGACGCGGGCCCGCGCACGACAATTCCCTGGGGCCCGCAGCTTGAACATGCCCTCCATCAGCCGCCATCGCGCTCCGCCCTTGTTCGCGAAGGCGTGTCGGCCCTGCCGCCCGGCGCAGGAGTGTGTGCGGACGGGCGATCGGGTGCCGATCTCAGCCGCACCGCGGCGGCCGCACGCGCGCGACGCGCGTCGCCATGCGCCGGGAGTGCCGAGCCGATGAGGACCGTGCTGACCGTGGTCGGTGCGCGACCGCAATTCATCAAGGCCAGCGTGGTGTCGCATGCGCTGGCCGACAGCGGCGTGCTGCGCGAGGTGCTGGTCCACACGGGCCAGCACTTCGACGACGACATGTCCGAGGTGTTCTTCGCCGAGCTGGGCATGGCCCCGCCGTCGCATCGGCTCGGAATCCACGGCGGCGGCCACGGCGCGATGACCGGGCGCATGCTGGCGGCCATCGAGCCCGTGGTGCTGCAGGCGAAGCCGGCCGCGGTGCTCGTCTACGGCGACACCAACTCCACGCTCGCCGGGGCCTTGGCCGCCGTCAAGCTGCATGTGCCGGTGGCGCACGTGGAGGCCGGACTGCGCTCGTTCAATCTGCTCATGCCCGAGGAGGTGAACCGCATCCTCACCGACCGCATCTCACGCTGGCTGTTCACGCCTACCGAGGCGGCGCGCCGGCATCTGCTGCGCGAAGGAGCCGATCCTTCGAGCATCGTCGCGGTGGGCGACGTCATGTTCGACGTGGCACTGCATCAAGGCGCGCGCGCGGGACGCGAAGGCGGAGTGCTCGATGTGCTCGGCCTCGCCGGCCAGGCGTTCGTGCTGGCCACGGTGCACCGTGCGGAGAACACCGACGACCCGGCACGGCTCGCCGCGATCGTGGCGGCACTGCGCCGGCTCGCGACGCGCCTGCCGGTGGTCTGGCCGCTGCACCCGCGTACGCGCGCGCTGCTCGACGCGCACGGGATCGCGCTGCAGGGGCTGATGCTGAGCGGGCCGGTCGGCTACCTGGACATGGTCCGCCTGGAGCGCAACGCGGTGTTGATCGCCACCGACTCCGGCGGCGTGCAGAAGGAAGCGTTCTTTCACGGCGTGCCGTGTGTGACCCTGCGCGACGAGACCGAGTGGGAGGAACTCGTCGCCGCGGGCTGGAACCGCCTGGCTCCGCCGCACGACGCGGAAGCGGTGCATGCGACGCTCCTGGCGGCACTGGGCACGCGTGGCGCGCCCGTGCAGCCGTACGGCAAGGGCGATGCGGCGCGGCGGATCGTCGAGCGGCTGGCGCGGGACCTCGACGCATGAGGCTGCTCTACCTGAACCACTATGCCGGTACGCCGCGGCTCGGCATGGAGTACCGACCCTACTACCTCGCGCGCGAGTGGGTGCGGATGGGGCACCGGGTGCAGATCGTCGCAGCCGACTTCTCGCATGTGCGCGCGCGCCAGCCCGAAGCCGGCGATGAACCGATCGACGGGATCGGATACCGCTGGCTGCCTACGCCGCGCTACGTCGGCAACGGCGTCGGGCGCATGCGCAACATACTCGCCTATCTGCGCGCCCTGTGGCGTGATGCAGCGCGTTGGGCCGCCGAGTTCCGGCCCGATGCGGTGATCGCCTCCTCGACCTATCCGCTGGACATCTGGCCGGCGCGCCGCATCGCGCGGATGGCCGGCGCGCAGCTCGTGCACGAGGTACACGACCTGTGGCCGCTGTCGCTGATCGAGCTTTCCGGCATGTCGCGCCTGCATCCGTTCGCGCTCGCATGCCAATGGGCCGAGGACACCGCCTGCCGCGACGCGGATCGAGTGATTTCGATCCTGCCCAAGGTGCACGAGCACCTGGCACGGCGCGGCCTCGACCTGCGCAAACTGCATGTCGTACCCAACGGGGTGGATCCGCAGGAATGGGAGCAGGGGCCGGAGCCGCTCGACGCGCAGACAGCGCGCGCGGTCGACGACGCCCGGCGCGGCGGACGGATTGTCGTGGGGTATGCAGGCGCCATGGGCCCGCCCAACGCCTTGGACGCGCTGCTCGACGCCGCGCGTCTGCTGCGCGACGAAGCCTTCGCGTTCGTGCTGATCGGAGACGGCCACTTGCGCGGACACCTCGAACAGCGCGTGCGTGCCGAGTCGCTGCGGCACGTGACCTTGCTGCCGCCGATCCCCAAGTCGCAGGTGGCGGCATTCCTCGATCGCATACAGATCGCTTACATCGGTCTGAAGAAGCAGCCGCTGTTTCGCTTCGGCATCTCGCCGAACAAGTTGATGGACTACATGATGGCGGCGCGCCCGGTGCTGATGTCCATCGAGGCCGGCAACGATCCGGTCGGCGAGGCGCGCTGCGGCGCGAGTGTCGAGGCCGAGAACGGCGCGGCCGCCGCGACGGGTTTGCGCCGGCTCGCCGCGCTCCCGGCCGAGGAGCGCCAGGCGATGGGCGAGCGCGGCCGCGCCTACGTGCTCGCGCACCACACCTACCCGGTGCTGGCGCGCCGGTTCATCGAGGCGCTGCAGTGAACCCGCACGACGAGACGCGCGCCGTCGCCGCCCGCTACGCGCGGCGCAGCGCCGCCGGCCTGGCCGGCCGCTACAGCCTGCTGCGCCCCGAGGTGTGGCAGTCGGTGCACGAGCGCCAGCGCGCGCTCATCGCGCTGCTGCGGCGCCACGGCCGCACCGAGCCGGCCGCGCTGCGTCTCGTCGAGGTCGGCTGCGGCGGCGGCGGCAATCTGCTCGAGCTGCTGCGGCTGGGCTTCGCGCCGGCGCGGCTCGCCGGCATCGAACTGCTGCCCGAGCGCCTGGCCGAGGCGCGCGCCGTGCTGCCCGCGGCGCTGACGCTGCTCGAAGGCGACGCCGCGGCGGCGCCGATCGCCGTTGCCTCGCAGGACCTGGTGCTCGCCTCCACCGTCTTCAGCTCGCTGCTCGAGCGTGCCTTCCAGCAGCGCCTGGCCGATGCGATGTGGTCCTGGGTGAAGCCCGGCGGCGCCGTGCTCTGGTACGACTTCACCTACGACAACCCGCGCAACCCCGACGTGCGCGGCGTGCCGCTCGCGCGCCTGCGCGAGCTCTTCCCCCGGGCGCGCATCGACGCACGCCGCGTCACGCTGGCGCCGCCGCTGGCGCGGGCCCTGTGCCGCGTGCACCCGGCGCTGTACGGCGTCGCCAACGCGCTGCCGCTGCTGCGCACGCATGTCCTGGCCTGGCTGGGCAAGGACTGAGCCCGTGAAGATATGAATCGCGCGCGTGATTCGCATCTTCACAGGCTCTGATGCGTCGGGCGGCGTTCGTGCGAGGCCGACAGCAAAGCGCAATATTGCAAATTGATCGGCAGATAATCAAAATGCAACGATGATTTCCCGGGGTCTGCAAGATCAGGTGCTGCAACGCCTGCGCCAGGCTCCCGCCGTCGTGCTGCTCGGTCCGCGCCAGGTGGGCAAGACCACGCTGGCCAGGGAGATCGCGGCACGGTACCCCGGCGCGCTGCTGCTGGACCTGGAGCGCGAGTCGGACCGTGCCGCTCTCGGCCGTCCCGAACTCTTCCTGGCCGCCCACCGCGACCGCCTGCTGGTGCTCGACGAGGTGCAGCACCTGCCGCACCTGTTCGAGGCGCTGCGCCCCGAGATCGACGCCGACCGTCGTCCCGGGCGCTTCCTGCTGCTGGGCTCGGCGTCGCGTGATCTGCTGCGGCAGTCGGGGGAGTCGCTGGCCGGGCGCGTGTCGTACCTGGAGTTGACGCCGCTTGTGGTCGCCGAGCTGAAGCTCGACCTGGCGGCTCTGCAGTCGCTGTGGCTGCGGGGCGGGTTTCCCATGAGTTGGCTCGCGCCCGACGACGAGGCCTCGTTCACCTGGCGGCAGGACTTCATCCGTACATTCTTGCAGCGCGACTTGCCCGGCATGGGCCTGCGCATTCCAGCCGAGACGCTGCGCCGCTTGTGGCAGATGCTGGCGCACCTGCAGGGACAGATGGTCAATGCCTCGCAACTGGGGCAGTCGCTGGGCGGCGTGTCCCACAGTACGGTCACGCGCTACCTCGACGTCCTCGTCGACACGCTGATGGTGCGACGGCTGCCGCCCTTCCTGCCGAACCTGGGCAAGCGGCTGGTGAAATCGCCCAAGGTCTATCTGCGCGACAGCGGCCTGCTGCACGCCTTGCTGGGCCTGGCCACGGTGCGCGACTTGCAGGGCCACGTCGTGGCCGGCGCTTCGTGGGAAGGTTTCGTGGTCGAGCAACTGGCGGCGCAGCTGCCGGCCGATGCGCAGTTGAGCTTCTATCGCACCGCCGTGGGCGCGGAGATCGACCTGATCGTCGAGCACCGCGCACGGACCGTGGCCGTGGAGGTCAAGTTCTCCTCGGCGCCCAAGCCCGCACGCGGCTTCTGGCAGGCGTTGCGCGACCTGCGCATCGAGCAGGCCTATGTCGTGGCGCCGGTGGCACGACGCTACCCGCTGGCCGAGGGGGTCGAAGTGCTGCCGTTGCAGGAACTGGGGGCACTTTGGGCCTGATGCGGCACTGCCGGCCCCGTAGACTCGGCACCAGATTGCCCCCCCCGGTTCAACCGCCCTCGGCCCCCAGCGCGAACCCTCCCATGAGCCCCGCTTTTCTTCCCTTTGCCCTGCCCGAAATCGGCGAGGACGAGATCGCCGAAGTGGTGGACACGCTGCGCTCGGGCTGGATCACCACCGGCCCCAAGGCGCGCCGCTTCGAGCAGGACTTCGCCGCCTTCCTGGGCGACGCCTCGCTGCAGGCGGTGGCGGTGAACTCGGCCACCGCCGGGCTGCATCTGGCGCTCGAGGCGCTCGGCATCGGGCCCGACGACGAGGTCATCACCACCACGCACACGTTCACGGCCAGCGCCGAGGTGGCGCGCTATCTCGGCGCCGACGTCAGGCTGGTCGACGTCGACCCGGTCACGCTCAACATCGATCCCGCTGCGGTCGAGACGGCGATCGGCCCGCGCACCAAGGCCATCGTGCCGGTGCACTACGGCGGCCTGGCGGCCGACATGCCGCACCTGCTGGCCATTGCCGCGCGCCACGGGCTGAAGGTGGTCGAAGACGCCGCGCATGCGCTGCCCACGACGGTGGGCGGAGCCCTCGTCGGCACGCTGGCCAGCGACGCCACGGTCTTCAGCTTCTACGCCACCAAGACCATCACCACCGGCGAAGGCGGCATGCTCGTCACGCGCAACGAGGCGCTGGCCGCGCGCGCGCGCGTGATGCGCCTGCACGGCATCAGCCGCGACGCCTTCGACCGCTTCACCGCCAAGGTGCCGAGCTGGTACTACGAGATCGTGGCGCCGGGCTTCAAGTACAACCTGACCGACATCGCGGCGGCGCTCGGCATCCAGCAGTTGAAGAAGGCGCACGCCTTCCGGCAGCGGCGCGCCGAGATCGCGGCGCGCTACGACGCCGCCTTCGCCGCGCTGCCGCTGGTGCTGCCGGCGCAGGCCCCGGCGGGCGAGCTGCACGCCTGGCATCTGTACCCGGTGCGCCTGACCGACGCCGCGCTGGCCGCCGGCATCACGCGCGAGCGCTTCGTCGAGCGCCTGTTCGAGCAGGGCATCGGCGCCAGCGTTCACTACG
>WBZR01002091.1_pt2 | contig 17672 bp, 21 predicted proteins | sample 5204231 | NCBI WGS metagenome assembly WBZR01 (sample SAMN12412403, study PRJNA552823) | activated sludge metagenome | isolation source: activated sludge from anammox sidestream of wastewater treatment plant... | place: USA: Virginia | collected 2017-08 | reverse complement strand
GTCGAAGGGATATGCTCATACCGCGTCTTATCTTGAGAATGCCAGGCCTGATATGTTTACGGCGATAGAAAAGAGGCTCAATGGCAGAACGACAAGTAAAGTAGAGCGCGTCATGCGTACGGTTAACATGCGGGTGAATGTGAGCAAATGGAGTGTTGCCGGGGCGCTGAACGTTACCAAAATTCGGCTTGCCTATTACTACAACGGCTTTGATGCGTGACAACTATACATTGGAGGACTTTTCTCAGGTCTCCACTTGACAACGCTACTAAAGTTTTATTATTGAACCTTTATCTTTAAACTCTTTTTCATCAAAATCTGAATAGAATTCAGCCTCTTTAAAGTCACTTACTGTAATAAAGCTATTCTGTATCCAGTGTGATAAAACAAAAAATAGCCCGCCAGCAACGATTCCAACAATCAAAAGCATTATTGGTTTTTTTCTTTGCTTTTCATTTATTGAGATTATGAAAAGCATCCAGGGAAGACTGAGGAACAGGAATACTGCTAAAACACACTTCCAGTATGACAAATTGATATAACACTCTTTCCATAATCCGTAGCTAAGGAATAAAGCCGTACCAATCAACAAACAAGAACAGACAAAAGTCAACCGTTCCGGTTTTAACTGACCGCAGCGTTTGATGGTTTTGATGGTGATAAAATATAATAAAATAAATACTAGAGGAACCCACAAACAAGCTATTTCTACGTGGTCATGAATAGGTAAACTTGGGTGATACAGAAAAATAAGCAGGAGATGAATAAGGGTTATCATAGTGAAAAGAACTGATACGAGGATCAGCAGATTGAAGAATGAGTTGCGCAGGTATGTTGTAAGAAGCAACCAGGTATCAGTCCCCAATAACCCCTTTTGTGGTGTCAGATAGTTGCTGTGGTCACGCAGGTGATGGATTTCGTCAGGCTCCTTCTTATTATGCTTGCTCCAGTCAGGATGGAGGTTGTTAATAACGATCCACCTGCCTTTGTTTCTTATCCATGCTACCAGCCAGCTTCCGATATAACCGCCACCGGATACCGTTGATAGATATTTAAAGATGGGGAGTATGCCCAATTCTGCCATGCCCTGCAACACACCAAGGTTAAAGGTGGCGCTGCGAATACCACCACCGGAGAAGGCAAGGCCAACGAATGAAGCTTTATGGGCTTCTGAATATATTACATCATATATTACATCTTCGTAATATTCATAAGAATTTTTTATAAGAAGACGATACAGTTCTTTTTTGTCCTCGCTTTTGTCCTCGCTTAAATCAGTGACTTGTTTATTTTTGCCATCATTTTTTATTTTTTCATATAACTTATTTATTTTATCTGAAAACTTGAAATCGGGGTTTACTTCCTTTAAATCGTCATATATTGAAACGGGGTTTTTCGAAAGGTTATTATCGTTTGATTTAGACAAACGAAATAGAAGCGACCATAATTTTTTGGGGTCTTTTTTTTTAATTATTTCTTTAAAGTTAAGTTGATTTAAGTTAAATTCATCTATAGGATGCTTTTGAATTACTCGCGAGAGTTCTTCAGTGAAGATTTGCTCGAAGCTCAAGGCGGTTGGTTCCGATGGTTTTCCTGACATATATACCTCCGGATGCAGATATGAAGATGGGAATTGTCATATGAATGGTTGCAGGCAGTAAAACAAAAATTTTAAAAAATTTCAAGTCTAATTTTCCGCTTTTTGAAATGGATCTATCATTATTCCGATCACGGCTAAAGATAATCTTTGCGCAAAGTCATTGCAGTGCAATTTTAAATACACGGGAATATTTTCCATTTCAAATCTTTGTCCTGTTTGGTATATTCTCCAAATAGATCTTCTTGCGCAGCAAAGCCGCAACCAATTTACCGTTGTGAAAGCGGGAGATTGCTTCGGACAAGACCCTCGCAATGACATTGGCTATGCCTTTGATGACATACGGTACGTTGTCATTGCGAGCGACAGCGAAGCAATCCTTCTCCCATAAACAAACGGTATCTTCTGATAAGGGGTAAATCGGGTTGCGAAAATACTTACAAAAAAATAAGTTTTTACACAGGAATAATATAACGATGAAAACGAATTTTCTAAGGAAGTTACAAGGTGATTGAGATAAAACCGATAACCGGGCGAATCGATGCAATTGTTAAGGTTCCCGGCTCGAAGAGCTATACAAACCGCGCCCTCATCACGACGGCATTGGCCGATGGAACATCCACTATCACGAATGCCCTTTTCAGCGACGATACCAAATATATGGCATCCGGCTTGAATATCCTGGGAATACCAGTCGAAGAGCAACAAAATGTCAATACGTTCATCGTACACGGAAAAGGCGGGGCTATTCCCGCAAGACAGGCGAATTTGTTCGTCGGGAATGCAGGGACTGCAATGAGGTTTTTGACGGCCATGCTGACCCTGGGCAACGGCGTTTACGAAATAGACGGTGTCACCCGCATGCGGCAAAGGCCCATACAGGATTTGCTTGACGGTTTAAGCCAGCTTGGGGCGGATGTCACATCAAAAAATAACGATGGTTGCCCGCCGGTGATGATCCGGGGAAAAGGATTGCAGGGTGGATTAACCGTGGTAAAAGGAGACTTGAGCAGTCAGTATTTTAGCGCTTTATTGATGACGTCCCCGTACGCAAAAAGGGATGTAATTATTGAAGTAAAGGGCAACCTGGTTTCAAAGCGGTACGTGGATATGACGATAGCGTTGATGCGGCAGTTTGGGGCAGATGTTGAGAATCATGAGTATAAAAGATTTATCGTAAAATCCGGCCAGCGTTACCGGGCAAGGAATTACGAAGTAGAGGGGGATGCGTCTGGCGCTTCCTATTTTTTTGCCGCGGCCGCCATTACCGGCGGAAAAGTAAGGGTTGTAGGCATCGGGAATGATTCCATGCAGGGGGACATTCATTTTGTGGACGTTTTGAAAAGTATGGGTTGTAGTGTTACCTGGGGCGGCAATTGGATTGAAGTGCAGGGGGGGCCATTGCGTGGCATAGATATTGACATGGGCGATATGCCTGATGTCGTTCAGACCCTGGCTGCCGTAGCGGTGTTTGCCCAGGGGAGAACGCGGGTTCGCAATGTGAAAAATATGCGCATTAAGGAGACCGACCGGATTGCCGCGGTGGTAAATGAATTGAGGCGGATGGGGATTTCGGCGGTAGAATATGAAGATGGTTTTGAAATTGAACCGTCTTTGCCACGACCGGCAGAGATAGAAACATACGATGATCATCGTATGGCCATGAGTTTCGCATTGATCGGGTTGCGTTCCCACGGGATACGAATAAAAAATCCGGAGTGCGTTGCGAAGACGTTTCCCGATTATTTTCAGAGGTTAGAGGCTCTACGGGGTAGAAAAAATTAACCCTGTCAGGGTTGAATTGCTGATTTGGTGTGTCGGATGCATGATCGGCGCTGCCGATAAAATTTCATAGTTTGCAGAGATATTTTTTGAAATCCTATGATGACACCGGACGTTGATGAAAAATATATGACCCTTGCTTTGGAATTGGCAGAAAACGGCCGTGGGAAGGTGGAACCCAATCCCATGGTGGGTGCGGTACTGGTCAAAAATGGAGAGATCGTAGGAAGGGGTTATCACCATGCATTTGGAGGGCCGCATGCTGAGATACATGCGATCAACGAGGGAGGAACAAATGGCAAAGGCGCTACACTCTACGTATCCATGGAGCCCTGCGCGCACTATGGCAAGACGGCGCCCTGCGTTGACGCCATCATAAGGGCCGCAATTGCAAGGGTGGTAATGCCGGTTATTGATCCGAATCCCATTACCTCTGGCAGAGGGCTGCAAAAATTAAAAGAGACTGGAATAGAAGTAAAACTCGGCATTATGGAATCGCAGGCCAGAAGACTCAACGCCCCCTTCTTTAAATTAATGCAAACCGGACTCCCCTACATCATCGTTAAATGGGCGATGTCGCTTGATGGCAAGATCGCCACCCACGGCGGAGACTCCCGGTGGATTACTTCGGAAGAGTCGCGTGCCTATGTGCATACGATACGCGGGCAGGTGGACGGCATTATCGTGGGAATCAACACCGTGCTACGTGATGATCCTTTACTGACATGTCGTTTAGAAGGGGGAAGAAATCCGCGAAGGATTATCGTCGATGGCAACGCTGTCCTGCCCTTACATTCCCGGCTCATCAAAACCATCGGAGAAAGTGAAATCATGGTTGCCGTCACCGAGAATGCGCCTCATGAGCGTATTGAGCGCCTGAAGCACGCGGGATGCAAAATCATTCGGACGAAGGGTACGGATGGTCGGGTGGATCTACAGGAACTCTTCCGGTATCTGGGCGAAATGAAATTGACGAACATCCTTGTCGAGGGTGGGAGTAAAATTATTACCTCGATGATCGAAGGCCATTTTGCTGATAAAATTATCGTATTTATTGCCCCCGTCATTATCGGAGGGGAAGGCGCAATGTCACCCGTCCGCGGCAAGGGGGTTAATATCATGGGTGAGGCAGTAAAACTGGCTGAAATTAACATCAGAAGATTTTCCAATGACATTGCTGTTGAAGGTGTTCCGGAATACTGATTGTGCGCTTAAGAATGCCTGCAGGGGACCATCGGAGAATACGGGAGACGATGCAATGGACAGTTACAAAGTATCAAGATCGCTGTCCTCGTCATCTAAAGCTTTCTCGATTTCAAATTCGATCTCTCTTCTTGGTTCAAGCACCAGCTTTTTGTATCTTTCTTTAATAAAAGCCAGCCGCTCAGTTTTTTTGCGCTGGTTGTCTGTCACATAATTTACTTCAAAGATCATGTTCTTTGCCCTCCTATCAGTTTCATTTTACACGAAAATAACCGCATTTTAAAAACCAAAAGAATTATATAGTCAGCTTACCTAATGTCAAGTTCAAACTAAATATTTTGACTTTCAAACATTCTGTGATAAACTTTCAAAAATATGATTCGAAAAAGCGAAAGAGGTCAGGATATTCCGGAAGGCATGGTCATTGTCCCGGAAGGGCAGTTTTTCATGGGCAGTACGCAACAGGATATTGCCAAATTGCTGGAATCCGACCGAAATATTGAAGCAGAACGGCTTGAAAATGAGGTTCCTCAGCGCACGGTTTCCTTGAACGCATACCTCATCGACAAATATCCCGTTACCAACGCACACTATAAATTATTCGTCGAGGCCGGCGGCTACACGCAAAAGAGTCTGTGGTCTGACGCCGGGTGGCAGTATATTGTTCAGGCAAAGCCGCTGGAAAATAACGAGCTGGATGCCGTCTTTCACGGTGAATCTGATTGTCCGGTCGTAAACATCTCGTGGTATGAGGCAGAGGCATTTGCAGCGTGGTCAGGGAAAAGGCTTCCTACTGAGGCAGAATGGGAAAAGGCCGCCCGTGGCACCGACGGCAGGATATATCCCTGGGGGAATGCGTTCGATAAAACACGGTTAAACTGCGCTGAGGCCAAGATTGAGAGGCCTACCCCCGTTACAAAACATCCGCAAGGACAAAGCGTATACGGATGTTTCGATATGGCTGGAAACGTGTGGGAATGGACGGCGGACTGGTACGACAGTCAATACTACCGTCACGCCCCTGACAAGAATCCGCAAGGACCAGGAATGGCAGAAGAAAACCCCTATTTTGGCAGGCCGGAAGAAGTAGGCATTTCTATTTATGACTTAAAACCTTCTCCGGCAGGCAAAGCCCTGAGCGGGTGCAAGGTGCTGCGCGGTGGTTCATGGAACGGATCAGGTATTGTTCACATACGCTGTGCAAACCGGGATTATGATGAACCTACGTACAAAAACGACACCATTAGCTTCCGTTGCGCCAAATCGTTGGATTAGGACACGCGCTAAAGCTCCCTCAATACAAACCCTTATCCTGTTGTTTGTCTGTTCATGACAAACGACAGGATAAGGGTTTGTAATAATTTTGTGATTAACAATAATTATTTTTTTCAATAATAAATCAGTTTAAAAGGAGACATCATGAACATTCTTGTTTCCGGGTCATTGGCGTACGACAGGATCATGGACTTTCCGGGAAAGTTTTCTGACCACATCCTGCCGGATAAGACGCATATGCTGAACGTGTGCTTTATGATCAACGGGATAACCGAGAATTTTGGAGGCACAGCGGGCAATATTGCTTATGCCCTTTCCCTCATGGGTGAAACACCAACGATACTCGCCACCGCGGGACGTGATTTTGAACCGTACCGGAACTGGTTAACGCAGCGCAATATTTCCACACAGTATATTAAGGTCATTCCCGATGAACTAACGGCGGGAGCCTATATAACTACCGACCAGTCTGACAATCAAATAACGGCATTCAACCCGGGCGCAATGAAACACAATGCCAGCTTTCAGTTTAATGCAGTCGATGCCCGGACGACTCTTGCTATTATTGCGCCAGGGAATCTGGGTGATATGGTCGATTTCTCCAATACTTACAAAAAGAAAGGCATCGACTATATTTTCGATCCAGGACAGTCCCTGCCAGCATGGACAAAGGAATTGTTAACAGAGTTGATTCATGGGTCAAAAATATTTATCTGCAATGACTATGAACTGCAATTAACCCAGGAAAAAACTTCCATGACGATTGATGATATTCTGAAAAAGACAAAGACTCTCATCGTAACAAAAGGGGAATATGGCTCCGTCGTCATGCAAAGGGAAAACGACTCAGTATGCAGCATTGACATCCCGGTTGCTAAAACCCAGCAGGTAACCGATCCCACCGGCGCCGGCGATGCCTATCGGGCGGGGTTAATAAAGGGTCTCGTGTCATCAAAAAAGGATATCGTTCATGCAGCAAAGATCGGAGCCGTATGCGCCGCTTATTGCGTGGAGGTATATGGCCCCCAGAATTTCCATTTCACCCATGATTCGTTTAACGAACGCTTTGCTTCCGCGTTTGGAGAAAAGGCTTTTTAAAAACGGGTCACTACGTCTGTGCCCTACCCCGGACGATTGGGAAACGAAAAAGTCAAAGGAACAAAATCCGCGTGTCACCTCTGTCAGGGTTTACAACCCTGGCAGAGGTCACGGTATTCAATCTTTCTTTATTCCAAAAGCCTCTTCAGCTTGTCCGGCATGGGGGTCGGCTTACGGCTTGCGTTCAGACATGCCAGCTTTGAAATACCCTCCGCAATCAGGACATTGTCTCCCTCACGGATTATCGTATGATGAAATTCTACGGTGGCATGTTTCAGCACGGAAATCCAGGTCCTGATAACAAGGACATCATCATACCGGGCGGGGGAGCGAAATCGGCAGTGCGCTTCGGTAACGGGAAAGTAGATATGTTCCTTTTCTAATGCGGCGTATGGCAAACCGATATTTCTCAGATATTCCGTCCGCCCCATCTCAAAATAAACGAAGAAATTGGCGTAATACACAATGCCCATCTGATCGGTCTCCTGGTAGCGGACGCGTGTTGTAATCTCATGAATTTTCGTTTGATTGTGCATATCTTTTCCTAACACTTCTTCTGTGTACACCCTCAAAAGATCAGATAACGGTTCAGGGATAGAATACTTTTCTACTCCTGTCCGCGCTTGCCTTCTTGACGGAAACTCTTTAAATACTGGAAGTAGTCTCCATCCGTCGTCAAAATGAGATGCGTCTGTTTATCAAACGTTGTTTCGTAGGTTTGCAGCGTTTTGGTAAAGGAATAAAATTCTGGCGCCTTTTCATACGCCTCGGCGTAGATCTTCACCGCCTCGGCATCCGCCTGGCCTTTAATTTCCTCGGCCGTCCGGTATCCTTCCGACTCGATACGCTCCAGTTCTCTCTTCATCGAACCCAGAATCTCCGCCTCTTCCTTCCGTCCCTCTGATTCATACTTATTCGCAATACGGATACGTTCGGAACGCATTCGGTCATATATCTTGGGGATAACGGCCTCCACGTAATTGATATACTTGATCCGGACGTCAATCAATTCAATTCCATACCGACCCTCCAGCGCACGCAAAGCCATTTTCTTTATTTCTTCGCTGATTTTGTCGCGTCCCATGATAATCTGCACCTTTTTAATATCCTCCGCCTCTTCCAGCTCCTTTGTCGTATATTCGAGCTTCCGGTTCGAATTTCTGAGAACCTCCTTTAAGGTGTAAGAACTGACTACGTTTTTTACTGCCGATTCGATCACTTCGTCCAACACACGCATCCCGCGTTCTTCTGTACCCAGGGAGGTATAGAACTTCAGCGATTCTGAGATCTTCCATCGCGCCCAGGCCCCTACCCCGATGTTTTCCTTGTCCCGTGTAAGGATGTCGCTCGGTTCTCCGCTCCACTCCAGGAGTCTTTTATCAAAATATCTGACCTCCTGGATAAAGGGGGTTTTCACACAAAGGCCGGGATCCGTAACGGTCTTGACGGGCCTCCCAAACTGCGTAATAACTGCCTGCTGTCTGACATCCACAACATAGAGCGACGCTTTCAGACAGATAATCACACTAGCAACGACAATAAGGGCAATAATAATGGCTGCTTTTTTCATTTCTTCACATCCTCCTCATGAAGTCCCAGGATCGGCAAAAAACCTTCGATCTCTTTGTCGAAAACGTACAGCTTTTCACATTTGGGAAGAATCTTTGCCATGGTTTCCAGAAAGAGTCTGCGCCGGGTTACGTCCTCAGCCTTTTTGTATTCTTCAAATACGGCCAGAAATGCCCTAACATCACCGGTGGCTTCGTTTACCCTTCGAATCCGGTATCCTTCAGCCTCTTTGATCACCTGCTCCTTTTTCCCTTCTGCTGCCGGCAGTATTTTATTCTTCTGCCCTTCAGCATCATTGACGATCCTGTCTCTGATTTGAATCGCCTGATTTACCGCATTAAAGGCGTCCTTTACCGGCGCTGGCGGATCGACTCCTTTTAGCAATACCGTCTGGATGTCAATACCGCACTTATAACTATCCAGAACCGACTGGATATCTTCCCGGGCCTTTTGCTCTATCTCTGTCCTGCCAATCGTCAGCACTTCGTCAACAGAGCGGTCGCCCACCAATGTCCGCATAACCGCCTGTGAAACGCCGCGAATCGTTTCGCGCACATTCCTCACATTAAAATAGTACTCCTCGATTAGCTTTATCTTGTAACGAATAACCCAATGCACCTCTGCGCAGTTCAGGTCACCGGTAAGCATCAACTTCTCTTCAGCGGCATCAGGATAATCATAATTAACCGCAAAAGAAGCGCCGCGTGACTCTGTCCGGAATCCGAACTCTTCATTGTAAATACGCTTTACCTCTCCCTTCAGTACCCGGTCGATGTGATAAGGAATCTTTGAATGAAGCCCGGGACCCACCGTTTTTATGTACCGGCCAAACCGCAGCACCACCGCTTCTTCATTTGCCTTCACGGTATAAAAGGACGTGTAGCCGGTAATAATGATAAAAACGATAATCAAGGACGGCGGTATAAACTTTTTTATCGATCCCCAGGGGATATCTTCAAGACGGATTTCCTGAGGTTTTCTGTACGGATCATAACTTGGCATATCGTTTTCTCCTTTTCTGCTGCTATAGCGTTTACCCTCGGTCTTTTTACAACCCTCCTTAGCCCATCTTAATAAAGGCAGATTTAGCGGGTTGTTTCTCTTATGGGAACGGTCTGAAATTCCCCTTAGCAAATGTATGGCGTACTCATATCCTCCCGACTCTTTTACATCAGGACACGAGTCCGTATTTTTTCAACGCACCCGTTAACTGGCTTTCATGCTCTTTGGTCATGTCACAGAGAGGCAAACGCAGTTCTCCGTTTATCCTTCCCAGTATGCGCATTGCAGTTTTTACCGGTATTGGATTGGTCTCAATGAACATACTTTTGCACAGGGGAAAGAGTTTGTGGTGACACTTTCTTGCTTCTTCAAAATTTCCTTCGAGACAATGACGGGTTAGCGCAGCCGTATCTGCCGGAACGACATTGGCCACAACGGATATGACTCCTTTCCCTCCAACAGACATAATAGGCAGGGTAAGGGAGTCGTCCCCTGACAGAACCGTAATGTTACAAAGCTGCAATATCTGGGTCGTTTGATCAATGCTTCCGCTGGCCTCTTTAATTCCGACGATATTTTTGATTTCAGCAAGCCTTGCTACCGTCTCGGGAAGAATAGATATACCCGTCCTGGACGGAACATTGTACAGAACAATCGGAATATCGACCGCCTCTGCAATGAGTTTGTAATGCCGGTAGAGCCCCTCCTGGGTGGGCTTATTATAGTATGGCGTGATGAGCAGCGCTCCGTCGGCGCCAACCTTTTTTGCCTGTTTGGTCAGCTGTAACGCTTCCATGGTATTATTTGAACCGGCGCCAGCCAGAACCTGTATCCGCCCGGCGACCATAGTAACAACCTCCCCAATCATCTGTTCGTGTTCGTCAAACGAGAGGGTGGCAGATTCACCTGTTGTCCCACAGGGAACAATTCCTTGTGTCCCATTTTTAACGTGAAATTCGACAAGCTCTTTCAGCTTTTGGTAGTCGACTTGCCCATTCTTAAAAGGCGTTACTAATGCCACATACGAGCCATTGAACATGGTATTCTCCTTTTTAATCCCTTCTGGTATCCTTTACAACATTTTTCTCTGCAGGTTTCTGGCCATAAGAAACCGACTCAGCAACGGGACGGAGACATTCGGCTCATCGCTCGCGATGACTTCAGAAACCCGAAGCCATGATACCCGTGCAAGTGCATGATAAATGCAGATAAAACCATTCTCATGGTTTTGCTATACTATAACATAAAACCTCACTTATTCAAGCATTGAGACGAATACCCGTGGGAAAGATAAAAAGAGTAAAGTATCTTTTCAATCTGCTTTTAATACTCCGTGCGTCGATAGCAAGAAGATACAGATGTGGAAAACCAGATGCCGCATCGGTTACTTTATTATTGCTTATTATTTCCGTCTGCCAATTCTACCTTTTTAAAAGTCAGGAAATGAGAGCTTCGTATTGATAAACGGGCTGCATTCAGCTATAGTAACAGATACGGGATTTTTGCGGTAATTTCCGCAGAAAACAAAACACGTAACAATTCCAATAATGAAGTTTAATCATACATGAACATGAGTGCGTTTGTCTTGAGCCATGAGGTTCTCATTCGTCTCGGCGCCTTTTTTGGTGTCTTAGCGATTATGACCCTGTGGGAGCTGATAGCGCCCAGGCGGACGCTCACGGCCCCGAAGATGCTTCGCTGGATGAACAATCTCGGTATCACATTCCTGAACAGTTTTCTGTTGCGCATCATCTTTCCCGCTGCGGCTGCGGGCATGGCGACATTTGCTCAAAAGCACGGCTGGGGCATTTTCAATTACTTCCGGTTACCGCACAGTATGGTTGTCGTGGTATCGGTAATAATCATGGACTTCGCTATCTATCTGCAGCACGTGATGTTTCATGCAGTCCCTGTTTTCTGGCGAATGCACCGCATGCACCATGCTGATCCGGACATTGACGTCACCACGGGTGTGCGGTTTCACCCCTTCGAGATCATCCTCTCCATGCTGATTAAATTTGCGGTAATTGCAGCGCTGGGGACACCCGTGCTTGCGGTAGTCGTATTTGAGGTGACACTCAATGCGACGTCCCTGTTCAACCACGGTAATGTGCGCATCCTGCGCAGCGTAGACTCCGTGCTACGCTGGTTCATGGTAACACCCGACATGCACCGGGTGCACCACTCAATGGAGGGTTACGAGACCAACAGCAACTTCGGTTTCAACCTGCCATGGTGGGACCGCTGGTTAGGCACCTACCGGGCACAGCCGCGCATGGGTCACGAAGGCATGGCCATCGGTCTCAGGGATTTCCAGGACACAAAGCGCTGTATAACTCTGCCTGGAATGCTGGCAATTCCCTTCATTGGCAAGGTCACAGCCTATGCAATCACAAGTCGCACATGGGGGGAATCAAAAGATGGCCATTAACCTGATGCGTTCCTGTTTTATAATTTCAGATAGGGCACCTGCTGCGCTTAGGTTTTCAGGAGCCTTACCAGGGAAAATCTTTCTCTTTCAATGATGATAAATCCTTGCCATAATAACAAAAAAGCGGTAAGATAAAACCGATGAAAGAAGCAATGTTTTTTGAAAAACTTGGGGACGATAAGGTAAAATGCTATCTTTGTCGTCACCATTGTATTATCAATGAAGGCAAAAAAGGTATTTGCCGGGTCAGGGAAAACCGTGCGGGAACACTCTATTCACTTGTCTATAGAAAACTTATCTCTGAAAATATAGACCCGATTGAAAAGAAGCCTCTCTTTCACTTTTATCCTGGCAGCACCGCACTTTCTGTGGCAACGGTAGGATGCAATTTCAGGTGCATGAACTGCCAAAATTATGAAATATCCCAATTACCAGGAGGTCAAGACCCTATTGCAGGCAAAGACATTGCACCCGAAAAGATTGTTGAGGATGCCGTCCGTAATCAGTGTAAAAGTATTGCATATACGTATACTGAACCCACAATTTTTTTTGAGTATGCATACGAAATTGCAAAAATAGCGTCACAACAATCTGTCAAAAACGTATTCGTAACAAATGGGTATATAACACGCGAGGCCTTAGCAACAATAAAACCGTATCTTCATGCAGTTAATATTGACTTAAAAAGCTTCTCCAGCCAAACATATAAAAAAATCTACGGCGCTCAGCTGGAGCAGGTGCTTGATGGTATCCGTTCTTATAAAGAAATGGGAATCTGGATAGAAATTACCACCCTGATCATTCCAGAAATTAACGATTCAGCATCGGAATTGCGACAGATTGCGGGGTTTATAAAGAGTGTCGGACCAGAGATTCCCTGGCATGTGAGTCGTTTTTACCCGCGGTACCGGCTCATGGGAAAACCGCCAACGCCGGTAGATACGTTAAAAATGGCTCGTAATATAGGCCTTGAGGTAGGTCTCCGTTATGTCTACGAAGGGAATGTTCCTGGCGAAGGCGGTGAAAATACCTATTGCTACCATTGTAAAAGGCTCCTTGTCAAAAGATACGGATACCAGATCCTCGAAAACGACATCGTCAATCTAAGGTGTCCATCATGCAACACAACCATCGACGGAATTGGTATATAGACATACACATTTATTGGAGGATCTTATGATTGTATTAAAGAAAATACTATGCCCGGTAGACCACTCCGAGTGTTCGTATCTCGCCTTAAAGTACGCCATTTCACTGGCATTAAAGGACGAAGCACAATTATACCTTATGCATGTAATTGATGTGCGTTTATACGATACGGAAATTTATAAATTCAGCCCTTATAAACTCAACGAGATCGATTTGAACAAGACCAGGGAAGATCTGATAAAAAGCCTGCCGGAAGGAACCTCAGACGTTCTGAACGTAGAAACAATTGTCGTAAAAGGCGTACCCTTCCAAGAGATAATTACTGCAGCAGCCTCAATCAACGCAGATATTATTGTAATCGGCACCCATGGCAGGACCGGCCTTTCCCATGCCATTATGGGCAGCGTTGCAGAAAAAGTGGTAAGAAAAGCGCCCTGTCCGGTACTTACGGTCAGGATGCCGCACACTATGCCTCACAAAGATTAATCGTAAATGCCTTGATTAAAAAAACAAGCCATTGCAGCGTATAGTGTGCGCTGCAATGGCTCTTTTTTCAACAGGTTCTTGGGAAAAATTTACCCCCGATTATATTTACCGGACTGAATACCTTCCCATATGTCTGTCATGTAGTTCACCAATTTTTGATTTGTTCCAGTTAGATACCCTGCTGTAATATCCCACTATTCGCGTAACTCCATAAAGACGAGTCGTAATCCCTGTCTCAAGAGCGTGAATAACTGATTCCACATCCTGACGAATCACGGAATCAACATCTATGGCAAACGCGCATTCCAGTTTATGGTTAATAATCTTTATACAATCTTCTTTTGGGGTATTTCCCAGGATATCTCCATCTATTTCTAGAAATTCATGCCTTTCTATCGCTGAATCAAAGGCATTAATCTTTTCTTCTATTAATATCTGTATATTTTCCTTGCTAATGTCGCCCTGCACCATAGAATTTTCCAGTATTGCTGTTGTCATTCTTCATATCTCCTTATGTATTGTTATTCGTTTTTTATCCTCTGCCACGCCATTTTCATTGATAAACAACCACCGTGTTTATGCAATACGGTACCACAAACAAAGTAACACTTCTTCTAATGATATCTCACCTGACCGCACACCTCCATTTCTTTACGAAATTTTATCAAAATAACAGACATACAATATGTAGTACACCACGGACATGCACATTTATATCAAAAAAATTTAACATGTCAAGCAAAAAACACAAGGTTTTGTACATCATTCAATCGCAAACACAATATATTGATCGTAACTACTTTGTTATTAAACAGTTGGCAGAGTAAAAAAGGAGAGAGGCTTGACGAAAGAAAAAACCCTCCACTTATGGCAAAAATAGTTTCAGGGAAAAACGAAACCATAAAGAAAAGGAGGGCGATATGGGAGTTAATCCATACACAGATGGTATTACAAGGAATAAGGCGGAAAAGAGACAAAACGTCCTTGCTATAGGTGTCTTCAGCCTTCCCGGAAGTTTACGCGACGCGTGTGTAGCGCCGATGCGCTTCGCCAATTGCCCGGCTAAGTACCTTTTCAGAAGGCGGAACTGCAATCAGGTGTACATGGTTTGGCATCAGGCAAAATAGGCCCTTCAACGTTCCCGTGTGTACACCGCTGAGACATTATGTCTATGTACGCCCCATAATCCTCGTCGTAGAAGAATGTCTGTAAACGGCGATTTCCTCGCAAAGTAACATGATGCGGAACTTCCGGTACGACTACACGAGCAATTCTGGACATGCACACATCTTAACTATTTTAATTGTATAGGAATTTTCATTTTATTTAAGCGAGTTTTGGGGATGTCGTAGCGGTAGGGTGGATTAAGCGAGCGCGAATCCACCTTTCCTGGAAGTAGTATTGGTGGATTCGGCGTAAAAACCAACGCCTTAATCCACCCTACTCATAAGTAGCTCAAAATTAATGCCAATAATTAAGCATGGTGTTCTCAGAAGTGGGAAGTGGGAAGTGGGGAGTGGAATTGAATTTATAGCAGAATTAGTAAGATTAATGAATTTTTCATTGAGATTACGATAGCAGGGTGGAATGATTCTATAAGGAATTATATGATAAATTTTAGAAGAAAGTATCACATGAGACTCCCGACGCAATTATTTCTGCAACTTCTCTGCATTTACATATCCCGTTTTCAACCGCTGATAAGGGTCCTGTAAAAATATCTGAGGAAATAGATTTAATTCTCTATAGTATGTAGGGCAAGGCACCGCTTGCCAGATCAAATGTGGCAATATGATGCAATGCGTGCATGCCCTCACCATTGCAAGAAATCGTTCAACGTCAGAAGCGTTTCCAACCATTTCGTTCGTTCCACACCCGAATCAAATGGCAGGCGATGACTACCCTACATGGCTACAATTTTTGTAGGGTAGCTTAAAGCGCTTGCCTTTTAGCGCTGAATCCATCAACAATATCCCAACAAAAGGCGGATTGGTGGATTCGCTGTCGCTTAATCCACCCTACTAAAGCCCCAACACCTTTTTCAATATAAAAGCCACATTCTCCAGAGTATCTGTCTTTACCGTTCCCCATTGTTCTGAAAACCGTTGGATAGAAAGAGATTTCACCTGGTCACATCGTATAATTGAATTTTGGCGGATACCTCCTTCTGGGGGTGATATTGGGACATGAAGTCTGAACGGTTTATTCTTTCTGAAAGTTGTAATAGGGCAGACAACGATCAATCCCCACGGACTCTTGTTGAGTTCATCAACGGAAACAATAAGGGCGGGGTGCAAGTCTTGTATCTCTGAACCAATGGAAGGGTTGAAATCAACGAGCCAAATTTCGCCCCTTTTTGGCGGCTTTTCGTTTTTCAATGCCGTCTCCTAATCCCTTCTCAAAGATCTTCCGTGTTTTTATCTCTTCTTTATCGAGAAAAACCGTTGATTCATCTTCAAACCCTTTCCAGAAAGACTTTTCATGCTCATCGACGAGTTTGTCAACTAAATCCGTAATACTGATATGTTCCGTCGCGGAAATCTTTTTAAGTCTTGACTGAGTTGTCTTACGTACCCTTAGAGTCGTAGTCTCCATAATAATCCTCCATCTATTTGTCTACAAGTATATCAACTATACAAAACTTGTCAATTGCATTTTTATCTAATTGTCACCTCAATTGTGCAGGTTGGGTAGAACGCTAGTGAAACCCAACACCAATCTTTCTTTCATAACATTAAAAAATCTGTTGGGTTTCATTTTATTCAACCCAACCTACCTGGCTAATCAAGACGCGACACCAAAGACACCCTTTGCTTATTTTTTTAAATTGTGATAAAATATCGGGCAAAGGTGAGCAAGGAGAGAAGGTGAGTCCTACAATATTCAGATACAAAAGCTATCGGCTTTATTTCTTTTCAAAAGAAGAAGCCAGAGTGCATATTCATGTGAAATGTCCTAACGGTGAGGCAAAGTTTTGGCGAGAACCAATAGTTGCACTGGCAAACAATTATGGCTTATCGCCAAAACAGTTAAATGAAATACAAAAATTTATCAAGGAGAAGGCCGATGAAATTACAGAAGCGTGGAAAAACTATTTCAAAAGCTGAGGTTTTGAATATTTCTACACACGGTATATGGCTCTCTACAAACAAAAAGGAATATTTTTTATCATACAAAGAGTATCCTTGGTTTGAAGATGCCAAAGTAAAAGATATCTGCAATGTTGAATTACTTAACGGCTACCATCTCTACTGGCCTGACCTCGACATCGACCTCGAAATAGACTCACTTGAAAATCCGGGAAAATACCCATTAACATTCCGCAAGGAATAATAATCTGTCAGGGAAATTGCACGACAGCGGCATTTGGGCACATCGGTAATAGACGGATTCTTGCACCTTTGGCGGGCGGCCGGCACGCGGCACGGACAAGTGAATTGGTGGATGCGCTGTCGCTTAATCCACCCTACCAGACTTGTGTATCCACGCAATTTTTACGTAGGGCATGGCACCGCCTGCCAGATCAAACCCGGCAAAATGTGAGGTAATGCAAGCACAACCCGCCATTGCCAAAATCCGTTCAATGCCAAGATCGTTCACAACCATTTCATTCATTCCACATCCGCACAAATTACTCGCATGCATTCGAAATATGTGGTAGGCGATGCCTACCCTACCCGGCTAAGAGTTTTTGTTGTTCCATAAAGTGATACCCTCCTTTTTGACCAGAAAGGTATCACAAAAACGGATTTTTTAAAAGACGCGGCGGAAGGGTCTTCTCCCCCCAAGACCCTTCCTTCCCTATCATCTAAAAATTAACATTTTAAAATAGTAATAACTATTAACATTTCAAAATAGTAACATCAGGAATTAAAAAAAGCTTGACATCTTCTTTGTTTTTTGATTTAATGTTGACTCCGACTGGCTTAAGTTGAAAAAGTATTTTCTATCACCTATCACCTATCACCTATCACCTATCACCTATCACCTATCACCTATCACCTATCACCTATCACCTATCACCTATCACCTATCACCTATCACCTATCACCTATCACCTATCACCTATCACCTATCACC
>WBZR01002701.1_pt1 | contig 17685 bp, 14 predicted proteins | sample 5204231 | NCBI WGS metagenome assembly WBZR01 (sample SAMN12412403, study PRJNA552823) | activated sludge metagenome | isolation source: activated sludge from anammox sidestream of wastewater treatment plant... | place: USA: Virginia | collected 2017-08 | reverse complement strand
CATTGGACGGAGATTTTCTGGCAGAAGTAAACATTGCGCCGAGGTCAGGCTGGCGGCAGGATAGGATAAAATATTAACTGCGCTGTAATCACAAACTAGCCCATAAAGAGGAGATCTATCATGGCTAAAGCGGAAGCGACTGTTGAAGAACTCGTAAGTATGATCGAGCGAGGCGAATTAAGATTACCGGAAATGCAACGTCGTTACGTCTGGCGCTCCACTCGCGTAAGAGATCTTCTCGATTCTCTATATCGCGGCTATCCATCTGGAGCAATTTTGCTATGGGATTCCGACGAAAACGTTCCACAGCAGAAGTTTTCGATTTCGCAACAAGAAAATCCCTACAAGAGCACGCGCTTATTACTCGATGGTCAGCAACGATTAACGTCTTTATCGGCTGTTATCCGCGGCGAATCGGTAAATGTTCGCGGACGGAAAAAACCCATTGAAATATTGTTCAATCTTGAACATCCCGACGAGTTAGAAGTGGTTACAGAGGTAGATGAAGATGCCGATGGAAACGGTGAAGATGACGATGTCGATAACGAGGAGGTGGATGCCACAGACGACGAACTTCAACGCCGTTTTAATAAAATGACTTTTCTTGTGGCAACTAAAAACATCGAAAGTCTACCGCATTGGGTAAAAGTCACGGAGGTATTTAAGACCGACGAAGATACACCTTTTCTAGCGCGGGCGGGAATTGAAAAAATCAGCGATCCGCTTTATAAAAAATACAGTCAACGGCTGGCGCGTTTACGCGCTATTCGAAAATATGTGTATCGGATGGATATTTTGGAAAGGAGTCTGTCGTACAGTGAAGTAACTGAAATCTTCGTTCGAGTTAACTCGCTCGGGGCAAAATTACGAAGCTCAGACCTGGCGCTTGCGCAAATTACAGCAAAATGGAGAACCTCTCTCGCCATTTTCCAATCCTTTCAAACCAAATGCGCCAAGGATGGTTTTGATCTTGATCTTGGTCTACATTTGAGAAGTATGATTGTATTTGCAACTGGACAATCAAGATTTCTGACAGTAGGCAGTCTAACAGTCGAACAATTAAAATCCGCCTGGAAAGCAAGTTGTGAGGGCGTGGAATTTGCCATCAACTTCTTAAAGAATAATGCAGAGATTTACGACCCTGCTTTATTGTCATCTCCATTCTTGTTGGTTGCGTTGGCTTATTTCGGTTACAAGCGCGATTACAACATCTCATCCGAAGAGTCATCTCGCCTTCGATACTGGGCTTTGGTTGCAAATGCAAAAGGTCGTTTTTCAAGAGGTTCAAGTGAAACCCTGCTAGATCAAGACATTGCCGCCTTGCGAGATGGCGGTGGTGTGGATATGCTCATTGACCGCTTGCGGAGCCAAGTTGGGCGGCTCGATATTTCGCCAGATGAATTGGAAGGACGCAATCAACGGAGCGCTTTGTTTAAGACCATGTTCTTGGCTTTTCGGTCAGCAGGCGCAAAAGATTGGCGTTCTAATTTGTTGATTGCATTAGATCATACAGGAGTCCAACATCGTTTGCAATTCCATCATATTTTTCCAAAAGCTCTTTTGAGGAGTGAATTCGCTTCACGAGAAGCCGACGACATTTCTAATTTGGCTTTCATCAGCGGAAAAACAAACCGAATGATTAGCGACAAACCTCCTTTTCTATATTTTCCACCGATAATTGAAAAGGCTGGACAAAATGCATTTGACGCTCAATGCATTCCTACTGAACCGGAATTGCTAAATGTAAAAAATTATAAAGAATTCCTGGCAGAACGAAGAAAGAGGATTGTTACAAGGCTGAATGAATATCTTGGTACCGTGTGATATGTCATCGGAATGGAAATAAACAGCATGGGCTTACGCGATGATTGGTCTATAGAAGCCGATTAAGCAATGGCTTTTTAGGAGAGACACCATGTGCGGACGCTTCACCCTCGCCGTTGATCCCGCCGACTTGCGCGCGGCGTTCGAAGGCTATACCTTCCCCGCGCAATTCGCGCCGCGCTATAACATCGCGCCGTCGCAGCCCATCCTCGCCATCCCCAACGACGGCAGGAACGCGGCCGATTTTTTCATCTGGGGACTGATCCCATCCTGGGCAAAGGACCCGTCCCTGGGCAACCGCCTCATCAACGCGCGCGGCGAGACGCTCGCCGAAAAGCCCTCCTTCCGCGGCCCGTTCAAATACAAGCGCTGTCTCATCCCCGCGGACGGTTTCTACGAGTGGAAGTCCCAGCCGGGGACGAAGACCAAAATCCCGCACTTCATCTTCCTCAAGTCGCGCCAGCCCTTCGCCTTCGCGGGCCTCTGGAGCGAATGGCATTCCCCCGACGGCGGCTCGATCCGCTCGGCAGCCATCGTCACCGTTGAGCCGAACGAACTGATGGCCGCGATCCACAACCGAATGCCCGCCATCCTGCCCCCTTCTGCTTATACGCAATGGCTGGAACCTGCGCCGCAGACTCCCGACCGACTGCTTCCCCTCCTCCAGCCCTATCCCGCCCGCGAGATGGATGCGCGCCCCGTCTCCACGCTCGTCAATTCGCCTGCCAACGACCGGGCCGAACTGATCGCCCCACTCCAAAGCGCGGCTTAAGTCTCCATGAGAAGGCGGCTTGACGCAGGTTTTCGCCTTTGTTATGATGACGCCGAGGCAAGTGATGAATCCAGAATTTAACGAACAAAGGCCGCAGGCTGCGCCGGAGGGAAAAAAATCTGCGGAACGAAAATCTCCGAAACCCCGCTCCCGCCCACTGTCGGACTGGTTCGCCTCCCTGCTTTCGCTGGGACTGGGCGAATCGCTCCTGCGCGTCGGGACGGCGGCCCTCACCCTGATCCTGATCCTCGCGGCGATCTGGCTGCTCGGCCTGTTCGCGGACAAGGTCCCGCAGGCGCTTCAGCCGCGACCCGCGCTGGCCGCCGGCCCGACGGCGACTCCCGGCGTGGACCCGGCCCTGCTTCCCCCTCCCACCGATTCGGCCATCCCCGGCGTATTCCGCTCCGCCCTGCCCCACACGAACATCCCCACGCGGCCGCGGCAGGAGATGGTCAAATATACCGTCGTGGAAGGCGACACTGTCTTCGGCATCGCCGAAAAATTTGGGTTGAAACCGCAAACCATCCTTTGGGGCAATTACAACACGCTGGTGGACGATCCCCACTCCCTGCGCCCGGGGCAGGAGTTGAACATCCTGCCCGTGAACGGCGTATACTACGAATGGCTGGGCGACATCAGTTTTTCGTCCTGGGCGGATTTCTTCGGCGTCACCCCGCAGGATATTCTCGATTATCCGGGCAACCATTTGAACCCCGACGAAATCAGCGATTACAACAACCCGAATCTCCCCAAGGGGACCTGGCTCATCATCCCCGGCGGGAAGCGGGACTACACCACATGGTACAACCCCGTCGGCGTTTCCCGCGAGGACCCCGCCACCGCGCGCGCCTGGGGACCCGGATCCTGCGGCGCCGTCACAGGCGGGAACGTCGGAACCGGGACGTATATCTGGCCAGCCCCGCAACATTTTCTCTCAGGCTATGATTACCTTCCCGACACAAACCACTGGGGCATCGACATTGACGGCGAGACCGGCGATCCCGCCTACGCCGCCGATTCGGGCGTCGTCGTCTACGCGGGCTGGAACGATTACGGCTACGGCAACATGATTATGGTGGACCACGGCAACAACTGGCAGTCGCTCTACGCCCACTTAAGTTCCATCTGGGTCGCCTGCGGCGACAGCGTGGTGCAGGGACAGACCATCGGCGCGATCGGCTCGACGGGGAAATCGTCCGGCTCGCACCTGCACTTCGAGATCATGCACGGAGTCTCCAAAGTCAACCCCTGGAACTTCCTGCCCCCGCCATGATCCCCGCTGGAAGTTTTGGCGGTCTTGCGCCGCGGCGTAAAAATTATCCGCTCCCGCAAAACGCAAAACGCGTTTGCTTGACAATCCATCCATCCGCTAGTAAAATGTCGCACGCATAACAAATGAATAAGTCTGGCCGAGATAGCTCAGTTGGTAGAGCACGCGACTGAAAATCGCGGTGTCCCCAGTTCGATCCTGGGTCTCGGCACTCTCGGCCAGAAAGCAAGGCCGAAACCGCGGGCGTGGTTCAGTGGTAGAACGTCTCCTTGCCAAGGAGAAGGTCGTGGGTTCGAATCCCATCGCCCGCTCTTGCTTTTAATTGGCGTCGTGGCCAAGTGGTAAGGCAAGGGTCTGCAAAACCCTCATCACGGGTTCGAATCCCGTCGACGCCTCAAGTCGTTTCAGATCTACACCGACGCCGCGAGGCGTCTTTTTTTTTCATCTTATTGGAGAATTTATTCACAATCTCATTCACATGAAGAGCGCATCATTGGAAGGGGAAGTTTTTCTCGGCTATAATAAATTACATGGACGCCTCTGATGAGTTTTATAAATACGCATTCGACGCCGCGGTACAAGGAGGGTTCCAATTCACACCGGGAGGAAAATATTTACGCGTCAACGCGGCGATGGCGAAAATTTTCGGGTACGCCTCGCCTGCCGAAATGGTCAAATTAATCAAAGATGCTGGACGCCAAATTTACGCAGACCCTCGGCAATACGACAAATTCAAAACGCTTCTGGAATCAGAAGGCGCGGTCGAAAACTTCGAATCTCAAAACAAGCGGAAAGACGGTTCGATCATTTGGACATCCTGCGACGCCAGCGCGGTCCGCGGTCCGTCGGGAAGGGTCAAATATTACGCTGGCTTTCTGCGGGACATTACAGAAGAAAAAGCAGAGAACATCACGCCGCCCGACAGCGAATCCCGATACCGCGTCATACAAGAGACGATTCGGCAGAGCGAGGAACGCTTCCGCAAAGTCTTCCAGGCCAGTCCCATCGCGACCTGCATCACAACATTCGCCGAGGGACGGTTCCTGGACGCCAACAACGCATACCTGACGTTGTCAGGTTTTCAACGCGAGCAGATCGTCGGGCGGACCGCCATTGAAATGGGGTTTATCGGCGAGGTCGAACGCAAGAAATGGCTGAGGATGTTTCGAGACGCGGGATTCACGCTCAGCAGGCAGAACTCCGACTTTATTACCGCCAGCGGACGGGTCCTGGACGTGATCGCGTTCTTTGAACGGATCGAATTGGGGGGGCAGCAGGCCATCATTTCGATGTTCCATGATACAACCACTCAGGCCGCCGCTGAAAAAGCGCTGCAACAGAGCGAGACGCGATACCGCGCCCTGGTGGAACATATCCCCGCCGTTATTTTCATGGAAGCCGCGACCGACGATCAAAAGACGATCTACATCAGCCCGCAGATCGCGGACGTCCTGGGATGTACCGCCGAAGAATGCCTGGCTGACCCGCTCGGGTGGAAAAAGAACATCCATCCCGCGGACCGCAAGCGCGTCCTTGAACGCCGCGCCGAGTCCATCGAAGATCAAACTCCCTTTAGCGGCGAATACCGCCTCGTCACGCGAGACCGGAAGACGGTGTGGATTCAGGAAGAATCGTCGTTGATTCTGGACCGGGATGGAAATCCCCTCTATCGGCAGGGCTTTCTGCTCGACATCACCAGCAGGAAAAAAGCGCAAAGCGAATTAACCGAGATCGCCAAAGCCTATCGGGGCTTGTTCGACAGCGTCTCTGACGCGATCTACATCGAGGATTTGAAGGGGCATTTCCTGGACGTCAACCTCGGCGCGGAGAAAATGTACGGCTATCCGAAGAAGTTTTTTCTGGGTAAAACTCCCGATGCATTAAGCGCGCCGGGCAAAAACGATTTGAAAGCGATCGAAAAAATCATGGAAATGGCCCGCCAGGGCCATCCGCAACAGTTCGAATTCTGGGGGCGGCGCAGCAATGGGGAAATCTTCCCCAAAGAAGTGCATGTTTCCAAGGGAACCTACTTTGGGAAAGAGGTAATCATTACTTACGCGCGGGATATCACAGAAAGAAAAACTGCCCAGGACGCCCGGGAACGCCAGCTAAAGGAACTGACGGTTTTGCACGCTCTGGCGCTCGAAGGCGCCCGGGCCGGCGACGAAGACGAGTTGATCGCAAAAGCGACCGGGATCATCGGGCGCGCCTTTTACACAGACATCCTGGGTTTTCTCATGGTGAATGAAAAGGAGGGTCTCTATCGTCCCCACCCATCCTATCGAGGCCTGACAAATCTCGAAGATATGCGATCTTATCGCGTTGACGAAGGCGTTGTGGGCCGCGTCATCAAAAACGGCAAGGCGCTGAATATTGGCGACGTGCGAAAAGAAAAAAGCTATCTCCAATCCGATCCGTCCATTCGCTCCGAATTGTGCGTTCCGATGAAGATCGGCAAGCGCGTCATCGGGGCCATCAACGCGGAAAGCCCCGAAAGCGACTTTTTTTCCAGGGAGGACGAACGGCTGCTGACGACCATCGCCGGCCAACTCGCCACCGCCATCGAACGCCTGCGGAAAGAACGCGCCGAACGCGACCAACGCCTCATCGCGGAGGCCCTGGGAGATATCGCCCTGGCTCTCAACAGCGCCCTGGATTTCAACACGGTCATGGATCGCATTCTGACCAACATTGAACGCGTCGTCCCCTCCGAGGCCGCCATCATCTATCTGATCCAAAACGGCATCGCCACGCCCATCCGTCATCGCGGCGTCGAGTCCCGAGGGAGGGCCGAATGGATCAACGGGCTGCGCCTCGTCTGCGACGAAGTCCCCGACTTCAAGCGCGCCATCACCGCGCATGAGCCGCAACTGATCCAGGACGCCAGCACGGACCCGGATTGGATCCGCTTTCCCGAAACGGGATGGATTCGCTCCCACCTGCTGGCGCCCATCCAGATCGAAAACAACGCCATCGGTTTGATCGCGCTCGAGGACAGTCGGCCCAGCTTCTTCACCGCGCAGGACGCGGAGCGTCTGTTGGCGTTTGCGAACCAGGCCGCATCCGCCATCCAGAACGCCCGCCGCTTTCAGGAGGAAAGCCGCCGCGCCCAGATCATCGAAGCGCTAGCTGAGATCGCCAACATCATCGCGACCACGCCCGAGGTCGGTCCCACGCTCGACAAGATCGCGGAACGCTCCCTGAAACTTCTTAACGCCAGGCACATCGCGATCTACCTGCTTCAAGAAGACAATAAGACCTTGAAGATCGTCACCGCGCAGGGAAAGTATCGCGAACAGCTGATTCATCACTCGTTAAAGCTGGGCAGCGGCATCACAGGCAGAGTCGTCGCCTCTGGAAAAGCGGAGATCATCAACGACCTGGTCAGCGACTCGCGCCGCGTCACGGTCCCCGACACCCCGGAGGAGGACGCCCTGCTCGAAACCATGATGTCCGCTCCGCTGATCCTGCGCGAAAAACCGATCGGCGCGATCAACGCCTGGCGCCTGCTGGAAAACGGCCTGTTCAGCGACACGGAATTGAATTTCCTGACGGGCATCGCTCACCAGGCCTCCATCGCCATCGAATCGGGACGATTGTTCGAAGAGCTCACGCGCCGCGCCCAGGAGTCGGCCGCCATCGCAATGGTGGGACGCGATATTTCGTCCACGTTGAAATTGGACGTGGTACTGGAGCGCATCGTCGTCTACGCGAAAGACCTCCTGCGAGCCGAGGCGAGCGCCGTCTACCTGACGGTCCCGAATCGGGCCGAGATGCGCGCCATCGCCGCGATGGGAAGCGACGCGGCGGCGATCAAGAACGATCCGCTCCAGATCGGACAGGGCATTCTGGGCAATATCGCGCTGCAAAAAATCGGGGAGATCGTCAACGACACGGCAGCCGACCCGCGCGCCATTATTGTCAAAGGCACAGAGGCAATTCCCCACGAGCATATCATGGGAGTTCCCATTCTGTCGAAAGACCAACTCACCGGTCTGCTCGCTGTTTGGCGCATCGGGGAAGGACAGGATTTCATACAGGCGGAATTAAATTTTCTCGACAACCTGGCGCAGCAAGCGGCCATTGCCATCGAAAACGCCCGCCTCTTTCATGCCGAGCAATTACGCAGGCAGGAAGCGGAAACGCTGCGCGAAGCCACCGCCGTCGTCGCCACCACGCTGGAACACGAGCGCGCCATCGAATTGATCCTCGACCAGCTCGCCCGCGTCCTGCAATACGACAGCGCCGCCGTCCATCTGCTGCAGAACGGCTATCTTGAAATCGTCGGCGGACGCGGCTGGAGTTCGGCCGAGGCCGTCATCGGATTAAAATTCCCCGTCCCCGGAGACAATCCAAATACCCGCGTGATCCAGGAACGAAAACCGCTTGTGCTGAATTCCGTCAGGGGACTCTACGCCCCCTTCGAGCAGAAGCCGCACCAACATATCCGTTCCTGGCTGGGAGCCCCGCTCATCGCGCACGGCGAAATCATCGGCATGTTATCGGTGGACAGCAAAGAGGAAGGTCACTTCAACGACGAACACATCCGGCTTGTCGCCGCGTACGCAAACCAGGCCGCCATCGCCATAGACAACGCCCAGCTGCACGAAAAATCCGAAAAGCAGGTGCGCCGCCTCACCGCCCTGCGGGATGTGGACGCCGCCATCGCCTCGAGCCTTGACCTGCGCGTGACGCTCAACATCCTGATGGACAACGCCGCCTCCCAACTCCGCGCGGACGCAATGTCCATCCTGGTGTTCAACCCGGACATTCAGGCCCTCGAAACCGCCGCCTCGCTCGGGTTTGAAGAGAGCCTCGCGCGGCGGCAGGTCCGCATTGGCGAGGAATTGGCGGGCCGGGTCGGCCTGACGCGTCAAACCCTGAAAATTCAGGATTTTCGCGAAACGGCGGAGTTCGCCCGCCCTCACTGGACTTCCGAGGAAGGCTTTATCGCCTATGTCGGCTTTCCGCTGATCGGAAAAGGACAGATGAAAGGCGTGCTGGAAGCCTTCTTCCGATCCCCGTTCACCCCCGACAACGACTGGCTGGAGTTCATGCAGACCATGGCGCGGCAGGCCGCCATCGCCATAGACAACGCCCAGCTCTTCGAGAATCTCCAACGCACCAACCAGGACCTCTCCCTCGCCTACGACACCACCCTGGAGGGCTGGGGACGGGCGCTCGAGCTGCGCGACAAAGAGACCGAGGGCCACACCCGCCGCGTCGCCGAATTGACCATCCGCCTGGCGCGTCGGATGAACATCTCCGACGCCGAGTTGACTCACATCTACCGCGGCGTCCTGCTTCACGATATCGGCAAGATGGGCGTCCCCGACCAGATCCTGCGGAAGACCGGGCCGCTCAACGAAGAGGAGTGGGCCGAGATGCGCAAACATCCCCAATACGCTTTTGATCTCCTGCGCCCCATCGCCTACCTCCGCCCCGCGCTCGACATCCCCCTGTGCCACCACGAAAAATGGGACGGCTCCGGCTACCCGCGCGGCCTCAAGGGAGAAGACATTCCCCTGGCGGCGCGCATCTTTACCATCGTGGACGTTTGGGACGCCCTGCTCTCCACCCGCCCTTATCGGCAAACCTGGACGAGAGAAGAAGCGCTCCGATACATCCGCGACGAAGCGGGGACGCGTTTCGACCCGGTTATCGCCAACATCTTCATTGAAATGATGACGAACGGCGAATAATTCGCCGCGCGTCGTTAGCCTTATCTGACTCGCACGAACCGCCGCTTGCCCACCTGCAAGACGCCCGCGTGGGGAAACGGAACGTCGCCGCGCTCCAGCGTCTTCCCGTCGAGACGCACGCCCTTCTGGTCTATCAGCGCCCGCGCCTTGCTCTTGCTCTCCGCCAGCCCCGCGTCCATCAGGACGTCCAGCACGGACTGCCCCGGCTTGAAGGCGTACTCCTCCATCTCAACGGGAGTCTCCCGCTGCTGGAAGGTGCGGACAAAGTTCGCCTGCGCCGCGTCCGCCTCCGCCTCCCCGTGGAAGATGGCCGCGATCTCGCGCGCCAGCCTCATCTTCGCGTCGCGCGGATGCAGAGTCCCGTCCGCCAGCGATTTCTCGACCGCGTCGATCTCGTGCGGGCCGAAGCGCGTCGCCAGGCGGTAATACAATCCCATGGCCGAATCGGGGATAGACATCACTTTGCCGTACATGTCGGCCGCGTCGGTGTTGATCGGGACGACGTTGCCGGTGGACTTGGACATACGCTGCACGCCGTCGGTGCCGGGCAAAATGCCGCAGATGATTCCCACCAGCGGTTTCTGTCCCAGCGCTTCCTGAAGTTTGCGTCCCGCCACAATGATATTGAATAACTGATCGGTGCCGCCCACCTGAACGTCGGTCTGCATGGCGACCGCGTCGTAGCCCTGCATCAGCGCATAGAACGTCTCATGCAGGAAGATCGGCTCGCCCTTCTCCAGCCGGTTGGAAAAATTATCGCGCGCCAAAAACTGTTGGACGGTGAAATTCTGCCCAAGACGGATCAAGTCCACCAGCGTAAGTTTCGAGAGCCATTCGCCGTTATAACGGATAATTGTCTTCTGGCGGTCGAGCACGCGGAAAGCCTGCTCGGCGTAGGTTCTGGCGTTGTCCATCACCTGCTCCTCGGTCAGGATGGGACGCGCCTTATTCTTGTCGGAGGGATCGCCCACCAGCGCGGTGTAACTCCCAATGAGGAAAGTCGCCTCGTGGCCGAGGTCCTGGAACTGGCGCAGTTTCCGCATCGTGATCGTATGCCCGAGATGCAGGTCGGTGGAGGTGGGATCGTATCCGCAATAGACGCGCAAGGGCCGGCCCTCTTTTTGCGCGGACAGCAGCCGCTCGCGCAGATCGGCGGTCATGGCCTTCTTCAGGTCTTCGTCGCCATACTCCGTGCCTTGCATTAAAAGTTCGACTTGTTCTTCGATGTTCATCACACACCTCGCAGGCAAAAAATAACGCACCACGTTTTACGACGTGATGCGTCAGCCGTAAAACAAATCCGTCAGGGACGGGCGTAATACGTCACCCCGTCCTTTTCAGTTATCTCGGTCAAGCCGCATTCGCCGAGGATGGTTTGGAGGATGCTTTCGCCCTCGGCAAACCCGGTGCGGAACAATTGCCCGCCCAGCGCCGACTCGCCCAGCGTCTTGAACGTGAAATGCGACCGCGCGCTTTGGACCTGCACGCGTCGGCCCAATCGCGTCGGGACGACCGCCACATTCTGAACTTCGGGCCACGTCATCCGCGTCGAGCGGAGTCCGTTCTCGAAGGCGATCCCGCCTGCATCCAGGCGCAGGACCGAGCGGCGATCCATCCAATTTCCGAGCGAAATGCTGGCCGCGGAAAAAATGACGAATATCGCGAGAGACCAGTAAATGAACGGCAGCGCGCCCCAGCGGGCCGTCCCCGCCAAAAGCCCGGCTACCAGGCCGGCCGCCGTCAGCCAGGCGAACGCCTCGCCTTTGCGCGGCATCAGTTCGGGACGAAATTCTCGGTCAGCGGACATGCGCCGATTATACCGCCTATGCGGGCCAGATTGGCAATCCGACGCGCGCCATTTCCGCTAACCATACAATTCGCCCAGCGCCTCGGTCATGGTCGGATATTTGAATTCAAAGCCGGCCTCAAGGAGGCGCCCCGGCTGGACGGGACGTCCCTCGAGGACCATACCGCTCATCCCGCCGAGAGCCAGGCGCATCGGCCACGCGGGGACGTGGAACCACCAGGGACGTTTAAGGCGACTCGCGAGGGCGCGGGTAAATTCGGCATTGGAAGCGGATTCGGGGGCGACCAGATTGTAGGCTCCGCGCGCCCGCTCGTCGTCGAGGAGGAAGCGGACGGCGCGGATGTGGTCGGCGATGTGGATCCACGGGAAGGCCTGCCGTCCGTCGCCGAGGCGCCCGCCCGCGAAGAGCCGCGCCGGGAGTTCCATCAATTTCATAATGACGTTATCCCGCGACAGGACAACCGCGCTGCGGATAACGGCGCGGCGCACGCCGAATCCTTCGACGGGCTGGCTGGAATTTTCCCAGGCGACGGTGAGCCGCGCCAGGAAGTCGCCGGCGGGCGGCATGGATTCGTCGGCGGGCGCGCCGCGCAGACCGTAATGGTTGACGCCCGAGGCCTGGATGAAGACAGCCGGTTTCTTTTTTGCGGCGCGAATCGCTTCGGCGGTCGCCTGTCCTGCCCAGACGCGGCTGTTCCAGAAGGATTGCCGCCGCGCCTCCGTCCACGGCCAGGCGGCGAGGTTGGCTCCCGCCAGGTTGACGACCGCGTCCATCTCGTTGACGAGAGCGCCCCAACCCTGCGCGGAGCGGCCGTCCCAGCCGACGGCGATACAGCCGACGGGAAGCGTGACGCGCTCCGGCGAGCGGGTGAGAATCCAAACCTTGTGCCTGTCTGCCAGCATGGAACGGGAAAGGGCGCGGCCGATCAAGCCTGCGCCGCCGGTAATGAGGACATTCATGGTCGTCTCTCCAATCTTCGGTCGAGGGCGATGACGCGCCCGGCGCGATGGGCCGGGTTTCCGGGGATTTTAAAACAAGCGGTATAATCGGGCAGATTGCGGAGGGCTCCATGTTCGAGCCTGTATTGGTGCTAAACGCCAATTTCGAACCCATCAACATCTGCGATACGCGCCGCGCCATCGGTCTGATCTTTTCGGGGAAGGCGGCGATGGTGGTGAACGGGCGCGGAAATATCCGCGCGGTCTCGCAGGTCTTTCCGCGGCCATCGGTCATCCGTCTTGAAGATATGATCCGCCGTCCGCGGCCGCGCGTCAAACTGACTCGCCGCGAGGTCTTCCGTCGGGACAATTATACTTGTCAATATTGCGGGCGCAGGGATGGAAATCTCACTGTGGACCATGTGCTGCCGAAGCACATGGGCGGCGAACACATCTGGACGAACGTGGTGGCGGCCTGTCCCTCGTGCAATCACCGCAAGGGAGGCAAAAATCCTGAGGAGGCACACATGCGCCTGCTCCACATCCCAAAGGAGCCGCCCGCCAGCGCGGTCTATATTTTTGGCCGCCACCTGACGGAATATTCCGAATGGGAACCGTTCGTCGCCGGCTGGTAAACAAACCCCGCTTTCTCTCGAAAACGGGGTTTTGATCTATTTCATGAAGCCGACCGCGCCCAGCAGCAGTTGCGGCGTGATATGGGCCTCGATCAGCGCCGCCACCGCCAGCAGGGGGACGACCAAACCGACGACGACGCGCGCCCAATCGGCCAGCCCCTCGAGCAGGATTTCGCCGATCGTCCGCCCGGCCTGGGGCGTCACCAGTACGAGTCCGATGTGCAGGGTCGCCGCGCAGGCAAGGATCAGGGCGGGGATCTCGAACACGCCGTGAGGGAGGATGCCCAGAGCCACCAGCGGGAGAGGGTTGTAGCCCATCACTTTGAATAGCCCAACCAGGACCCCGACCACGCCGATATTGATCAGGTAAAGGATCACGCCCAGCACGCCAAACGAAGTCAATCCAAGCAGGCTGATGAAAAGCATGGCTTGAAGATTATGCAGGAACAGGGCCGGAGCCGAGAATTGCGAGCCGACATCATCGAGGTTGCCGAGCTTCAGGATCCGCTCCTGGATGGCGGTTAACCGTTCCGCGTCCGCCGACTGGACATAATCCTGCAAGTTACGGTCCGCCCAAAAATAGGAGACGGCCACTCCCGCCACAGCCAGCAGGACCATGGCGAGGATGGGTTTCCGCAATTTCCGCAACGACACTTTGAACAGCGAACGATACCAGTCTGAGGCCGACTGCGCGCCGCCCTTGAAATATCCCCAGAACGTGCGCGCCATCCAGCGGAGGTTCAGCACGTCAATTTCGCGTCCAAGCAGGTATTCCCGCTGGAAGTGGGCCAGCCCGAGGCGGACGATGAGTCCAGAGACGATCAGCGCCGCAACCACCGCCAGCCACAGCGTCTGGTTGTTGCCCCAAAACAGCAACGTCGTCTCGCCCTGCATCAGGATCGCGACCGGGATGATGACGAAGGAGGCCATCAGGTTGGCCGCCTTCACCGAAGTGGACTGGATCGAGATCACGATCGACGCGCTGACCATCAGTACCGCATGCGAAACGGTGAGCATGATCAACTGCGCGAACACCAAAGGAGAGGGCATGGCGATATCTAGCCGCGAAACAATGAGCAGGTAAATGCCGATGGAGACCATGCTCGAAACCAGCGGCGAAATAATTCCCACCAAAAGTTTGCCGAGATACAGTTGCCAGTCTGCCAGCGGCGAACTAAGCAACGGCTCGATGGTGCCGCGCTCCTTCTCGCCCACAAACGACTCCAGCGCGCCGAGCAGGGAGATCGTCAACGGGAAGAAGCCGATGATCAGAATCGAAAACGGGACGAGCCGGTCCACGACAAGATCGCCGCCGTATTGGTTTGCGAACCGCGTCGCCTCGTAAGCGACGGCGTTCATCAGAAAAGGAAAGCCGACCGTCAACGCGATCAAGGGGACCAGGATGCGCCAATCGCGCAACTGGTCGCGCAACTCGCGCTTGCCGATCACCCAGACGGGATGAAGCCACTCTCTCATTGTTTCCTACCTGACCTCGGGCTGGAGAGGCGCGGCCTGCGCGTCGGCCATCACCTTGAGGTAGACCTGCTCCAGCGTGCGCGGCGACTCTTGCACCGACACGACGGGGGCCTGGCGCGCCGATAATTCATGCACCAACTGCGGATTCACGGCGCGCGGATCGCTCACGCGGAAGCGGAGCCGGTCCGCGTCGCGCCCGCTGAGCGTCACGCCCGCGGGCGGGACGAAGCCGTCCAGGTCCCAATCGCGCGCGAGACTCACTTCGTATTCTCTTGGACCGAGGACCGCGTCCTTCAATTCATCCAGCGTCCCGCTGACGAGGATCCGCCCGCGGTAGATCACCGCGACCGCGTCTGCCAGCAGTTCCGCTTCGGAAAGGTTGTGCGTGCAGATGACGATCGTGCGCCGGGAGGATTTCAGGCTGGCGATCTGGTCGCGGACGAGGCGCGCTGATTCAGGGTCCATAGCGGAGGTCGGTTCATCGAGCAGCAGCACAGACGGGTTATGGATCAGGGCCCGCGCCAGCGCGAGTTTCTGCTTCATGCCTTTGGAATATTCGCCGATGCGGCGATGGGCCGCCTCGGCCAGGCCAAAGTATTCGAGCAGGCGGGTCCGCTCCGCGCGGTAGGCCGGGCCGACTACGCCGTAGAGTTCGCCGAAAAAATCCAGGTATTCGACCGCGCTCATGCGCATGTAGAGGCCGTGCTGTTCGGTCAACACGCCGATGGCCGCGCGGACTTTCGCGCCGTCGGCGACGGTGTCGTACCCGTCGACGCGCGCCCAGCCGCGGGTCGGATGAAGAAGCGCAGTCAACATGCGGACGGTGGTGGTCTTGCCCGCGCCGTTCTGTCCGAGCAGGGCAAGGATCTGTCCGGGCCTGACGGTCAGCGAGACGCCGTCCACCGCCCAGAAGCCCTTGTCGAATTGTTTGCTGAGGTCGTGGGTTTCGATCATATTTTTGCTCGATCTGCGTTCCCCGGCGCAGTTGGCGTTAGAGAACGCCAATTATTCTTTGCGCGGGCGATGGCGGATGAACAGCGCGGTCGCGGCGATGAGCGCGACGATCGCCATGAAGGTCTGGTTGGCGTTGATGCCGCCGAGCTGCGCGGCGTCGAGGCGGAGGAAGTCGAGCAGGAAGCGTCCGACGGGATAGACGATCAGGTAGGCTAGAAACACATCGCCCGGTTTGAGCTGATCGGCAAAGCGACGCGAAAGCCAGATCAGCAAGAACATGTTGGCGAGGTTCCAAAGCGCCTCGTAGAGGAAGAGCGGGTGGAAGTAGTCGTATTGCTTAAAACCGCTGACGCGATAGGCCGGTTCAATGTAGATCTTCCACGGCAGGTCGGTAGGCGCGCCGTAGACTTCCTGGTTGAAGTAGTTGCCAAAGCGTCCGATAGCCTGCCCGAGCGCGACGGAGGGCGCGGCGATGTCGGTCCATTCGGCGAAGTTCATCTTGTACTTGCGCGTGTAGTAATAGAGCGCGATCATCCCGCCGATGACCGCGCCGGGGATTCCCAGGCCGCCTTTGCGGAGGTTGACCAGATCAATCGGGTGGGTCAGGTAATAGGAAGTGGTGATACCCTGCTCGATGGACGAGGGCGGCGGGGTGAAAACGTGCCACAGCCGCGCGCCGATCACGCCGCCGATGATGAGGTAGACCAGCAGGTCCCAGACGACTTCGGGGTCGCCGCCGCGCCGCTTGACTTCGCGCGCCGCCAGCCAGGCGCCGGCCATCGCGCCGCTCATCAGGATGACGCCGTACCAGGCCAGCAGCCGCCAGGGGTCGCCGTTGGCGGGGTAAATGTAGATACCGTCAAATAGAAATCGAATCATTGAACGCTCCTTTGGAAAATGGTATCACCAATTGAAATTTGTCACATGCACAGTTTTGTAAAGGGTTTGGGCCTACGGGAAGCCATTGTACTCGAATTGCGCCGCGAGTTTTCTAGTTAATTCCCGGCCGGGACGGGACGCGGCGGTAAGAATCCATCCTCACAAGGTCTCTGATAAGCGACGCAATGAATTTTGCGCGCAACCAAACCAAAACCATTCACCGAAAGGAATTGTCCAATGGCAGATACATGGCTTACCACCCTGATCACCGCCACCCCGCAGGAGGGGTTCGAACTCGCGATCACCCTCAGCCGCCGCGGCGTCAAATACACCCAACCCGACGCGGCCGTGCGCGAGAAACTGCGCCCGGTCTACGCGGAGAACGCGGATTCGCTGACCGCGGCTTCGCAGGTCATCGCCATCAACTTCCAGACCATCGCCGCCGCCAACAATTACTGGCGCAAGTAGACGCCAGCCGCGTTGAGGACTTAATCCTTGACGCTGTGCAGCTTTTAGTAGGGCAACATTCATGTTGCTCTACTAAAGCAAGATAAATCTTTGCACTATCCCACGCTTGCTTCTTTCACAGCCTCCCACCAATACATGGGGACCTGTTTCGTCTCAATCTCGTGCGGGGTCACTCCCTGCGCCTGGACAGGTTCAAGAATACGAACAGCCGCGACGCCAAGTATTTCCAGTCGCTCGCGCAGGTTGTACTTTTCCCAATCGCGCGAGACGACAAACAGGTCAATATCGCTGTCCTCGCGCGCCGTTCCATTGGCGTAAGATCCAAACACCACCACCCGCTCAGAACGGATGCCCATCTTTTTCAACTCGCGCTGAAACGACTTTATGATTCGGTCAAGATTGGTTGTTTTTTCAGCCATTTCACAATTCCTGTGGTCTGCTTCAAGTACTCGCTCGCAACAGACTTTGGATATACCTTCAACGCGCGTTCCAAATCTTCGGGGTAGCGTGTCGGGATACTGGCAGAATTGATCTTGCCGATGAAGTCCAGATACTCCTGCGGGATTTTCAGTTCGCTTTTCTTTACCAGCAAAATCAAATCGTGAGTTTTGAACGGGACAGTCTGCGTAATCTCTGTTACCAGCGCTTTGAGCATTTTTTCCAAAGCAAGATGACACAGAAAGACAACGTAAAGATTACGCCCCGTCTTCAACATGTGACTGGCGGTTTCCAAGTCATATTCGGCGAGAGCAATCCAGTTTTTCGTGTCAGAACGCATGGTAAGTACATTATAGCATCGAAAATTTTTCATCTTTATCCCAACAACCAAAAAGCAGCAATTCCAAATCTGAAAACCTGGAGGAAATGTGGTAAGGTTTTGGGTACATATGGAAACAACCCTAACCCTTCAAAGTTTGATGAAGCATTTTCGAGAGCGCTGGTCAAGCCTGCCAGACCAG
>WBZR01002699.1_pt1 | contig 17687 bp, 14 predicted proteins | sample 5204231 | NCBI WGS metagenome assembly WBZR01 (sample SAMN12412403, study PRJNA552823) | activated sludge metagenome | isolation source: activated sludge from anammox sidestream of wastewater treatment plant... | place: USA: Virginia | collected 2017-08 | reverse complement strand
GCACATCGCCGATGCGATGCAGACCGCGGGCGTCTTCGAGCTCACCCATCTGACCCTGGGCAAGGACGACTTCCAGGTCTGCCTCTCGGACTGGTCCTCGCTCACCATCATGCTCAACGAGATGAATCGCAGCGTCGGGCAGCACGACGCCTATCCATTCGTACTCACCGAGAAGATCACCAGCAAGCTCACCTTCGTGCATGAGTCGATTGCCGCGTTCCATCGCACCAAGGCGCTGCACGCACGCATAGAACGCGCCGCCGGCGCCGAGGCCCGCTGAGATGACCACCAGCCAGGACATCCTCGCGCTGACCGACCGGCTCGCCCGCGCCAGTTACGTCGCCGACCGGCCGCTCGTCACCACGCTGCTGCTCATGGAAAGCCTCGATCGCCCGCTGCTGCTCGAGGGCGACGCCGGCGTCGGCAAGACCGCGCTCGCGCAGGCCTACGCGGCCGCGCACGGCACCCAGGTGATCCGCCTGCAGTGTTACGAGGGCCTGGACGTCGGCCAGGCGGTCTATGAGTGGAACTACGCGCACCAATTGTTGGCGATGAAGCTGCAGGAGCTCTCCGATCGCCCCGTCGCGCAAACCGAGGCGGAGATCTTCAGCGAGCGCTTCCTGCTGCCGCGCCCGCTGCTGAGGTCGATCACGCAGGAGAAACCGCCGGTGCTGCTCATCGACGAGATCGATCGCGCCGACGAGCAGTTCGAGGCATATCTGCTCGAACTGCTCTCGGACTGGCAGGTGAGCATCCCGGAGCTCGGCACCATCCGGGCACGCTCGATACCGCACGTCATGCTCACCTCCAACGCCACCCGCGAGCTGAGCGACGCGCTGCGGCGGCGCTGCCTGTACTACTTCCTCGACTACCCGGGCGTGGAAAAGGAACTGCGCATCGTCGAGAACCGGCTGCCGGGGATCAACGCGCAGCTCGCGCGCCAGGTCGTGACGTTCGTGCACGGGGTACGCGCGCTCGACCTGCGCAAGCGCCCCGGCGTGGCCGAGACGCTCGACTGGGCGGCGGCGCTGATGGCGCTGGAGATCCCGTCGCTGCCCGAGAACACCGAACGCATCATCGACACGCTGGGCTGCCTGATGAAGACGCAGGAGGATCGCCAGCGGCTGGACGGCGCCACCCTGCGCGGCCTGCTCTTCAAGGCTGCCGGCTGAGATGCGACTGGACGCGCCCGCCAAGCGAATCGCCGGCTTCGTGCGTGCGCTTCGGCGCGAGGGCTTTGGCATCGGCGTGCAGGAGACGCTGGACGCGCTGCGCGCGGCCACTCTGAGCGATCCGCTGGATGCCGAGTTCCTGCGCACCGGCCTGCGCGCGCTCACCTGCCACGACGGCGCGCAATGGCACCGTTTCGATGCGCTGTTCGAGAACTACTGGTACCCGGCGCGCGCGCCGCTGCCCAACGAACTGAGCGCGGCGGAGACGATCGACCCGCGCCTGCTCGCACGCCGCCGGGAGCAGCGCGGCGGCCTCACCGGCCTCGCGCACGCCATGGACCCGGACAACACCTATTCGACGGAGATCCACCAGGTCGGCGCCGGGGCGAGTCGCCAGAACACCCTCTCGCGCAGCGATTTCCGCTTTCTCACCGATCGCCGCGACCAGCGCGAGATCGAGGTGCTCGCCGAACGGCTGGCGCTGCGCATACGCCGGCGACTGACGCGCCGGCGGCGCGAAGTGGCGCGCGGCACCCACATCCACATGCGCCGGACGATGCGCCGCAATATCGCCACCGGCGGGCTGCCCGTGCACCTGCGTTTCATGGAGCGGCGTCGCGAGCCGCCGCGGCTCGTATGGCTGCAGGACGTCTCGCACTCCATGGCCAGCTACAGCCCGCTGCTCACGCGCTTCGGCCGCGGCCTGCTGCGCGTCTTTCCGGATGCGGAGGCCTTCGTGTTCCACACCCGGCTGTTTCGCGTGACCGGGCTGTACCGCGAGGTGAATGCCGATGCCCTGCGCAAGCGGCTGGAGGCGCGCAATGAACTCTGGCTGGGTGGCACGCGCATCGCCGAATCGCTGGCCAACTTCAACCAGCGGTATGCCGGCCGCTACGTGAACCGCCGCTCCATCGTGGTCATACTGAGCGACGGGATGGACAGCGATTCCCCGGAGGACCTGGTCGAGGCAGTGCGCGTGCTGCGCCAGCGCGCACACCGCATACTGTGGTTGAATCCTCTGCTTGGGCGCGAGGGCATCAGCGTGGCGGAGGAGTTCCCGCCGGCGCTGCGGGGGATGCTCGATTTCATCGGATCGGCGCACAGCCTGGGCAGCCTCGCGCGCGCGGCCGGGTATCTCGCCCGCACCTGAACGGGCCGTTGGCTGGCGATTCGGGTTATCCTTCGCGAGGGCGGCGTGCGGTCCGCGATGACCACGGTCGCCGACGCATGGGCTGGGTCGCGGGCACTGCGGAGGCAAGGGGCGGAAACATGATGATCTTCGACAGCCACCTGCACATCATCGACCCGGCATATCCGCTTGTCGTCAACCAGGGCTACCTGCCCGAGTCCTACACCTCCGGGGATTACCGCGATGGCACGCGGCCGCTAGGCATAGTCGGCGGGGCGATCGTCTCCGCATCCTTCCAGGGATTCGACCAGAGCTACCTGCTGGCCGCGCTCGATGCGCTGGGTCCCAATTTCGTCGGCGTCACGCAGTTGCGGCCCGAGGTGAGCGATGAGGAGATCCTGCGTCTGAATGCGGCCGGCGTGCGAGCGATACGCTTCAACGTCCGCCGCGGCGGGTCCGCCGACATCTCGCAGTTGCCCACGCTCGCCCGCCGGGTGCACGCGCTGGCTGGCTGGCACGCCGAGCTGTACATCGACGGTGGCGAACTGCCCGATCTGCTGCGCACGCTGCTCGGGCTGCCGCGCGTCGTCATCGATCATCTCGGCCTGTCACGCGCCGGACTGACCTGCATCTACAAGCTGGTTGAACGCGGAGTGCAGGTGAAGGCGTCCGGTTTCGGTCGGCTCGACTTCGATCCGGTGCCGGTAGTGCGCGAGGTCGCCAGCATCAACCCGCACGCGCTGCTGTTCGGGACCGACCTGCCGTCCACCCGCGCCCCGCGCCCCTTCGAGCCGGCGGACATACACCGCCTGCGCGATGCCCTCGATGCGGCCGTCGCCGAGAACGCGCTGTACAACAATGCCGTGCGGCTCTACCGGCCGCGCGGCCTCGCCCCGCACTGACGCGCCACCCAGCCGTCGACAACGGTTTTTCTCCCATAACGGACGTGGGGCGTGGGCAACAGCGCTCGGCCGGGGCTTGCTCGGCTACCGCTCGCGGCACTCTCTGGTTGGAGATTGCACGAACGTTCGGGCGGCCAGCCGGGACTTGCTTGGCGCGCCTCGGCGGCGCGCGCAGCAGGATAGCGAGCACGACGCCGCCGTAGCGAGCGGTACACGGAAGTACCGCGAGCGGTAGCCAAGCAAGTCCCGGCTGGCCGCCTTCGCTGGACCGCAAATCAACTATTAGCCGCGAGGCGGGAAATGCTGCTTCAGCACGGCGGCATCGAGCACGAATACGCCGTCGTAGCCGCTGCCGCGCTCGAACTCCAGCCACGTGAAGGGCACCTCGGGGAATTTCTCCGCCAGTGCCTGCTCGCGATCGCCGACCTCCACGACCAGAACTCCCTGCGCGCTCAGGTGATCGGCCGCCTCCTCGAGGATGCGCGTGACGATCGCGAGGCCGTCGTCGCCAGCGGCCAGGGCGAGCGCGGGCTCGAAGCCATATTCGGCGGGCAGATCGGCAATGTCCCCGGCCGGCACGTAGGGGGGGTTGCTTACGATCAGATCGAACCGCTCGCCGGTCAGCGCTGCGAACAGATCGGACTGGACCAGCCGGATGCGGCCTCCCCGCCCGTGACGTTGCACATTGATGGCGGCCACGGCCAGCGCTTCCGGGGAGATGTCCGCGCCGATGACGGTTGCCTCGGGAAAGGCCAGCGCGCAAGCGATCGCGATGCAGCCGCTGCCGGTACAGAGATCGAGCACTAATCGTACGCGCCCCTCCTCCACCCACGGCGAGAAACCCCGCTCGATCAGCTCCGCGATCGGCGAGCGCGGGATCAGCACGCGCTCGTCGACGTAGAAGCTGAGCCCGCAGAAATACGCCTCGTTGAGCAGGTAGGCCGCCGGCCTGCGAGTGTCGATCCGCTGCTGCAGCAGCGCGCGCACGCGCTCGATCTGCGGCTTCGTCAGAGGCCGGTCGAGATCCTCGTCTGGGCATCCGAATGGCAACCCGAGCCCACGCAGCACGAGGTAGACCGACTCGTCCAGCGCCGCACGCGTGCCGTGCCCGTAGAAGATCCTGCTGCGCCTGAACCTCCGCTGGCCAAAGTGGATCAGCTCGCGGGCGGTCGCGGGCGGCTGCTTGCGGGAGGCCTGTTTCATCGGGCCGGCATTATGCCCGATACAACCCGCTCTACAGCGCCGGGACGCTGATGGAGATCACCGCCGATGGCGGGGGACGGCATAGGCCAAAAATTAATGGAAGCGGGCCGGCTGGTCGGCAGGCCCGGCTCTGGCGCGGGGGAGTGGGGACTACACCGTCATACCGGAGTCCGGAGGCCCGCCGACCCTGCCGGACAACAATTCGGCCAATCAGGTTGTCCGGGCGCGAGCCCACGGATGGGAAATCGGTCGCGGATTGTCGCGTTCCGGCCAAAACGCGTCGCACCATGGTGCGACTCTCGCATCTGCCCTGTCCGAGAATATACGTACAAACCGAAATTGCCATAGTGCGGAAAGTTGGCTATACTTCCAAAACATGAAGTTACAAAATTGTCTTAAAGTTATTTAACAGTTCTGGAGGCATCATGCAGCACCAATCCAAACCGCGGATCATCACGCAATTCCGCGGGCTCTACGCAATGTCCGCCACGATCCCGGCGGCCAACGTCAAACCGGCGATGGCGCCCGTCCTGAAGGCCGTGGCGCAGGCAACGCCCACGAAAAAGGCAGCCGAAGCAAAGCGTTGAACGTATCCTGGGCGCGCGCCATGCGCTGAGCATGGCGCGTCGCCGTTCAAGATGACGCTCCGCAGGCAACCCCGGCCCGCGGAGCCCCGATCCCGCCAGACCCCGCGCGCCCGCGCGGCCCGTCACCTCAGGACTTGGCCGCTGCGACGGCGATGAACATCTCGTTCATCCGTCGCACGAAGCCCGCCGGGTCGTCCAGCCTTCCGCCCTCTGCCAGCAGGGCCTGGTCGAACAGGATCCGGGCCCAATCGTCGAAGCGCTGCTCGTCCTGCTCACTGGCCAGCCGCTGCACGAGTGCGTGTTCGGCATTGATCTCGAGGATCGGCTTGCGGCTGTCCACCTTCTGCCCGGCCTGTCTCAGGATGCGCTCGAGATTCGCGCTCATGCCGTGATCGTCGGCGACCAGGCAAGTCGGTGAACTCGTCAGCCGCGCGGAGGCGCGCACGTCGGACACCTGCGCCTCCAGTGCCTTGCGCAGCCGGCCGAGCAGGTCCTTGACCTCGCGCGTCTCCTTGGGCTCTTCCTCGTTCCCGGCGAGCTTGCCGAAATCGAGCGCGCCCCTGGCCACCGATTTCAGCGGCTTGCCCTCGAACTCCGTGAGATAGCTCGCAACCCACTCGTCGATCGGATCGCACAGCAGCAGCACCTCGACGCCCTTCTTGCGGAAGATCTCCAGATGCGGGCTGTTGCGGGCCGTGGAGAAGCTGTCGGCGGTGAGATAGTAGATGGCCTCCTGGTCGGCTTTCATTCGGGAGACGTAGTCGGCCAGCGAGGTCGGCCTCTCATCGCTGTCGCCGTACGTGCTGGAAAAGCGCAGCAGTCCGGCGATCTGCGCGCGATTGTCAGCGTCATCGACGATCCCCTCCTTCAGCACCCGGCCGAAGGTCTTCCAGAACTTCGCGTAATCCTCGGCGCCGAGCCCTTCGATGAGGCCGAGGATCTTCTTCACCGAGGCCGAGCGTATGGTGTCGATGACCTTGTTCTTCTGCAGGATCTCGCGCGAGACGTTCAGGGGCAGATCGGCGGTGTCGGCGATGCCGCGCACGAAGCGCAGGTAGCGCGGCAGGAGCTGCTCGGCGTCGTCCATGATGAACACGCGCCGCACGTAGAGCTTGACGCCGCCGTGCCTGGCCTCGCGATCCCAGAGATCGAACGGCGCGCGCGCGGGCAGGAAGAACAGCGTGGTGTACTCGAGCTTGCCCTCGGTCCTGGTGTGCACGCGCGCCATCGGGGGCTCGAAGTCGTGTGCGATGTGCTTGTAGAACTCGTTGTACTCCTCCTCGGTGATGTCCTTCTTGTTGCGGACCCACATCGCGGTGGCCGAGTTGACCCGTTCGTAACCGGTCTCCTTCTCGCCCTGCCTGGGCATCTGGATCGGCAGCGTGATGTGGTCGGAGTACTTGTGGATGATCTGGCGCAGCTTCCAGCCGTCGAGATAGTCCTTGTGCTCCTCGCGGATGTGCAGAACGATCTCCGTGCCGCGCTTCCTGCGCTGCACGCCCTGCACGGTGTACTCGCCCTGGCCGTCGGATTCCCAGCGCACGCCCTCCTCCGCCGGCAGCCCCGCGCGGCGGGTGGTCACGGTCACCTTGTCGGCGACGATAAAGGTGGAATAAAAGCCGACGCCGAACTGGCCGATGAGCTGGGTGTCGGACTGCCTGTCACCGGTGAGCTGCTGGAAGAACTCGCGGGTGCCGGACTTCGCGATCGACCCGAGGTTGGTGACGACCTCCTCGCGCGACATGCCGATGCCATTGTCACGCACGGTTACCGTGCCCTGCTGATCGCTGTACTCCACGGTGATGGCGAGATCCGTGTCGCCTTCGTAGAGGGCTTCGTTGCCCAGGGCCTCGAAGCGCAGCTTCTCGGAGGCGTCCGAGGCATTGGAGATTAGCTCACGCAGGAAGATATCCGGATTGCTGTACAGCGAATGCACCATGAGATCGAGCAGTTGCCTGATCTCGGCCTGGAAGCCCAGGGTCTGCTTGTTGACGTCGACGGACATGCCAAACCGCTCCCTATTTTCTGCTTGGTCGGGTGCCGTATAGTTGCGGGCAATGGCCGCTCAATTCAAGCCTCCCCCTGGCGAACCGGCAGCCCCGGGCAGTCCCCGCGGAGGGCCGCCCGGCCGCTCGTCCAGGGGCGCCACCCCGGCGCCTGGGCCCCATGCCGAACATACGCCCGTCATGCGGCAGTACCTGGGTTTCAAGGCGCAGCATCCGCAGACGCTGCTCTTCTACCGCATGGGGGATTTCTACGAACTGTTCTTCGACGACGCCCGGCGTGCCGCGGCGCTGCTCGGGATCGCGCTGACCGCACGCGGCCAGTCCGCCGGCGAGCCCATCCCGATGGCGGGCGTGCCGGCGCACGCGGTCGATCAGTACCTCGCGCGGCTGGTGAGGGTCGGCGAATCGGTCGTTATCTGCGATCAGGTCGGCGACCCGGCCACCAGCAGGGGACCGGTGGAACGCCGGATCACCCGCATCGTCACGCCCGGCACCGCCACCGACGATGCGTTGCTCGACGGCAGGCGCGACAACTGGCTCGCCGCGCTGCACGGCGCCGGCCGGCGTATCGGGCTGGCTGCCATCGACCTCGGCGGCGGGCGGTTCATACTCGGCGAACTCGACGGCGATAACGCGCTCGCCGACGAACTCGAGCGCCTGCAGCCGAGCGAGATCCTCCTGAGCGAGGGCTCGCCGCTGCAGCCGCTGCTCGCCGCGCGCCGCGGCGTGAAGCTGCGGCCGCCATGGTGTTTCGACACGAACACGGCGCGGCGGGCGCTGATGCGGCAGTTCGGCGTGAGCGACCTCGCCGGCTTCGGCTGCGACGGGATGCCGGCGGCGATCGCGGCCGCCGGTGCGGCCCTGCAGTACGCGGCCGATACGCAGCGCTCGGCATTGCCGCACCTGAAACCGCCACGGGTGGAGCACTCGCGCGAAACGATCGTGCTCGACGCCGCCAGCCGCAGGAACCTCGAGATCGACACGAGCCTCGCCGGCAACCCGCAGAACACCCTGGTGGCGGTGATGGACAGCACGGTCACGCCCATGGGCGGGCGCAATCTGCGACGCTGGCTCGCGCGCCCATTGCGCGATCCGTCCACGGTGCGCGCCCGGCACCAGGCGGTGCAGGCGCTGCTCGAGGAGGCCGCGCATTCGGGCGTGCGCGAGTGCCTGCAGCGGTTCGGCGACGTCGAGCGCATCCTCGCACGCGTGGCGCTGAAATCGGCGCGGCCGCGGGATCTGGCGCAGCTGCGCGATGCGCTCGCGGGACTGCCGGTGCTGCGCGCGCGCATTGCCGGCGCCGACGCGCCGGCGCTCGCCGCGATACACGAGGACATCGGCGAATTCCCGGAGCTGCACGGGCTGCTCGCGCGTGCCATCGTGGAATCCCCGCCGATCTGGCTGCGCGACGGAGGCGTCATAGCCGCCGGCTACGATGCCGAACTCGACGAGCTGCGCGCGCTCTCCGGCGACGCCGGCCAGTTCCTGGCCGATCTGGAGCAGCGCGAACGCGCCGCCAGCGGAATCGCCAACCTCAAGGTCGGCTACAACAAGGTGCACGGCTTCTACATCGAGGTGAGCCGCGCCCATGCCGAGCGGGTGCCGCAGCGCTACCAGCGCCGGCAGACGCTGAAGGGCGCCGAGCGCTACATCACCCCGGAACTCAAGGCGCACGAGGACGAGGTGCTGAGCGCAGGCGGGCGCGCGCTGGCGCGCGAGCGGCACCTGTACGATGCGCTGCTCGAGCAGCTGCAGAGTCACCTGCAGCGGCTGCAGGACAGTGCCGCGGCGATTGCCGCGCTCGACACGCTTGCCTGCTACGCCGAGCGCGCGGAGGCGCTGAATCTCTCCTGCCCAGCACTCGACGGCCGGCCGGGGATCGAGATCGTCGCGGGCCGGCACCCGGTCGTCGAACAGCGCGGCGGCGAACCGTTCATTCCCAACGATCTCGACCTGAACGAGACCCGCCGCATGCTGGTCATCACCGGCCCCAACATGGGCGGCAAGTCCACCTACATGCGCCAGACCGCGCTCGTCGTGCTGCTCGCCCACGCCGGCAGCTACGTCCCGGCGCAGAGCGCCCGGATAGGACCCGTCGATCGCATCTTCACCCGTATCGGCGCGGCCGACGACCTCGCCTCCGGCCGATCGACGTTCATGGTGGAGATGACGGAGACGGCCGGCATTCTGCATTATGCGACCGCCGAAAGCCTGGTGCTGATGGACGAGATCGGCCGCGGCACCAGCACCTTCGACGGACTGGCGCTGGCGTGGGCCACGGCACAGGCGCTGGCGAACGACATCCACGCCTGGACGCTGTTTGCCACGCACTACTTCGAGCTGACCGCGCTCGCCGGGGAAAGCGCCGCGGTGGCCAACGTGCACCTCGATGCGGTCGAGCACCGCGATCAGATTGTATTTCTGCGCCGCGTGAAGGACGGACCTGCGGATCGCAGCTACGGGCTGCACGTGGCGCTGCTCGCCGGCGTGCCGCGCGAGGTGATCGAACGGGCCCAGCGGTACCTGGGGAGCCTCGAATCCTCGCCGCGCACGGCGAGCGCGGCCCCCGCCACGCCGCAGTTGTCGCTGTTCGAACCGCATGCGCGGCTCGTCGAGGCGCTGCGCGCCGCCGACCCCGACACGCTCAGCCCCCGCGAGGCGCACGACCTGCTCTACCGCCTGCGCGGCCTGCTCGAGCGGTAGCGCGAGGTAAAGATCGCGCCGTGGCGGGCCGCTACCGACCCAGGGCGCGCGAAAAGGCGGCGCCTGCCGCCGTTCAGCGCGCATGGTCGAGCCGAAACACAGGAGACCCAACATGAGCACCGACCAAACCGATGATCCGATGGATCAGACGATGCGATTCTCCTCCTTCCGTGGCGAGTGCCATGCCGCGCATGCCGACGGCAGTGGCGCCTGGGCCGGGCAGTGGCGCACCAACGGGGAGGAGGCCCAGGCCGACTGCGGTGCGCACGACCATGCCCAACATGACGGTCAGCCGCACGCCAAGGTGGAATTCAGATAGAAACAGCGGCGCCGGCGCGCGCCCGCGAGGCGGTGCCCCGGTTCCGGCACTGCGTGTACGTGTGCTGCCGCGGCCGGGGGTGGCGCGGCGGGGCCATGGAGCGGTGGGGAACCGCCCGGGAGGCGCGGAGGCGGTACAATAGCCTTCTGTATGTCCGTCGCCGGCCGCATCGAACTGCCCGATCCTACCCGCATAGTCCCCTGGACCCAGATTCTGCTCGACAGCCACGCCCGCCTCACGGGCGGCGAGCTCATCGCCCGAAGCGGCGACGCCCGCGATGAGGCCGAGCGGGTGTTCCTGGCGCCGTTCGTCGTTGCCTCGCACGACGCCGCCGCCGAGCCGATCCTCAACTACGGCAACCGCGCCGCGTTGGCGCTGTGGGAACTGCCATGGGAGCGCTTCGTGCGCACGCCTTCCCGGGCCACCGCCGAGGTCGACCGCCAGGACGAGCGCCAGCGCATGCTCGAGCAGGTCGGCAGGCTGGGCTACATCACGGGCTACTCCGGCGTGCGCATCAGCGCCGCCGGCCGGCGCTTTCGCATCCACGATGTGACGATATGGGATCTGTTCGATGGCGACGGCAGGCAGGTCGGTCAGGCTGCCACTTTTCGTCACTGGACTGACGAATAGAGGCAGGTTGCCGCGGCCGTGACGACATCCAGGCCCGCCCCGACCGGTAGCTGGACGGCGCTGCAATCGCTGCTCCCCTACGTCTGGGACTACCGTGCCCGGCTGCTGCTGGCGCTGGGTTGCCTGGTCATCGCCAAGGTCGCGAACGTGGGCCTGCCGCTCACGCTGAAGGCCATCGTCGACGGCCTGGACCCTCGCCAGGCGATGCTGACGGTACCGATCTCGCTGGTGGCCGGCTACGGGCTGCTGCGGCTTTCGAGCACGCTGTTCAGCGAACTGCGCGACATCCTGTTCGCGCGCGTCGCGCAGCGGAGCATCCGCAACGTCGCGCTGAAGACCTTCCGCCACCTGCACGCGCTGTCGCTGCGCTTCCATCTCGAACGCCAGACCGGCGGCATGACCCGCGACGTGGAGCGTGGCACCAAGGGCATCGACACGCTGCTGAGCTACGCCATCTTCAGCATCATCCCCACGTTCGTGGAGATCACGCTCATCGGCATCGTGCTGCTGCGCAATTTCAGCGTCTGGTTCGCGCTCATCACGCTGCTCGCGCTGGCGAGCTACATCTTCTTCACGGTGGTGATCACCGAGTGGCGCACGCACTTCCGCCGCGCCATGAACGAGCTGGACTCCAAGGCGAGCACGCGCGCCATCGACAGCCTGCTGAATTACGAGACGGTGAAGTATTTCGGCAACGAGGACTTCGAGACCCGCCGCTACGACGAGAGTCTGCAGCGCTGGGAGGAGGCCTCGGTGAAAAGCCGCACCTCGCTCGGCCTGCTCAATGCCACCCAGGCCGTCATCATCGCCAGCGCGGTGACCACGCTGATGGCGCTCGCCGCCCGCGGGGTGGTCTCCGGAACCATGAGCGTCGGCGACCTCGTGCTGGTCAACGTCCTGCTCATCCAGCTCTACATGCCGCTTAATTTCCTGGGCGTGATGTACCGGGAGATCAAGCAGGCGGCCACCGACATGGAAAAGCTCTTCAGCCTGCTGGAGGTGCACCGCGAGGTCGACGACGCGCCCGGCGCGGCGCCGCTGGCGCTCGCCGGCGCGTCGATACGCTTCGATCACGTCGATTTTTCCTACGAGGCGAAGCGGCAGATCCTGCGCGACGTCAGCTTCGAGGTGCCGGCCGGCCACAAGGTGGCCGTGGTCGGCGCCAGCGGGGCGGGAAAATCCACGCTCGCACGGCTCCTGTTCCGGTTCTACGATGTCAACGCCGGCAGCATCAGCATCGACGGGCAGGACATCCGCAGGGTCACCCAGGCGTCGCTGCGGCGGGCTATCGGCATCGTCCCGCAGGACACGGTGCTCTTCAACAACACGCTCTGGTACAACATCGCCTACGGCGACCCGGAGGCGGGCGACGAGGTGGTGATCGCCGCGGGAAGATCGGCCCACATCCACGAGTTCGTGATGTGCCTGCCGGACGGCTACAACACCATGGTCGGCGAGCGCGGACTGAAGCTCTCCGGCGGCGAAAAACAGAGAGTGGCGATCGCCCGAACCCTGCTCAAACGGCCTGCCATCCTCATCTTCGACGAGGCCACCTCGGCGCTGGATTCCCGCACCGAGAAACTCATCCAGGCCGAACTGCGGGAGATTGCCGAGAACCGCACCACGCTGGTCATCGCCCATCGACTCTCCACCATCGTCGACGCCGACCAGATCCTGGTCATGGAGGCCGGCCGGATCATCGAGCGCGGCACCCACCGCGAGTTGCTCGCCCGCGGGGGGACCTACGCCCAGATGTGGGAACTGCAGCAGCGGGAGGAGTACGAAGAGTATGCCGGGGTCGCCAGCGCGCAGCCCGCGCCGGTTCCCGCGCGCGGGCTGCCGGAAGCCTACTGAGAGCCGGCCTGATGCGGATCAGGCCGATTTTCAGGATGCGACCGGACGTTTCGCAAATGGCCGCCTCACCGATATAATCCGGGTTCGTTCACCAATTCCCACCAGCGAGAGAAGTCATGGCATTTGTCGTCACCGAGGCTTGCATCAAGTGCAAGTACACCGATTGCGTGGAGGTGTGCCCAGTCGACTGCTTCCACGAAGGTCCCAACATGCTCGTCATCGATCCCGACGAGTGCATCGACTGCACGCTTTGCGAACCGGAATGCCCGGTCAACGCCATCTGCTCGGAGGACGACCTGCCCTCGGACCAGCAGCATTTCCTGGCCCTGAACGCCGAGCTGTCCAAGGCCTGGCCGGTGATCAACGAGGTCAAGGACCCCCTGCCGGAGGCCGAAGAGTGGAAGGACGTGAAGGACAAGCTCGACAAACTGGAGCGTTGAGCAGTCCGACGGCGACCGTGGTAACACGAGTAAGCAGCCGCAAGGCTGCTTTTTTTCCCGGTGCAGTCATGAAGTCCGCGTTCCCCCCGCTCCGAACGCAGTTGCGCCTAAACTTTTGACCTACAATTCCGACACTATGGATGCCTGCTGCCGCCGTGGGCGGCGGCGCGAGGGGTGACAGCCCGAGGGAACGAAGATGACGGCTCGCACGAGCCTTGTCGCGGTGATGGCCATCGCGCTGCTGGGCCCGCAGGCCGCCGCGCGCGACGTATACAAGTGGGTCGATGCGAACGGCAAGGTCCACTACGGCGATCGGCCGGCCGCTGCAGCGGCGGAGAAGATCGAGGTTCCGGTCGCCGAGCCGATCCCGGATGAGAATGCCGCGGCCCGCGATGAAAAAACCCGGCGGCTGCTGAAGCAACTCGAGCAGGAGCGCGCGGAGGACGCCGAGGCCCAGGCCCGGATTGCCGAGGAGAAGGCGATGCGCCGGGACAACTGTCTGAAGGCAAGGGATCTGCTCGAGAAATACCGGACTGCCAGCTACCTCTATGAAGGCGGTGAGGGCAAGGATCACCGGGTCCTGACGAAGGAGGAGCGCGCCGGGGCGGAGGCCGCGGCGCAGAAGGAAGTGGACAAGTGGTGCAAGCAGGGCGGCTGACACGCCGCACCTGCGGGAAAACGGTGCGGCGGGACACACTTCCGGGCGCGCCAGCGCAGGCCTGACGCCACGCCGCGTTTAGTGCCGAAGGCACTTTCGGCTAGACTAGGCCTTATAACAATAAAGACCGTCATCCGGCGAAATCCACCATGCGCAATAAGTTCTGGACTACCGACTGGTTTGCCGGGGTGGCCCTCACGCTGCTCTTTCTTGCCCTGTTCCTCATGGGCAACCGTCCGGCGTGGGTGGAGACGATCGAGCGCGCCGCGTACGACTTCGGGGCGCGCACCTCCACGCGCGACCCCGGCAGTCAGATCGCGGTGGTCGCCATCGACGACAACAGCATCAGCAACATCGGCCGTTGGCCGTGGCCCCGCAAGATTCATGCGGACATGGTCGAGAAGCTGGCCGCCGCGGGCGCCAAGGTCATCGCCAGCACGGTGCTGTACACCGAACCGCAGGCAGACCCGGGCCTGGACCGCATCAACAAGCTGCTGGATTTCTACAAGCAACGCGGGCTGGACGGCAGCAGCGACGCTGCGGTTGCCGAACTCGGCACGGAACTCGCAGCCGCGAAGACCGACCTGGATTACGATCAGACCCTGGCCGCGGCCATCGAGAAGGCCGGCAACGTCGTGATGGCCGATCTCTTCGAACTGGGCGAGCCGCTCGGCAACCCGGACCACCCGACGCCGGCGTTCATGGAGAAGAACGCCATCGACGACGCCAACATCTCCTCGGGCGCCGTGGAAGGATTCGACGCCTTCCCGGCCCGCCAGATCTTCACCCCGATAGAAGGCCTGGGGTCCCGCGCCAGTGCCATCGGCCACGTCAATCAGTGGCAGGACGCCGACGGCGGAATCCGCACCGATCTGCTGGCGGTGAACTATTACAACCGCTACTACCCGTCCATGGCGCTGGCGGTCGCCGCCCGCACCCTCAACCTGGGCAGCGGCGACATCAAGCTCGTCAGGGGCGAGTCGGTGCAACTCGGCAAGCTCGCGATCCGCACGGACCAGATCTCGCGGATGTACACGTTCTTCTACAGAAACAAGCCCTCGGGCGAGCCCGCTTTCCAGGTGGACTCGTTTTACGACGTCTACTCCGGGAAGATCCCGGCGTCGAAATACGCCGGCAAGACCGTATTGATCGGCGCCAGCGCCTTCGGCGTCGGCGACTCCTTCCACACGCCGGTGGCGGAGATGCCGCCGGTGCTGATCCTGGCGCACTCCGTGGCGAGCATTCTCAACGAGAACTTCTTCGTGGTCCCGGGCTGGGCCATCTGGGTGGAGATCCTGCTGTTCCTGCTGGTCGGCGCGTATCTGGCCTACCTGCTGCCGCGCCTGAAGGCCGGTACCGCCGCGATTGCCACCGCCGGAGCGCTGCTCGCGTTGCTGGCCCTGAGCTTCTTCTCGATGAAATCCGGCAACTGGCTGCAGACGATGCTCGCGGCGCTGCTGCTGGTGTGCGGGCATCTGCTGCTGACCACCAAGCGCTTCCTGGTCACCGAGCGCGGCAAGCTGAAGGCCGACACCGAATCCGCGGAGAGCAATCGCATGCTCGGTCTGGCGTTCCAGCAGCAGGGCCAGTACGACATGGCGTTCGAGAAGTTCCGCAAGTGTCCGCTGGACGACTCGATGATGGACCCGCTGTACAACCTGGCGCTGGATTTCGAGCGCAAGCGGCAGTTCGCCAAGGCCTACTCGGTTTACCAGTACCTGTCGGGGCACGATCCGAAATTCCGCGATCTCGAGACGCGCCTGGCGCGCTCCAAGCAGATGGAGGACACGATCCTGCTGGGCGGCGCCAACCCGCACCCGGGCGGGAACCTGCTGCTGGAGGACGGCTCGGTACAGAAACCGATGCTGGGCCGCTACCAGGTGGAGAAGGAGCTCGGCAAGGGCGCCATGGGCATCGTCTACCAGGGACGCGACCCGAAGATCAACCGCGTGGTGGCAATCAAGACCCTGGCACTCTCCCAGGAGTTCGAAGCCGACGAGCTCGTGGAGGTCAAGCAGCGCTTCTTCCGCGAGGCCGAGACCGCCGGCCGCCTGCAGCATCCGAACATCGTCACCATCTACGACGCCGGCGAGGAGCACGATCTCGCCTACATCGCCATGGAGTTTCTCACCGGCCACGACCTCACCCGCTATACCAAGGAGGACGCGCTGCTGCCGGTGCCGCTGGTGATGGGTATCATCTACAAGTCGGCCCTGGCACTGGATTACGCGCACGGGCAGAACGTCGTGCACCGCGACATCAAGCCGGCGAACATCATGTACGACCCGCAGGGCAAGTCGATCAAGCTGACGGACTTCGGCATTGCGCGCATCACCGATTCGAGCAAGACGAAGACCGGCATGGTGCTCGGCACCCCCTCTTACATGTCGCCGGAGCAGCTCGCCGGCCGCAAGATCGATGGCCGCTCCGACCTGTTCTCGCTCGGGGTGACGTTCTATCAACTGCTCTGCGGGCGCCTGCCGTTCCGCGGCGACTCGATGGCCACGCTGATGTACAAGATCGCCAACGAGCCGCACACCGACATCCTGGAGGCGCGCCCGGAGCTTGGCCGTACCAAGCCCTGCCTGCAGACCATCATCAACAAGGCCCTCGAGAAGGACCTGGCCAAGCGCTATCAGACCGGCGGGGAGTTCGCGCGCGATCTGCAGGCCTGCGCGCAGAAGAAGGGCTCGTGACCGGGGACAGACGATGAGCTTGGCAAGCGTGCTGGAGATGGCGAACTACTCCGATCCCGGCCAGAAGCGCACGCGCAACGAGGACAGCACCGCCACCGACGCCGCTCTGGGCTTCGCGATGGTGGCCGACGGCATGGGCGGCTACAAGGCCGGCGAGGTCGCCAGCGCCATTGCCGTGAGCGTCACGGTCGAGCAGGTCAGGAAGGGCCTCGCCAGGCAGCCGGCCTATGCACCGGGTGCCGAGACCGGACTGAGCCACGGGGCGAGCCTGCTGCGCAAGGCCATCCGCGACGCCAATCTGCACATCTTCAAGACCGCCAGCACCGAATCGCAGTGCAACGGGATGGGGACCACGGCCCTGGCGGTGCTCTTCTACGACAACCATTTTTGCGTTGCACACGTTGGCGATTCCCGGCTATACCGCCTGCGCGGGGATCTGTTCGAGCAGGTCACGAGCGATCATTCCCTCGTGCAAGAGCTTGTTACGCGTGGCTTTTTGACCAAGGAGGAGGCGCTTGCCAATACCCCGAAGAATCTCGTTACACGCGCCTTGGGCGTGGAGGAGAATGTCGAGGTGGATATCAAGGAGGAGCCCGCCCTGCCCGGCGACCTCTACCTGCTGTGCTCCGATGGGTTAAATGATATGATATCTGATGAAGATATTCGCTTAACCCTCAGAAAATTTAGTGCTAATCTTGAAAAAGCTGGTAGCGAACTGGTTCGCATCGCCAATGCGAACGGGGGGAAGGACAACGTATCGGTAATCTTGGCACGTGTCTTGAGTGCCTTTCCGGCCAAAACAAGCTGGTATAACAATGTCTTGGGTCGGATAAAGAAAGGGCGATAACGGGATAGGGGCCTATGGCTAAATTGATCCTCAGTTTGAACGGTGCCGTCCAGCGCGAGTTCACGCTCACCAAGGAACGGACGACGATAGGCCGCAAGCCTGACAACGACATCCAAATCGACAATCTCGCTGTCAGCGGCAAACACGCCCTCATCATCACCATCCTCGACGACTCCTTCCTCGAAGACCTGGGCAGCACCAACGGCACCTACGTCAACGGCAAGCTCATCAAGAAGCACGCACTGCGCGACGGCGACGTGATCGCCATCGGCAAGCACGAACTGAAGTACGTCAACGAGCATGCCACCGCGCATGACGAGGACTTCGAGAAGACCATGATCATCCGCCCGGGCTCGGCCAGCGCCGCCGCGGCCAGCGTGCAGGCCGCCGCTGCCGCCGGGGTCGCACCGGCGCATCCGCAACGCCCGCCCAACCTGAGCGAGAGCGTGGCGCCGGCGGTCGCGACCTCCGGCATGCCGCTCGGCAGGCTGCGCGTGCTGAACGGCCCCATCGCAGGCCGTGAGCTGGAGCTCACCAAGGC
>WBZR01002698.1_pt1 | contig 17691 bp, 15 predicted proteins | sample 5204231 | NCBI WGS metagenome assembly WBZR01 (sample SAMN12412403, study PRJNA552823) | activated sludge metagenome | isolation source: activated sludge from anammox sidestream of wastewater treatment plant... | place: USA: Virginia | collected 2017-08 | reverse complement strand
CGGACAGCGTGCCCGTGGCCCTGGCGCGCTGAAACGCATCCTTGGCCTCCGCCTGCTTGCCGTCCGCTTCCAGCGAAATGCCCAGGCCCATCCACCACACGCCGGCCTGGGGGGACAGGCGCAGGGCAGCCTGATATTCCGCCACCGCCTCCCTGTGCAAAGTCAGTCGCTGCAGGACGGCGGCATGGAAGGCGCGGTACTCGGCATTGCCTGCCGCAGCACCCGCCGCCTTGTTCAGGGTATCTTCGGCGCCGCGCACATCGCCTCGTTCCAGTTGAAGTCGGGCGAGACGAGAAGCCAACTGCGGCTGCGAAGAATTACGAGCCAGCGCCTCCTGCAGAAGCGCCTCGGCTTCCTCCAGCCGCTGTTGTTCTACCAGCAGACCGAACAACGCCAGCCGAGATCCGGCATGGCCGGGATCTTCCCTCAAGGCGCCGCGCAAAACAGCCATGCCCTCCTGCACCCGCCCTTGATTCACCAGTCCCAGGGCGCGCCGGTATTCGTTCTCCGCCCGCTCGTTGGGTGTCGACATGCGCATTTTCTTCTCGATTCGGGAATCGTCTCCTGCAGCAGCGCCCGCCGAAGACGACAGGCTGCCCAGCGAAGTCTCCACCCTGAGGCCGCCTTCCCCCTTCTCCTGATTGCGCGTCCTGGAGGCTTCCTTGCGGGCCGGCTGAGGCGGCTCCCGCACAACGTCCGTCCTCGGCCGCGTTGCCGGAAGCGGTGCGGTTGCCTTTTCTGCTTCTGCCGGGACTGCCGCCGGCAATACCTGGGGCGGGGATGCCGCCACGGGCTGAGAAGGCGCTGGCACGGGAGACGCTTCAGGTGGCGATATGGCGCGGGCAGGTGGCGGAGCGTGGGCAGGAGCCGGACCTGTTGCTTCGGGTAATGGCGCCGGGAGGCTTTTCGTTTCCGAAAGCCACCACCAGCCCCCCATCCCACCCAAAACGAGAACGACAGCGCCAATCAGCAACCTTGTCCAAGGCGCCGAGTCGCGTTGGGGTGGCAAGGAACGGACCTCCTGGGACATCCCGCCACCGTTGTCCAGGGTTGCCCTCCTGGACTCAAGATCCTGCAACATCTGATTGATCAGGCTCATTCGATAATTCTCACCACATTTGCCACGCCGGCAGGCGGGCGCCCTCGGTATCCCTGGCGGCCGCCTTGACGTTGCGCGGAACCACGTCCTGTCGACCCTCCCCATAAGCGGCCAGCATGGCCTTGTGTGCCAGTATGTTGATCAGTCGGGGGGTGCCTTGTGCGGCACGGTGAATCAGCTTCGCCGAGGCCGGGGCAAAGAGGCGGGGGCCGCGATGCCCGGCCACGCGCAGACGGTGCGCCAGGTAGTGCTCCATTTCGCCCGGCCTCAGCCCGCCAAGCCGATAGTGAAAGGAAATCCGCTGCCGCAGTTGCCGCACCGAGGGATTGGCCAGGCGCTCGTCCAGTTCCGGCTGGCCGAACAGCACCAGTTGCAGCAGCTTGCGCTTCTCGGTTTCCAGGTTTGAGAGCAACCGCAGCGACTCCAGGCTTTCCATCGGCAAGGCCTGGGCCTCGTCGAGGCAGAGCACGACGGATCTGTCCTGGCGGGCAAACTCCAGCAGGGCCTGATTCAGGCCCTTGAGCAGGTGATATTGGTCGGCGTCCTTGTCCAGTTCGACGCCGAGTTCCTCGGCCAGGGCCAGCATCAGCGTGCGCGGCTCCAGATAAGGATTGGGCAGATAGGCACTGACCGCGCCATCGCCGAGCGTGGCGAGCAGGCGGCGGCATAGCAAGGTCTTGCCCGTGCCGACTTCGCCGGTGATCTTGATGAACCCCTCTCCGCTCTTCAGGGCGATCAACAGGGTGTTGAGCGCCTCCTGATGCGCTGTTCCGGCGAAGGCAAAGCTGGTGTCCGGCGTGATGCCGAAAGGAAGTTCGCGCAGACCGAAATGCTCGAGATACATGCTATCGCGCGGGTTGCGGAAGCGGTCGCTCCATGGCGCGGATGCGATCGCGCGTCTCGACGAGATCCTGCTCCCACTGCTTGTCGCCATGGATCACGGTCGGCTTGAGCAGGACGACGATTTCCCGTTTCTGCAGGCCCTTCTTGCCCTGCCGGAACAGGCTGTCTGCTACCGGCACATCGCCCGGACCCGGCACCTTGGCTCCGTCGTCGGACTGGATGTATTCCATCAGACCGCCGATGGCGACGATGTTCGCGTCGCGCACCCTGACGATGCTGTCCGTCTCGTTGATACTGCTCGAAGCCAGCGGCAACTGGAAGGTGCCCAGCGTGCCCAGATTGATCACCTTGTTCTTTTCCGACACCACGCTGACCGAAGGCCTGATGTGCAGGATGATGTTGTCGTCTTCGTCGATCTGCGGCGTCACATCGAGCGAGATGCCGGAGAAGAAGGGCTGCACGGTGATGGTCGGGGAAACGATCGTGCTGGAGCCGCTCGCCGTAGTCGTCGTGCTGATGTTGGTGACATAGAAGTCGTCGGTACCGACCTTGAGCACCGCCTTCTGGTTGTTCACCGTGGCGATGCGCGGACTGGACATCACGTGCACCGAACCCTGCGTCTCGAGGAACGAGATCAGTGCGGAAAAACTACCGGTCTGGAAGGCCAGCCCAAGCACGCCGGCAAGCGGACCGCCGGCGATCCGCCCGACCGCGCCCGCGAGCGGTGCCGCCAGCACGTTGCCGAGCGTGTTCGGCACGAATGCGCCGGCGTTCGTGTCGTAGGGCGTGGTAACTTCCCCTGGATGGTTCACGCCGAGCCCGGGCGCCTGCGTGTTGAACTGCCCGGTATTGGCCCCCGAGGAGAAGCGGTGCCGTCCGGTAGCGGTAAAGGCGCCCCAGTTGATACCGGCCTGGAATTGTTCGGAGAGCACCACCTCGACGATCTTCGCCTCGAGCATCACCTGGCGTTCGATGGTCAGTTGGGACGCACGCAGGAAGTTTTCCACCTCGCGCAGTTCGCGCGGCAGCGCACGCACGACGATGATGCCGGATTGCGGAGAAATGACGACGCTGCGACCGCCCTCGACGCCAATGATGGCGCGAATCGCCGTGCTGATCTCGCCCCAGAAATCGACCTGGCTGCTGGTGGAAACCAGGGAGCCGGTCGCCTGTTGCGTGGTTTGTCCGCCCGTAGCGCCAGTCGGAGTTGCGGTCGCGCCCCCTCCCGCGGCGCCGACCGGACTGGCCGCCGTAATCGAACCGGACATGACACGCGTGTCGCTGCGGCCCAAACGCTGTGCCATCAGATAATTGACCTTGAACACCTTCGCCTGCATGGTCAGCGGCTGCACGAAGATGCGCGTGCCCTGCACACGGTACTCGTAGCCGTATAGCTCTCGAATGGTGTCGAGGGCTTCCATCACCGTCACGTCCTTCAGGTTCACCGAGATCGCTCCGGTCACTTCCGGGTTGACCAGCATGCTGTAGCGGGTGCCAGAGACGATCGCCATGAACACCTGGCTGGCCGGCGCATTGCTCACCGAAAGGTCGAAGCGCGTCTCGACCGCCTTCCCGGCCGGCGCCTCGATCGGGCCCATCAGGGGGGGGACCAGCGCGCGGCTGACGGCGTCAACCGCCGGCTCCCGGCTGCGATTGTCCGTCGCCCGCTGCAAATCGGCGTTGATGGTATCGCGAACCGCCCCGGTCTGTATCGACGACATCGAGTGACATCCTGCCAGTGCAACAATCGTGGCTGCCAATCCAAGCGTTCTTCTCATGGCTCTTTCCCTATTTTCCGGCCGTACGTCTGACGGCCTTCGATGACTGCATCTCGACTTCCGGGTACATCCGGATCGTTTCACGGCGGCCGTCCTGGTATTTCAGAACAATGGAGTGGTCGTCGATTTTCTCCACCACCGCCTCACCCGACCTGTCGCCCGGCTTGAGCCAATCGCCGTTGAGCAGCGCGATCCGACGTTTGCCTGTCAGCTTGATGGTTTGCAGGCCGGAGACCGGCGGCGCTGCCGCCTCCGCCGCATCCGCAGGATCCAGAAACTGCGCCGGCGGGCGCGTCGGATCCCGCATCGCCTGTGCCGATGCCGTTTCGGTCGCGCCGGCACCCAGCAGCCCGAGCATTGCAGCCAGCAGGCCAGCACGAATGGAAGGCGGGACTATAAGCTGCTTCATATCGTCAGCCAAGTCTTGTCGAGGCTGAGCGTATACAACGTCAGCGTCAGCACGGGGCGATTGTAATCGCGCGCCTCCAGACGGAGCCGCCCCCAGTACATCTGCCAGGGCAACGCTTCAATCTGGGCGAGATAATCCAGCATGTCGAAATAGCTCCCGCGCAGCGTCAACTCCACGCCATGCTTGAAGATATTCTGGCCGGCCGGCTGTTCCGCCGCGGCCTGCATCGGCTCGGCGGCCTGCGCTGCACCGCTTGCCGGCTCGCGGGCGAGCAACGCCTCTGCCGGCAGCGTCGCCAGTTTTACCAGTTGCAGGCGCTTGTTGCCCTTGAGGAGATCCTCCAGCAGGCTGGCCATGCGCTCGGGCGGCACCAGCTGCTTCGAGGACGATTGCAGGCTGGCATCGATGGCCGCAATCTTCTGCTCGATTTCCCGGATGCGCGCGCGGGCCAGGGCATCGGGATGGCTGCCCGCTCGAACCTGCTGTTCCTGGACCTGCGCCGCCGTGCGCGCCGATTCGGCGCGTTGTTCGAGCAGGGTGGCCTTGATCCCGGCATTCTGGCGTTGCCAGCTGCCCAGCAGGAGGGCGTCGACAAGAAAATACGTCGCGGCGAATGCAGCGATCGCCACCATCAGACGCTCGCGCAGCGAAAGTGCGTCGAACTTCGCCTGCCAGGCTGCCAACATCTTGCTCATCGCGATACCCCCGTCGCGGGCCTGTCCTCGGCTCGCCCTCCGGCAGCGGCCGCAGTCAGCATGAACTCATGGAAGGGGGGCAGTTTCTCCGCGCCCGCCTGAGCCGTCTGTCCCTCCTGCTCGCCCTTTTCAGTCGGCCGGGCGCCGCCCGACGCGGGCTTGTCGCCTTCGTCCACCAGCCGCACGTTCATCGCCTCGAAGGAGCGGCCGCGCAGGATGGTTTCGCTGTTCAGGCCGCGAATGTAGCCGGGAATCTGGTCCGGATTCTGTGTGCGTCCTTCGAGGGTGATGTTGCGGCCCCCCTCGGCCACCTGCAGGCCGACCATCCAGAGACCCTCGCGCGCCTGGCGGGCAAATGCGCGCAGAAATTCCGCAAATCCATCCGAGGAGCCGAGCGCGCCGCTCTCGAGCGCCTCGCGCACACGCTCCCGTCCCTGCAGCGCCGCCTCGGCGCGCAGCAGCGCCGCCTCGGTTTCCTTGTCCACCTTGCGCTGGGCAAGCTCCTCGTTGAGCCGCGCCAACTCGGCTTGGCGCTGGCTGAGCTCGGCGCCGATACGTCCTGCTTCCTCGTTCAGCTGCTGGTTTTCCCAACGCACCACGCCGCCATACAGGCCAAGCAGCACGATCAGGATGCCGATGCCGTTGAGCAGCCATTTGCCGGTCAGCCACTCGCGTCTGGCGCGCAGCGCGGGATTGTAGAGGTTGATCTGCCGCGTCATGCGCGCACCTCGAAGCCGCGCAGGGCCGCGCCGAGCAGATGGAAGCACTGCGCCTGGCGCGACGGCGAACGCAGTTCCGGAACCTTGACGAAATCCATCACCTTCGCCAGATCGGCCGACTCCACCAGGACATACAGGTTCTTTGCCAGATAGGCGGCCAGCCCGACCTCCTCGGGCAGCGGCATGACCAGCAGCTCGGACAGGTTCACGTAATGATGCTGGTGCTCGAAGGCATCGAGGGAGCGCTGCAATTCCAGTACGATGCGGTCGAACAGAACATGGCGTTCGTCCGCGTCGGCATTCAGCAGCTGGTCGAGCGTGATCTCGAGCCGGCGGAAGGCATGCAACTCGCCGCGGCAGGAAAAAGTCAGCAAGCCACCCTCGGCGGAAAAACCCAGCATGGCGATGCCGCGCCCCGCGGGCTCGTACAGGGCGGCAACATTGCGCTGGACGGTTTCCGGGACATCGATGACTTCCAGCTCGATGCCCGCCTGCTGCAAGACCTGAATGCGCGCGCCGAGCAGATCGTTTGGCGCGCAGACGGCAAACAGGGCGCGGCTGCGCGCGCCCTCCCCGCCCTCCGCCGGCACGTCCAGAATGTCGAGCGTGGCCTTGTCGACGGGGAAATCGACCAGTTCCTTGATGCGCCAGCGCATCGCCTCCTTCATGTCCTCGGGCGGGACATCGGGCGGCTCGACCTGCAAGAACTGATACTCGCCGAAGCGCAGGCTGGTGGTGACGCGATAGCGGTCGATGCGGTACTGCTTGCGCAGGCGCGCAAAGGTGTCTGCTTCGCTGCCCTCCCTGCGGAAGGATTCGCACAGCGTGACTTCGGGCCGCCCGCCTACACCGGACTGAACATGAGCCAGATCAACAATGTCGCCCCGGCTAGCGACGGCGAGCCAGCCGCTTCGCTTGCCTGATGCAAAAATTCTCATTTTACGTTAAATAATCCATATAACCCACGGAAACTAAAGATTTTCAATCGTTTTGTCAATCTCCCGGGCGTGTTTATTTGATTTCGGGTCAGCGCGTCACCTCCCGCCGGTAAATTAGCCGCTCGCGGAAAATGCCGAAGCTGGCGCGAGCGGCAGCGAAATCATCGTAATTCGTCGCCGGATTGCCATCGGGATCGCGGCTATCGTCCCAGCGACCGCGCAGCCAGACCGGCGTCACCATTCTCAGATCAACGCAGCCTCGCACGTTCGGGGCACTCAGCGTAAGTGCCGCGCTGCCGCTCGACAGCGTGCCGCCGAGCCCACTGACAATCGAGGGCAACGTGCAGCTCGAAGGCGGCAGATTCAGGGTGACGGCACCCAGCCCCGTGCAATTGTCGGCCGCATGCGTGACGAAGCCGGTCCCGTTCCAGTACTCGGCGCTGACAGGCATGCGCAGGGAGCGCAATTCGGAGCCATGAGTATTCTGCAGATGCAGTCGGCCGAAGCGCACACGAGAGGTCGCACCGACCGCCTTGGCGGTGCAGGGCACGCAGGCGCCGGCCGTGGCGGCATTCATGTCCAGGCCATCGAGCGCCACGCCATCGGGGTCGGCCAGAAGAATGCCCAGTTGCAGGCTGTCGAACGGCCCGTCCGGATCGTCCGGCGACGCGCGCCGAAATTCCGCCGCAGGCGTGTTGACCGAATATGCCCCAGCCGCCCAGAGCGGACTGGATGTGGGAACACTCAACCGTGCGGACAAGTCGCTGCCATTGTCGGCATTTTCCGCCTGCCAGGCCAGCGTGGCCAGATTGCCGGGCGCGAACCCGGCGGTCGCGTAATTGACCGTCAGGTTGCCCGCGGCATTTTGCGCCTGCACGCTTGCGCTCAGGCTCTGGAACGGCTGGCCCATGTAGCTGAATGCGGGCGCACCTCCGGGGCAGGCTGCCGTGACGCTGCCAGCCGTCAGCGTGAAACGATCCGGCACGAAACGGCCGACTGTCGAGCTTGTCGAATAGGCGGTGCGTTCGGCCAGGCTGGAACCATCGGCGGCATCCACGCCGGCGAAGGTGTCGTCCGACATGCGCGCCTGGATCACGCCGACCTCGCTGTAGGAGGCCGTATTCGATGTCACGGTGCCGCCCGCACCGCTGAATGCTCCTGCCGTCAGCGCGCAGGTCGGGCAGGCGCCCAGTACAGGCAGCAGATAGCCGGTGATCTCGGCTGCCGGTGAGCCGTCGTAGTTGCTGGTGACGTTGCCCAGGCCGTTGCGTCCGGTGACCGTGAGGGTGAATGGCCGGCCGGCTTTATGCACCGTGCCGCCGGGGAAAATGGCGTTGCTCAACGTGCGGGCTGTTCCTGCCGTCTGCCAGTCGTTGTCGGTCGCGGCAAAATCCAGCGTGGCCGGCCGGATGGCGAAATTGTCGGTAGAGCAGCCGATTGCCAGCGGCGCCCCCGCCGCCGGATAGGTCATGCGCACGCGAACGTCGCGCCAGGCGTTGTTTTCGCTGAGTGAAATGTTCTTGCGACCGAGATCGGCGGCGGCGAAATTCAGGATGCGCGGCACGAAACCGGGCAGCGGTGTCCAGGTCGAGCGGCAAGCATTGGCATCCAGCGGCCCGCCATTGTTGGAGGTGTCCAGAAGTTCGACCTTCACGTCGCCGGTGAACAGAGTTTCGACGCCGGTCTTCGCCGCGTTCAGTGCCACGATGGCCAAATCGAATCCGGCGGGCTGCTGTGCCGCCACCTTGGTATGGATGACACCCGTGATGCCGAGCGGTGTGCTTGTCTCGAAGGCATTGAACCCTCCCGGCACCGTCGCACCGCCGCAGGGATGCACGGCGTTGTATTGCGCGAGCACCTGGCTTTGCGTCATTTCGCCGTCGAAGACGTCGATTTCGTCGATAAAGCTGCGAAAGCGGTAGCCGCTATCCGACTGCCAGCCGCTGGCCCGCAAATTGGCATTGACGACGGCATTGCCCAGGGTCGGCGTGCTCTGCCGCAAAGTCAGCGCCTGCGGCACGCCGTTGATGTAGAGCCGGTTCGCGGTGACGCTGCCGTTGGTGAACACCGCCGAGACATGAACCCAGCGGTTGGCCAGCCCGGCCGAGCTGATGCCATACACGTCGCTGTTGGCGGTATTGAAGCCGAAGTGGCCGTTCACCAGCCAAAGGTCGTGGCGGAACCACCCGATCGGCATGACGCTGTTGCTGCCGTCCCAGTACATCCAGAATGACGCCGTGGTCTTGGCGCCGGGCGCGGTGTTGGCCGACACCGGCAGGTTCAGCGCGCCGCCGCTGAAGCGGCCGTAGCCGCAGGTGCCGGGGTTGCCCGGGCGGGCAGGCGTGACAGCTTCCGGCACCGGGAAGGGCGCGCCCAGCGCCTGGCCGTGGCGGCCGTTGCCGCTCGCGTCCTGCACCTCTCCGGGCGCCCCCATCCAGGCGGAATCCTCGAGCCGATAATGGGCCAGCGTCGCGCAGGACGCGCAGCTGCGCGCGACCGGTACGGCGATCGACGCCACCTGCGCCGCGTCCAGCGCACCGTCGTAGATGCGAAACTCGTCGATGCCGCCGTTGAACCAGCCCCAGTTTCCGCCGCCGACGCCGCCGTCGTTGTGCAAGGTGCCGCCGGAACTGCGCAGCCCCGGGTGCACATTGGCATAGGTGCTGGTCAGACCGGTCGCCGCCAGAACGCCGTTGATGTAGAGCCGCGGCTGCCTGGCCTGATAGGCCACGGCGACATGCGTCCAGCCGCTCACCGCGCCGGACCATACGAGAAGCGGCGGCATGTAGCTGGCCGCATGCTCGTAGACCGTCACGCCGTTGGTGCCCACCGATACGCCCGCCCCGGCATGGCCGGGGCCCCAGGCATCCGTGCCCTGCGCCGGGTAGAGGGCATAGCGCTGGCCGCCGGTGCCGGCCGTGCCGCTGCCAGACTGGGCGTCGATCTGGTGCGTCGTGGCCGGATTGACCCAGAAGGAAATGGTGAAGTCGTTGGTGAGGCTGTCGACGAAGTTGCTCGCCGCCTTGATCCGCGTCGGGCTGACGCCGTTGAAGATCCCGCCCCTGCAGACGCGGCCGGCGGCAGTGTTCGCCCCGGCCAGCGGCGTGCCATTGTTGCCGTTTCCGCTGGCGTCGAGGACTTCGCCGGCGACGGCGCCGAGCGCGCATTCGTCCAGCCGCCACTCCAGCATCAGGCGCGGCGCACAGACATGGGTCTCGTTGAAGACGGCGGCGACCTCGGCCGCCGTGAGCTGGCCGTCATACACCTTGACGTCGTCGATGCGCCCCGAAAACCGATAGCTGGTATCGGACCGCCAGCCGCCGATTTGCAAGGTCGCATCCACCACGGCGGTGGCATTGTTGGGCGTGCTCTGGCGCTGGCTCATCGCCTGGGCCACCCCGTCGATGTACAGCTCGTCGGCGGCCACGTTGCCGTTGGTGAACACCGCCACGACATGAACCCAGCGGTTGGCCAGCCCCGCCGAGGCGATGCCGAAAACGTCGCTGTTGCCGGTGTTGAAACCGAAATGCCCACCGACCAGCCACAGGTCGTGGCGGAACCAGCCGATCGGCATGACGCTGTCGGTGCCGTCCCAGTACATCCAGAACGAGACGCTGGTCTTGGCGCCGGCGGCAAGGTTGACCGGCAGGCCGCCGATGCTCAGGGCGCCGCCGCCGTCCCGCGGACCGGGAAAACTGCCGTAAGTGCAGGTGCCCGGCCGCCCCGGCCGCGCCGGCGTGCCCAACGTCGGCGACGGCAGCGGCGCGCCGATGGCCTGGCCGTGCCGATTGTTGCCGCTGCTGTCGCGCACTTCGGCGGCCGCGCCCGTCCATTGCAATTCCTCCAGCCAGTACTGGCCGAGCAGCGTGGCGGCCGGCGCCTGTCCGGCCAGCAGCATCAACAGCAGGGCGGCGAAGATTCGCATGGCTTCACCCGAAAAAGTCAGTCTGCGCGGGACGGCATGGAATGTTGATTTTTTCATTACGGCTCATCGTTCCACCGCCCCGACCACCTGCCGCTCGACATAATCCGGCCCCGGCGCGGGATTCGGGCAGGCGCCGGCCGCCGGCTGGTTGCAGGCGGTGGCGGTGAGCCGGTATATCGTAACCGGATTGCCGGCTTCCGTATGCGTTGTCGAGGCGCAAACGACCGTGGCCGTGAAACCCGAAAGCGAGCCGGGCAGGGCGAGACTTCCCGTCGCCGCCGCGCAGGTGCCGGCCCCGCGCAGGATCTGCCAGGCGCCCCACTCGATGCCGGCCTGCGCCGCCTGATAGCCGCGCGCGCCGAGCTCGTCGAGCGCGGCCGTCGTCTGCTGCACCCGGAACATGCTCACGGCGAAGACGCCAAGCGCCGCCAGCACGACGATCAGGAAGATCGCCGTGACGATGGAGAAGCCTCTCTGCACGAAGTTCACTGGCCCCTCCCCCCGGCCCCCTCCCCCCCGGGAGGGGGTGACGGCGGTTCGCCGCTGCGCGGCTCCGTTTGTTGGCTGGCGCCCCTGCGGGCGGCCGTGCGGGGCGCTCATGGCACGTTGCTCACATGCGCCTGCGAGAACAGCGTCACGCGCTCGGTCGTGCCGGACGGATCGGCCTGGCTCAATTGCAGGCGGATCGACACGATGCCGTTGCGCTGCGCCACGGCATTCGGCGCATAGGCGAAGCTGCACTGCGTCACGCCGGTGGCGAGCAGGGCGCTGGCGCCGCCGGCCGGCGGCACCGGCTGCGCGGCGGAGATGGCGTAGCCCCAGCGGCGCGTCAGCGTTTGCGCCGCCGGATCGCAGACATAGCTCACCGGACCGGAGACGATCTGGAAGCGGCTGTCGGGCGAGGCGAGCGGAAAGGCGAGGCTCTGGAAATCGATGCGGTCTTCCGGGTTGGGCCCGGCTCCGGCGGCCACGGCGGTGATGCGGCTCTTGTTGCCGCCCGTCGCCGGTCCGCTGGCATAGGCGTCGGCGCCGGCGTTGCCCGGCCCGAGGTTGTAGACCACCAGATAATCGCCGGCGCCTCCGGCGGCGATGGAGGCCAGATCCGGCACCGGCCCGAGGCTGCGCAGGCAGGTGTCGGCGACGCCGATGGTCAGCGCATCGTTGTAGAGCGGGACCGCGTTGGCCGGGCACAGCATGCCGCCCACCCCCGACGGCTCCTCGCGGTAGCGCCCGCCGGTGCGCACTTCGAGATACTCGAGATAACAGGGCGCCGCGCCGTTGCAGGCGCCGGCCACGCGCACGCTGTTGGGCAGGGCCGTCTGCACGTCGCGGGCAAGGCGCCGGACGGCGAGATCGGCGATGTCGGTGAGGGCGGCACGGCGCGCCACGTCGAAATAGCCGGCGATCGGCACGCGCAGGAACACCGCCGCCGCGGCGGCGAGGATGCCGGTGAGCACCATCGCGGTGACCAGCTCGATCAGGGTGAAGCCGCGCATGTTCATGGGCCATCCCCGCGCCCCCCTCCCCGCGGAAGGAGTGGACGACCATCCCCCCATCCCCCTTCCCGCGGAAGGGGGTGACGGGTGTTCGCCGCGGCGCGGCTCCGGGTTGGTGACTGCGCCGCCATGGGTATCAAAGATTCGGCGCATAACGCGTGCGGATGCCGTCGAGGGTCACGGCGATGTTGCCCGGGCCGGTCACGGTGACGGTGACCTGCAAGGCGTCGGCGGCGGCGATGCCGCCGAAAGCCAGCGGCGCGACGGCCACCGCCGCGCTGTAGGCATCGAGCCCGGCAATCGGCGCGCCGGTGATGTCGAGGATGCCGCCGGCCATGGTGAAGCCGTTGTAGTCGTTGACGTTGTCGAAGGGCGTCAGCGCGGCGTAGCGCGTCTCGCCTGCCTCCGGCCCCAAGGCCTCGACGGTGGCAGCACAGCCGGCGGGGCCGACAAAGGCGCCGGTCGCCGTCGCTACCCTGGCATCGTCCGGATCGCAGAAGGTGAACGGCATCAGCCGGATCTCCTCGAGCAGCGACTCGGCGATGGCCAGCGCCTGCTTGCGGATCAGCGGGTCGGCGCTGGCCCGCGTCGTGTTGGCGAAGACCATCAGGATGCCGCCCGCCGCGATGCCGACGACGACGATGAACAGGATCACCTCGACGAGGGAGGCGCCCCGGCAGCGGGGATTTGAGGCGACGGCACGAAAGTCAATTCGTGACATGGCCGGTCTCCGTCTCGACGGTGATCGGCAGCGCCCGGCCCGTCAGCGCCACGGTCACCGGCGCGGGCGTCGGCTGGCCGAGTCCGTTGAAGCGGAAGTTGGCGCTGAGGACAAGCGTCACGCCAGTCGGCACATTGACCAAGTAGGGCGCCGACTGGCCCGGAAGATTCACGGCACTGGTGCAGGCGGCGCCGGCCACCGTGCCGGGATTGAAGGTAAGTGCCAGCCGGTCAGGCAAGCCGCCGCCGGCAGGCAAAAAGACAACGCAGACCTCGCGCCGCTTGGCGATGGCGAGCTTTTGCGCGTAGCGCAGCGCTGCCTTCACCTCATCGTAGAAGCCGCGCTGGGTGAAGGCGGCGCTGTCCTGAAAGCGCGGCAGGGCGATGGCGGCGAGGATGCCGACGATCACCAGCGTGACGACGAGCTCCACCGTGGTGAAGCCCGTCGCGCGGGCGCGCCATCGTCCCGCATTCATCCTGACTTGCGATCAGCAACCCGCCGTATTGACGGCGTCGACCGGTCCGATGATGGGTACGCCATTTACAGGCGCGGCCGTATATTGAACCCGGCAGGTTGCGTTGGCGTTGCCCGCCCCGTTGGTACCCGGCCCGCCGAGAACTTGAATGCCGTTGGCTGCGCTAAACGCATAGCCCTGCGCGGCAAGGGACGCGGCATCGGGCGGGAACACGTTCGTCGTCAGCGAAGCCGCCACGATGCCGCCCAGGTTGTCGGCCGGATAGAAGTTTACGACGTTAACGCAATTGTTACCTTCCACCGCTACTGTGCCATTCCCCGCGGCATTCACGTTACAAGCATTGATAACTCCCTGCCCCGCACGCGCCAGCGCCGTCCCGTGCACCATTGCCACAGCACCCTGCATCGCGCCTTCCACCGCGCGCAACTTGGCCACGCGGGCATCGCGCTGCAGGTTGGTAAAGCGCGGCAATGCCGTCGCCGCCAGAATGCCGAGGATGACGATGACGACCACCAGCTCGATCAGGGTGAAACCCGCTTGCTTTTTCATGGTTCAGATCTCCTACTGAATGAAGTTGCAACAACCCTAGGTTAAACGATTACGACGTCTTTGCATGCCAACTATTACCGGTTTTACGAATTTTTTCAGAACCATTCATAGGGCAAAACCGGCATCAGACCCGGCTGCGGCTGTTTCGCGTCGGCGCGCACGGCGAACCGGAGTTCCGAGTTCTTCCCCCCCTCGATTTTCAGGTGCTCGGCGCGGTTGGGCCTGTAGACCAGTTCCCGCTCCTGCGGCCGGTAGAACCAGTAAGCCGGCTTGGCGTGAGCGGGCGGCGTACTCGTTTCGCCCAGATAATTGCGCGGCGGCGCCTGCAACCATTTGATTGGGTTCTCCTTTTCCAGAAGCAACCGTCGCGTGTCGCCCCCCTGTGCCAGTCGGCTGGCGGCCTCCAGGCGCAGGGCGTAGTTGATCGAACGCACCGTCTCTTCCATCTCGGTCTTTTCCGCCATCTCCTGCATGGTCAGCAGCCGGTCGAGCAGGAAATACAGCAGGGCCGCGAGCAGCGCCAGCGCCACGGCCAGATCGACCAGGCCGAATCCGTGCGATTTGTCACGCCATCGGCGCCTCGCCACCGACTCCATCACTTGATCGCCGCCTTGCCGAGGTCCCACATCGGCAGGAACACGCCCAGCGCCAGGATCAGCACCATGACGCCGAGGGCGACGATGAGGATCGGCTCGATCTGCGCGGAGAGGTTCTTCAGCTCGTATTCCACCTCGCGCTGGTACATGTCGGCGATCTCCAGCATCATGTCGTCGAGCGCGCCGGACTCCTCGCCGACCATCACCATCTGCAGCACCACCGGGGTGAACACGCCGGCGGCGGTGGCGGTGCGCAGCACGCTCTCGCCGCGCTCGACGCCCATGCGCATGTCCTCGAGCTTCTTTTCGATCCAGGCGTTCTCCACGACCTGGCCGGTGAGGGAGAGGCCCTGCACGATCGGCACGCCGCTGCGCGTGGCCATGGCGAAGCTGCGCGCGAAGCGCGCCAGGGTCGCCTTGCGGATGATCTTGCCGGCGACGGGAATCCTGAGCTTGAAGCGGTCCCAGGCCAGACGGCCGTCCTTCGTCTTGACGAACATGCGAAAGGCGAAAACGGCGACGGCGAGGACGGCCAGCACGGCCGGCCACCAGGCCAGGGTGAAGTCGGAAAAGCCGATGAGCAGCCGCGTCATGAAGGGCAGCTCGGCGTTGAAGCCCTTGAACACCTTGGCGAAGGCCGGGATGACGAAGATGTTGATGATGACCAGGGCGATGGCCATGGCCAGCACGACGAAGCTGGGGTAGCGCAGGGCCGACTTGACCTGGTCCCTCATGAACTTCTGGAATTCGAGGTGGTGGAAAAGCTGCAGGAAGATCTCCTCCAGCCGTCCGGTCGTCTCGCCGACGCGCACCATGGCGACATAGAAGCTGCCGAACACGCCCGGGTTGCGCGCCAGCGCCTGCGACAGCTCGCGGCCGGAATCGAGCGCCTCGCGCAGATCCTGGATGACGGCGGCGAAGGCCCGGTTCATCGCCGACTCCTGCAGGCCGGCCAGCGCGCGCATGATCGGCACGCCGGCCTTCATCAGGGTGTACATCTGCCGGCTGAACAGCAGCACGTCGATGAAGCCGGCCTTCTGCCGGTCGAGCAGGCGCGCCAGCTGCCTGGCGAAGGACTCGGCTGGCGCGGCGGATTCGGCGATGCGTATCGGCGTGATGCCGCTCTGCGCGAGATGCTCGGCAACGAGGCTGCTGGCCGCGCCTTCCATCATCCCTTCGACGCGCTGGCCCTGGGCATCGCGGCCGACATAGGCGAAGTGCGGCACGGCGCGGCTACTCCTCGTACTGGCTGGTGGTGCGCATGGCTTCGCTCACCGTGGTGCGGCCCTCGAGCACCGCGCGGATCGCGTCGCGGCGCAGGGTATGGCGAGCCATCTGCTCGCGCGCGGCGCGGATGAACTCGGCCGGATCCTCGTTGTTGGCCGCCTCGACCACCGGTGCCGTCATCTCGAGCATCTCGTAGATGCCGGTGCGGCCGAGGTAGCCGGTGCCGTTGCAGTGCGAGCAGCCGGCGCCTTCGCGGTACTCGTGCCTGTCCGCGTCCTCGCCGATCTCGGCGCGCAGCCATTCGTGCTCCTGCGGCGAGAGGCGGCGCGGCCGCACGCAATGCTCGCAGAGGGTGCGCACCAGGCGCTGGGCGATGACCATCTGCAGGGACATCGCCACCATGTAGCGCGGCACCCCCATGTCGAGCAGGCGGATCGGCGTGCTGGCGGCATCGTTGGTGTGCAGGGTGGAGAGCACCATGTGGCCGGTGATGGCGGCGCGCAGGCCGATCTCCGCGGTAACCTGGTCGCGCATCTCGCCGACCAGGATCACGTCCGGGTCCTGGCGCAGGGCGGAGCGCAGCACGCGCTCGAAGGTAAGCTCGATCTTGTCGTTGACCTGCACCTGGTTGATGCCGGGCAGGCGGTATTCGACCGGATCCTCGACGGTGATGATTTTCTTCTCCGTGGTGTTGATCTCGGCCAGGGCGGCATACAGGGTGGTGGTCTTGCCGCTGCCGGTGGGACCGGTGACCAGCACCATGCCGCTGGAGCGGTGGATGGCCACGCGCAGCCGCTCGAGGATCGCCGGCGGCATGCCGAGATGCTCCAAGCGCAGCATGCCGGCGCCCTGGTTGAGCAGGCGCATCACCACCGATTCGCCGTACTGGGTCGGCATGGTCGAGATGCGCACGTCGATGGCGGCATTGCGCACCTTGACGTTGAAGCGGCCGTCCTGAGGCAGGCGCTTTTCCGAAATGTCGAGACCGGACATCAGCTTCAGGCGCAGCACCAGCGCCGTGGCGATCTTCATGTCGGCCTCGGTCTGCACGTGCATGACGCCGTCGATGCGGAAGCGGATCACCAGGGCGCGTTCCTGCGGCTCGATGTGGATGTCCGAGGCGCGCACCTGGGTCGCCGCCTCGAAAACCGACTGCAGCAGCTTGACGACGGGCGCCTCTTCCAACCCCGGCGTGAGCGCCAGGGCGCCGAGGTCAACCGCGCCTTCGCCGAGTTCGGCCGTCAGTTCCTTGGCCAGGCCGCTGATTTCCTCGGTGCGCTGATAGACGCGATCGACGGTTTCCAGCAATTGGGATTCCGTGACGACGGCAATATCGATGTCGCGCTTGAGGATGCGCGCCACCTCGTCGTAGGCGAAAAGGTCGGTCGGGTCGGCGAAGCCGACGCGAACGGCGTTGTCACGCTCTTCCAGCACCAGCACCCGGAAGCGGCGCGCCTGGGCCTCGGGCAGCAGGCGCACGGTGGCGGGCTTGATGTTGAAATACTTGAGGTTGATGTAGGGGGCGTTGATCTGCCGGGCGATCGCCTCGGAAATCTGTTCCTCGGTGACGAAACCCTTGTCGACGAAAACCCGTCCCAGCTTGCGGCCGGACTTTTTCTGCTCTTCGAGCGCCGTCTGCAATTGTTCCTGGCTCAGCAGTTTCTGCTGGACGAGAATTTCACCCAGGCGAAATTTTTCCGGACGCGCCATGCAATGACCTTAGGAACTCGGCAAAAAGTTAAACCGATTTAGCGAAAAAACCGTCTAACATCGTAAAATTACTGGCAAATTACCCTGATTTGAAAAGGCTTTCAAGTGTTTCATGTGGTTCTCCTCCAGCCCGAGATTCCGCCCAACACCGGCAATGTCATCCGGCTGACGGCGAATACCGGTGCAAAACTGCACCTGGTGAAGCCGCTCGGCTTCACGCTGGAGGATCGGCAACTGGCCCGCGCCGGCCTGGATTACCACGACCTGGCCCAAGTCACGGTACATGAAAGCTGGCAGGACTGCCTGGCATTACTTCACGGCCAGCGGCTGTTTTGCGTCAGCACCCGCGGCGGCACGCGCTTCGACGCGCCGCGCTACCGGCCCGGCGATGCCTTCGTCTTCGGGCCGGAAACGCGCGGCCTGCCGCAGGAGATGCTGGAAGCCGCACCGCCGGAACGGCGCATCCGCCTGCCGATGGTGGCGGGCAACCGCAGCCTGAACCTGTCGAACG
>WBZR01002697.1_pt1 | contig 17700 bp, 11 predicted proteins | sample 5204231 | NCBI WGS metagenome assembly WBZR01 (sample SAMN12412403, study PRJNA552823) | activated sludge metagenome | isolation source: activated sludge from anammox sidestream of wastewater treatment plant... | place: USA: Virginia | collected 2017-08 | reverse complement strand
CCGGTTGAAATCACGATCTGACACGAGCCGTCCACGGAGAGAACGCGTTTGAAGACCTCAACGCCGTCTTCGGGCGAGAGCGCCAGCTCAGCCGTTGCGGCGCCGATGGCCGCGTTTCGATTCTCTTCATCGAATCGCCAACCGTCCCAATTCACGCTGATCCAGCGCGCGCCATTCGCCTGACTCTGCTTGCGGGCATACGCGTCAAGGTAATGATTGGCTGCGGAGTAAGCGGCAAAGCCCAGCCCGCCGAGAACCGACGACAGCGAGGATTGCAGCAGAAAGAAATCAAGCTCTCTGCCTTGAAACGCGCCGGCCAACACGTTCAAGCCATGAATCTTGGCTTGGAATTGCGATTCGCAATCGGACGGGTTCATCTCCTGAACGGTTCGGATCGCCTTCTCCCCTACTTCGCCTGCCGAGTGAATGACGCCGTGAATCTGACCGAACCGGTTACAAGCCTGTGCGAGCGCTTTTTGCATTTGCCGTTCATTGGCGACATTCGCGCTCAAAACCAAAACCTCGCCGCCCGCCTCCTCAATCGCCATCAGCTTCCTGATTTTGCCGCTCGTCTGATCCTGCTCGCCGTGACTTGCGAGCCATTGATCCCATTCGTTTCTCGGCGGGAAGTCCGAACGTCCAATCAGCGCCAACTTCGCTTGCGCCGTCCGAGCTAGATGCTCCGCAATCGTCAGCCCTATCTTTCCGAGTCCGCCGGTGATGAGGTAGACGCCTCCCTGCCTCAAACGAATCGGACTTTGTTCAAAGTCTTCCGAAAACGCCTGCTCGTAGCGCAGCGCCCACCGGTGATTCCCGCGATAAGCGCCGGCGCGTTCGTCAGAGACGTTCGCGTGGAATTCAACGACGAGCCGATCAATCAGGCTCTCGTCAATTGGCCGCCGCGAGTCAGGAATGATCAGATCAAGACTCTGACAGGCGATGTTCGGATACTCCTGAGGAATGACCTGGCAAGGCCCCAACAAAGTCGCCTTCTCAGGACATAACAACTCTTCCCCTGTTACTTCCTGCAGATTAGTTGACACGATCCAAAGCCGCAGCCGATCTGAGACGTTCCGCCGTCCGAGCGCTTGGGCAAGAGAGAGCAGGCTGTAAAAACCCGACGCCTGCGCATCTTCAAAAAATTCAGGGCCGGACTTGACCCGGTCATTCGGCGCCACGTTCCAGAGGTGGATTATTCTTTGCGGGATTTTCTTCAGTTCGCTTAGCTCCGCCAGCAAAGCGTCGTAACCGTCGCGATCTTGCGGATTCAGCGCATAGGCGCGCTCGCCGATTCGCTCAAATTGTTTGCCGCTCCTGACGCTGATCACATCCTGCCCTAGTTCCAGCAGCCGCTCAGCCACGCGATCCCCGATTCCGTAATCATCACTGAACAGCAGCCAGTTCAGCTTCTCCTCCGCCGCTCCAATCGTCCTGGGCAGATTGGCGCGTTTCCAGGACGGAACGTAAAACCAGTCCGCGATTTCCGGCTTTTTGCGGAAGCCCGCTTGAAGAGCATCGCCAGGCACCGCCGGTTCTTTCGCATCGAGCCAGTAACGTTGACGTTCAAATGGATAGGCCGGTAAAGAGACGCGCAGCCGCCGCTCATTCGCGTGGAACCCGGCCCAATCCACCCTGACTCCGGCAAGCCAGAGTTTGCCCAGCGTGTTGAGGATGAATGAAACGTCGGCCTGCTGCTCGCGTTGATGTTCGTTTGGATGGCGTATGGAATTGAGAATGACACGGCCCGAAGCGGCGCCTGCGTTCTCTCGCGCCAGAACGCTTAACGTCTGTCCCGGCCCGACCTCAAGAAAAACGCGGTTCGGTTCCTTCAACAACTCCCGGATGCCATCCGCGAATCTGACCGTATGCCGAAGGTGTTTCGCGTAATAGCCAGGATCGGTCGCTTCAGCCTCCGTGATCCAGCTTCCCGTAAGATTGGAAACATACGGAATCTGAGGAGGCTTGAGAGCGACTTTTTCGACTTCCTTCTCAAACGATTTCAAGATCGAGTCCATCATCTCGGAGTGAAACGCATGCGAGGTGTGTAACCGGCGATGGCCGGCGCCATACGCAGTCAATCGCCCTTCCAATTCAGCTATCGCGTCGCTCGGTCCGGAAATGACACAGGACATCGGCCCATTGACCGCCGCCAGCGAAAGCCTTCCGCCAAGCAGATCGCGCGCGGCTGCTTCTTCAAGCTGCACGCTGAGCATGGCGCCCTCCGGCGCATACTGCATCAAGCGCCCCCTTGCGGCGACCAGCTTCAACGCGTCTTCCAGCGAGAAGACGCCGGCCAGACACGCCGCCGTATACTCCCCAACGCTGTGTCCGATCATCGCCTGCGGCTGAACTCCCCACTCCATCCACAGTATGGCCAGCGCGTACTCGACGACAAACAAGGCGGACTGTGTGACACGAGTCTGATTCAGGAGTCTGGCGGCATCCTCCGCTTTTTCCTCAGGCGGGTAGAGCAGGTCGCGCAAATCAAAATCCAAATGGGGCTTGAGAAATTCTGAGCAGTGATCAACCGCCTCTCGAAAGGCTGGCTCAGCCTGATAGAGGTCAAGCCCCATATTCACATATTGCGCGCCCTGCCCGCTGAACATGAACACGACGGGCCGATGATCAGGCTCCTGCGAGTGCGCGGTTGAAAAGACTCTTCCGGGATCGAGTTTTTCCAACGCGCTTCGGGCGTCATCAATAGACTGACAAACAAGGCTTCGACGATGAGGGAACGCCTTGCGGCCAAGCTGCAACGTGTAGGCGACGTCGGCAAGGTTGAGTTCCGGATGCGCCTTCAAATGAGCGGCCAGGCGCGCAGTGGCCGTTTCCAACGCGGTATCGCTTTTTGCGGACAACGTCAGCAACTGCCAGGGCCGTTTGCTACCGGAGCTTTCGAGCGCGGGCGCCTCTTCAAGCACGACATGCGCGTTGGCGCCTCCGATGCCGAAGGAACTGACGCCTGCTCGACGCGGCGCGGCGCCCGACTTCCATTCGGAAAGCCTGGTATTCACGTAAAAGGGACTGGAGCTGAAATCAATCTTCGGGTTGGGTTGCTCGAAATTCAGGCTCGGCGGAATCATTCCGCGTTCGAGGGCCAGAGCAGTTTTGATCAAACCCGCCACGCCCGCCGCCGCGTCCAGATGCCCGATGTTTGTCTTCACCGAGCCGATGGCGCAAAAGCCTTTGGCCTCGGTCTTCTCGCGGAAGACTTGCGTCAGCGCCGCGATCTCAATCGGGTCGCCCAATGGGGTTCCGGTTCCGTGCGCTTCAATGTAGCTGATCGTTTCGGGATCAATCCCGGCAATCGCCTGCGCGGTGGCGATGACCTCCGCTTGACCGGCGACGCCCGGCGCGGTGAACCCGACTCGCAGAGAGCCGTCGTTATTCACGGCGGAGCCTTTGATCACGGCGTAGATGTGATCTCCGTCGGCGACGGCGTCCACCAGCCGTTTCAGAACGACAATGCCCACGCCGTTGCCGGCTACGGTTCCCCGGGCGTTGGCGTCGAACGCCCGGCAATGCCCATCGGGAGAGAGAATCATTCCTTCCTGAAATTGGTAGCCTCTCTTTTGCGGCAAACCGATTGTTACTCCGCCAGCCAACGCCAGATCGCATTGACGCCCCAGCAAGCTACGGCAAGCTACGTGGACTGCTACCAGCGAGGTCGAACAGGCGCTTTGGATATTCAGACTCGGCCCTCGCAGGTTCAATTTGTAAGAGACCCGCGTGGTCAGAAAATCGCTATGGTTCCCAATCGCAAGTTGATACCCTTCGGCCCCGCTCAAGCTCTCAGGGTTTGAGGAAAGGATGGATAACAAGTAACTGTTTATTCCCGCGCCGCCGAAGACTCCAACCGCTCCTTCATAACTCTCGGTAACACAGCCCGCGTCATCGAGCGCTTCCCAGGCGCATTCCAGAAAGAGCCGGTGCTGCGGATCCATCTGTTGAGCTTCTCTGGGATAGATGCCGAAGAAGGACGCGCCAAACAATTCCACGCCATCCAGTATTCCTCGCGCTCTGACATAGTTTGGGTCTTTCAGCGCGGCGGTAGTTTCTCCCGCGTCTTTCAACTCATCGTCGTTAAAGAAGGAGATGGATTCCGTTCCGTCACAAAGATTCCGCCAGAATTCCTCTATATTTCCGGCTCCGGGGAAACGTCCCGCCATACCGATAATGGCGACGCTGAGTCTGTCAATCGAATTGGAGGTATTACTTTTGTTACTCATTTTTGTGTCTGAAGCAGTAGCTCCACAGCTTCTTTCAGTTCAGGGGAGAGCCTCACCGCCTCGGCGAGATCGTTCTCCGCCTCTTGCCTCATTCCCTTCTCGAACCTGGCGATGGCGCGGTTCAGCCAGGCCTTTGCCAGTTGCGGCTTCAACTTGATCGCCTGCTCATAATCGGCGATGGCGCTGTTGACATCATTCATCTCGTGTCGCGCGAGGCCGCGGTCGCACCAGGCTTCGGCGAGTAGCGGGTCATATTTCAAGGCGTTGGTGAAATCGGCTTCCGCCCTGCTCAAATCTTTCCTGAAGAGGAGAACCGCGCCGCGATGCACGTATAGCCCCGCCGCCTTCGGGTCTAGTTTGATCGCCTGATCCAGATCGGAGATGGCGGCGTCAAACTCGCCTTTCCGGATGCGCGCGAGAGCGCGATTGCTCCAGGCGAGAACCAGCTTCGGATTGATTTCGATGGCTTTCGTGCTGCTACGGATCGCGCCTTCGAGGTCTGCCTTCGCAAAGTAGGCTGCTCCCAGATTCAACCATGCCTCGGCCAGTCGCGGATTGAGCTGAACGGCGCGGTCGAAATCACTGAAGGCGGCGTCAACCTCTTTTCTGAAGTATCGAACCAGCCCGCGATTGTAGTAAGCGTGAGCCGACCTGGGATCAGACGCTATTGCCAGGTTGAAGTCAGCGTCGGCTCTCTCAAGCTCGCCTTTCGACAGCCACGATCTTCCCCGATCAATGTAAGCGTTCGCCGTCTCCGCTCGCGACCCTTGCGCCGAAGCGCCGGGGGCCGAAGTTAAAACCGGAAGAATCGCGTAAAAGCAGAAAGCTATTGTTCTGAAAAAAGATACTCGTCGCATTTGGGCCACCTTCCTGTCATCCGATACTCTGTTCGCCTTTTCAATAGATCCGACCAGAAGGCGCGCCTCTCCCTGATACAGGCGCAAGCAAGGTCAGCCATAAGGCGCATCACTCCCTACCTGTTTGGACCTTAAAGGAAACCTCGTGTCGAGGCAGCGTTCCGGTTTTCAGGCTCGTATGAATCCGAGCCTGATCAACACATCGCCACAGACCCCTCATACAGAAAGAGCCTGCGTTTGTTATTGTTATGTGGATAGGAATCTCCAATAAGCGGAGCGAAGCTGTTTGTCTGCTTCAACTGGTTAGTCACGGTGTAAGACAGATGAAAGACGGAAATGTCCCTGAAGAAAGATGACTAAGATTAGTCATCCAGGCTTGACGTCTTTTTGTCTGTGCGTGAGGCAAAACGCATCGAGCTTCAGTCCACAAATGGAGTTGAGACCTGGCCGACTTTGCGCTACGATGCGAGCTGACTAGGCGATGCATCTTCAAGGCGCGAAAGCGCGGCGAAAGTTGTATTGTCAATCAAGCTCCGTTGCTATCGGATAGTAGCAACGGAGCTTAAAACTTTACCCACTCAAAATTCCATCCCTTCAATAATTAGTGGCGAATTTCCTATAACCAGCTTCACCACATTCGGAGATAACATATGCTCAGCATGCCGGGCTGCAGCAAACTAGCAACAAGGCGCGATCCCTGTAGCGACCAGCTATAACCAGAGACTGTCACTGGCCTTAACGATGCGCGCAAAAAGCCCTGCCTAAGCGACCAGATATCGCCAAGCAAGATTCAACCTCACGCTACCAGGTAGACGTCAGGCGTTATTTACACTGCAAATTGCTGATTTCCTATTGGAAAATAGTTGGCGGGGAGGGGGAAATGATACGGTGCGCGAAATGAAATGAATATTTTGTGGCAGGGCATTATGGGCTTACCTGGGTAACCTCAGACCAACCTAAATCTCCGCCTTGAGGAAAAGCTTCATCATTTAACTGCGCAAAGTACGCTGACAGCACAGGCAAAACCACGTAACTCTAAGCAATGCGACTCAAAATTCACCTATAACAAAAATAGCAAAAGTGGGGGGTGCAACTTCACCTGTCTGTTATTTGAAACATATCTCGGTTGAGTTACGTGGGTTCGTGGTTTTCAAATGGGCGGGTGAGCTATTAATTGAGCTATTAATTAAGCTAACTTTGCTATAACAGCGCCTCCGCCGGTGAAAGCAACCACATTCCGAATGATAAGATAGCTATTTCAGAAAGTAAACACTCAATTTGTGAATTATATATTATAAACCACTGGAAATTAGCAAAGTATCCCTTCAATCATCCTCCCCTTCCGCCGCGCACAGCTTCAATCGTATCCGCGACCGAACAGGCGATAACCTCAACCGTAATTCTCTGAGCTTCTCGCGCCATAGCTAAAACTGAGTCTCCAGGTCCAGATACTTGATGCGATCTCGATAACGGCTCAGGATTTCACGTAGCGCATCCGTCGCCGCGCCAGTCAGGCAGTCCCGAGAGATCGAAAAGCTCTTCGCCGCTGACGAGCGCGAGCCGCCAACTGCGATCATGTTCAACTACAGCAAGACGCATGTCCATCCCTCAGCCAGCCCGTCTTGCGCGCTTCGCGTTCGTCGCGCACGCAATAAAATTTCTGCGCCTGCGCCCGGTTGCCGTTCTATCTGAAAATCTCCGACATTCGCGCCAGTCTTGTCTGAATCAGTACCGCAAACGACCGCTGCTTTAATCAGCGTCGCGAACGCTAAAGACAGGGGCGATGCGTAATTTCAACAGCGTCTCTTCTTCACCGCTTCCGAAGTTTTCTTGATCAAATCCAGGCAGCCTTCGCCGATCGCCACCGCGACGGCCACCGACAGCACGTCAATCACGCATAACTGCGCGATGCGCGAAGTCAGCGCCTCTCCGCCGAGCGGCGATTCCGGTGACGCGGTCAACAACACCACATCTGAAACTTTGGTGAACTGCGACGGGCTGAAGTTGGTGATGGCGATAGTCATCGCGCCGGATTTGCGCGCCAGGCTTAGAGCGTCGGCCACGTCTTTGATGCTGCCCGAATGCGAGACACCGATGGCTACGTCCTGCCGCGTCAACGTCGCGGCCGCCATTGCCTGCAAATGCGCGTCGCCGTAAGCGGCCGCCAGCAATCCGAGCCGCGTGAATTTGAGCTTGGCGTCCATCGCGGTGAAGTACGAGTAGCCCGCGCCGTAGGTGTCTATCCGGCGGGCGCCGGCGAGCGCGTTGGCCGCGACCTCGATCATTTCGGGATCGAGCGCCTTCTGCGTGTTCTCGACGGCGGAGCGGTTGGCCTGAAAAGTCTTCTGCGCGAGTTGCGCGATGCTGTCAGAAAACTTGATCTTCTCGTGAATGTAGGCGATTGGCTTGACCAGATCCTGCGCCAGCCGCAGCTTGAACTCCTGATAGCCCTTGTAATCAATCGCCCGGCAGAAACGCATGACCGTTGATTCGCCGACCCCAAGTCGCGCGCCAGTTTCGAGGCGGTCATTTCGCATCTGGTTTAGAACGAGACCAGCACGGGCCGAGGGTCGTCCACGCGCAACACGGACTGTTGCTTAAACCGCTCTTTGTACGCTTTGCGAATCTGCTCGATCTTCTCGTTGCTTTCCTTCCACGCGACTAACGGATAAAGCAGGATCAGGACCATGCTTTTTTCGCGAATGATCTTGTCGTTCTCGGCGTCGCGGAACTGGCCCGTGCCGGTTAAGACTGTCAACCCGTCGGGAAAACGCCGCGTGATCTCTTCTTTGAGGAACCGGCGAAATTCGTCTTTGCCGATCTCAGTGCCGTCCGGCTTCTCGGCGCCGAAGAAGAGTTCGGTGCGGACGAAAGGTTCGGCGGCGGGAGGCCGCTGTTCGCCGGCGCCATCTTGCGCGACCTGTTGCGCGCCGCCGCTCGGAGCGGACGGTTGTTGGGCGTCAGCCGCAGGCGCCAGCAACGAAGCCGCGAGCAAAACTAAAACCAGAAATTTTTTTGCAACGAATCTATTCATCATTACCGTTGCCTTCGTCTTACCTATCGCTCTCATCGCTCCCATTGCTCCCATTGCTTTTTCACAAAGTTTTCAGAAATGCGATCAGCGCCTGCCGGTCGGCCTCCGCAAGCTTCAACCCGTAGGCGTGCCCTTTGACGGCGCGCGTTTTCACCCCGGCGCCGCGAAACCCTGTCGGCATATAATCCTCGCAAAGCCGTCGCGGGTCGAACCAATCTTCAAGCGTCAGCACGGAACCGTTGTGCTCGAAAGGTGAGCGATACCAGACGCCTTTCAGCGAAGGGACTTTGTAATAGCCCGTCCCCCGGCGGGTCTTGAGCGCCAGCGACGGGTCCGTGCCGACCGAAAGCGGCAGGATGTCATATTTTTTCCGGTGATCTTCCGGCACGTTGAAGCCGTCCACGGGTGTCAGTTTGTTGTTGGTGTAGAGCGGTGGCGTATGGCAGACGGCGCAGCCCTCGCGCTTGAAAACCTGCTGCCCGCGTCGCGCCACTGCATCGAACTTGTTCGGGTTGGCCGGAGGATTGAGCGAATAGAGGTAAAGCGCCAGCGCGTAAAGTTGCTCGTCGCTATAACGGAGCTGCGTTGAAGGATCGGGCCGCGTGCGGAAATCGCGCGCGGCGGGGATGAATCCGCCGTAGCTCGACAGCCTGTCGGCCCCCTGGTTCAACGCGGAGTAACGCATCAGATCCCCGACCGAGCGATGGAGTTGCAGCCCCGTGTGATCGAGGTACTTTTGATCTTTGACGCCGATCAGGTTGGGAATCTGGGCCGGATAGAGCGGGTTGGTTCCGTGACGGCCGATCACGCCGGACGGAATCGCCGCGTGCCATTCGGCAATCTGATCGAGCGACACTTGCTCAAGTCCGGCCAGCGGATCGGGCTTGATCCAGGGAGCGCCAAAAAACGATTGCTCAAAGGCGCGCGCCCGTTCCGGCGTGAAGCCCAGCGGCATAAAGAGAGCGGCGGCCTGTTCAAAGGGGAAATTTGCCGGCGCCCCTTTGACGATTGTTCCGTCGGCCAGCACCCGCGTGTGACACATCGCGCAGGAGATCATGCCCAGTTCGACCTTGCCCTTTTCCCGAACGACATAGCGAAACCAGGGCAACGTGCCGTCTTTGGCCGCCCGCGCGCCGATCTGTTCGTGCCATTGCGGATTTCGGACATCGGCGACCCTGAACGGAACGTCATACGAAACCGGCGCGTCGAAAACGATCTCGCCGGCCTTGATCCAGTCGGCCTCGGTCTTGAGCGTTGCGGCGTCGAAGACCGTCTCCGGCTCCTGCTGTTTGAGCCACGCTTCATAACCGGACGGCTCTTTGCCCGGCGTGTAAACCGGGTAGCTTTTGTAAATAGGCCGCACGGGAATGCGGTAGTAGTAATCGGCGGAGATATGCCTGGGCGATCCGGCTGGGTTCGCCGTAGGAAGCTCCAGCGAATCCATGGCCTTGTCATCCCAGGTCTTGGGAATCGCGGGAGTGAAAGCCTTGTTTGCTTGCTGCGCTTGACCAGGCTGGTTGTGCGCGGCAATGCCAAGCAATAGAAACAAAGTAAGCGTAAGGTATCGGAGTCCTCTGGTATTCATTTCATGCCTCTTTCAAAGGGTCAATTCATTCACCATGCGGGACGTCCGACAGACTTCAGGTTATCGAGCGCTTGCGGAAAAAAACGCTTGCCGAAACGCACGACAAACTGAAGCCTGTCTGGCCTGGGGAATCAATGCTCGCGCATTGCCGGCCCGGTGAAATGCGCCGTTGGTCTATTTACAGCAGTCTTTATTTGGAATTGAAAAATGCCTCGCCCGACGCTGTCGCGTGGCTGGGTTTATCCGGCAGTGGGTGTGGCGGCTGGGGGAAAAGGCCAAGTTGGCGCGCCATAGCGATGTCGTCGCGGTTGGCCCAGTGTTCAACAATCTGGCCGTCTTTCAGGCGAAACATGTGGATGTGCTGCGCCGTGAAGCGCTGGCCGGTCGGCGGAACGCCCGTCAGCAGTCCTTCGTGAACGAAAGGATGCCGTCCCACGCCCTGGTGCGTTCCGCTGAACTCATACCGGCCCACGATCCATTCGCCCTCGGCCACCAGTGTAATCGGCGTGAGCTTGACGTCGGGAAATGTGGTGACGATGTCTTCGACCACCGCGCGTATCATCTCGCGCGTCGCCCGATGCCCGTGGTTAAGCGATTCTTCCGCCCAAAACTCCAACTGGGCGAGAAACCCATTTCGCTCCATCGCCTCATGCATTCGTTGAATGACTGCTCTGTTCTTCTCTTCCAATTTCATACTCCTCCTCCGGTTGATTCATTGCCGCAGATGCTTCGCGCGCGGCAATCAGTTACAATCCGCAAGCCAATAAAAATGCGCGGAAACAATGGCAAGTTTTCGTTTTTCGCTCCCTTTGAAACTTGCGAAACGATTCTCCTTCCTCACCGGGAGTGAATATAGAGCCTCGGCTTTCGGGCCGTCTTTATAGAGTTCTGAATTTTTTCTTTACGCGGTTATGAGTGATCAAGGGAAACGAATCTACGCCTTCGGGCAGTTCCGGATTGATACGCGCCAGCGCCTGCTCTTCGCCGGCGATGAGGTTGTCGGGCTGACGCCGAAGGCCTTCGACCTGCTGCTGGTTCTGGTCGAACACGAAGCCGAGGTCTTAAGCAAAGAAGACCTGATGCAGATGGTCTGGGCCGAGCAGTACGTCGAAGAGAACAACCTGTCACAGAACATCCACAAGATCAGGAAGGCGCTCGGCGAAGGCCCTGGCGGCGCGAAATATATCGAAACCATCCCGAAGCGCGGCTACCGTTTCGTCGCGGCGGTCGAAGCGTTGGATGATCTGCCGCCCTCGACTTCCGCTGGCGACAGCGCGGTTAAAGCGACGGGCGGCGCGATCCCTCAGGCTGAGATCGCTCCCGGCATCTGGCCAGCGACGATGGTCAGGCCGAAGACGCAGTACGCCGTCAGCACGGGCGGTGTGAACATCGCCTATCAGGTGGTCGGCGAGGGGCCGCTCGACCTGGTCTTCGTCATGGGTTGGGTGTCGCATCTGGAACACTTCTGGCTGGAGCCTTCCTTCGCGCGGTTCCTGATGCGCCTCGCCTCTTTTTCCCGCCTGATCCTTTTCGACAAGCGCGGGACGGGGCTTTCCGACCCCGTGCCCTTGAACGAACTGCCGACGCTCGAACAACGCATGACGGACGTGCAGGCCGTGATGGACGCCGCCGGTTCCGAACGCGCGGCGCTGCTGGGCATTTCGGAAGGCGGGCCGATGTGCGCGCTGTTCGCGGCCACTTACCCCGAACGCACAACGGCGCTGGCGATGATCGGGACTTACGCCAGACGGATCCGATCGGAGGATTACCCCTGGGCGCCCACGCGGCAGGAGCACGACGCTTTTCTGGAAGAGATCAGGCGGGAGTGGGGCGGGCCGGTGGGTTTGGCCGAGCGCGCGCCGAGCCGGGCCGGCGACCCGCAATTCCGCGATTGGTGGGCTAAGTATCTGCGCTTCGGAGCGAGTCCGGGCGCGGCGCTGGCGCTGACGCAAATGAACGCGGAGATTGATATGCGAAACCTGTTGCCTTCGATCCGCGTGCCGGCGCTGGTGTTGCACCGCCGCGAAGACGCCTGCCTGCCGGCGGGGGGCGGGCGCCTTGTGGCCTCGCTCATTCCGGGCGCGAAGTACGTCGAGCTGGAGGGCCGCGACCACCTGTTTTTCGTCGGCGATCAGGAGGCGGTCCTGTCCGAGATCGAGGAATTTCTGACCGGCGTGCGGCCCGACCGGCGGATTGACCGCGTGTTGACGACGGTCCTGTTCGTGCTCTTTGACGACGCCGCGACGGAAACGAAGGAATTGCATCGCGCCCACGTCCGTCGCGAACTCGCGCTCCACAGGGGGAAGGAGTTGGCGATGACGGACGCGCGTCTGTTCGCCGCTTTCGACGGGCCAGCGCGCGCGATCCGCTGCGCGCTGGCCATCGTGGAAGCTTCGGCCCGTCTCGACCGGCCCGCCCGCGCCGGGCTGCACACGGGCGAATGCGACGTGTTGGGCGAAAGCCTGATCGGCGGCGCCGTCGAACTGGGCCTGGCCGTCGCGCAATGCGCCGCGCCGGCGGAAACGCTCGTTTCGCACGCCGTGAAGGACCTGGTCGCAGGGGCCGGCCTCGAATTTGCGCCGCGCGGCGCGCGGGCCTTCGCTGACCTGCCGGGCCAGTGGCGGTTGTTTGCCGCCGAGCGCGGCGATGGTTGAAAGAAGAATCGTCCCCACGCAGCCTTTACTTCGACGGCGGGGCGAATTCAATCTGAACCACCAGATGATCAGTTTGCCGCGCAATGTCCGGAAATTTTCAGTGATTGAGTTCATCCCTCATACGGCCTGCTGCCCACCGCGGCCGCCGAAATCCCAGAAAAGAAATTCGCGTTTGCGCTGCCATCCCCGGCCAGCCAGCGAAACAAGTCTGCTTGGTCTCGCACGGGATTATGCTCGCGCGCGGCCTGATGACCTCGAAGATTTTGTGACAGCGGTAGCCAAGGTGAGCGAAGAGGTGGAGCTTGCGCGTAGCGCTGCCGCCTGATGTCGGCGCGTTTTCAGGAAATCAATCCTTTGCCAGATGTAACATGCGACATCGCATATTACATCTGGCACATGGCTTTCCATTCATCAGGCGCTATAGGACCGATTATGGCTTGGGCGGAGAGGCCGCCGACGGCTGACGGCTCATGCCGCGATTGAGAAGCACTTTGACTTCCACACGCCGGTTTTGCGCGCGTCCCGTTGCAGTCTTGTTGTCCGCGACCGCATCCGTCTTGCCGTACCCCATCGGCGAGACGAAACGACGGACGGGAATTTTATGATTCACCGCGAGGTATTGGATCACGGCTTCGGCGCGTTGGCGGCTGAGCAGGAAATTTTTCGCTTCGCTGCCGGTCGAGTCCGTGTGCCCTCCAACCTCGATCATATACCACTTGGCGCTGAGGGCTTTTGTCGCCAGAGCGTCGAGTCGTTGCTTGGCTTCGGGTGAAAGCACGGCGCTGTTTACCCTGAAATTCACCGTGACAGTTTCCTGCACGTCGTAATCGTCCAGAGCCGAGATGCGTTCGTTGGCCGCGCGCACTTCTTCTCTGGCCTCGGCGGCGATGGTGTGCAGTTCATCCATCTGTCCCGACAGCCGCTCCTGATTCTCCTCAACCGGATTGACGCGCGTGTCGGTCGTGATCGCGGCTCGCATATCCGATTCGTTGAACCTGACCTTATCCGCCACAAGCTGCCCCTGCGCATCGCCGCGCCCTTCCACTTCTACAATCAGCCCGCGCAGGATGTCCGTGACGGCGTATTTCTTGCCGAAGCGGAGGAAGCCTCCATAAGTCTTGATGCTCGTAGCGTCCGTCAAGAGAACTTGATAATCCGTGCGGCTCCGGTCGCGTATCGTGAACGTATCGGCGTCGCGTGTGAGGACAACGCCTCTAAACTTCATCTTCGCGCCATTCGGAATTGATTGCGTATTTGCGGCTCGTTTCTTCGCGGTTTGGGCGCTTGAGGCTTGTCCGAAAGCCAGCGGCGCAACCGCCAAAAATAAAACCAGTCCGCAAACCATAGTAAATAGCCGCCATTTACTGATCTCACTTGTGTTCACACTTGCCTCCTTGATATGCCGATGGGAAAAGCAATAGAGCATTATGAGGGGTTTGCTCCGTTGAGAAATTTAGAATGACTGGGGGACAACGGCGAGAATCGTAATCACCCTCAGGGCAAAAATCAACACTCACTGTTTTCGCCCAATCGCAAACAGACTCTGCGCCGAACGCACGTACATCACGCCTTCCGACAAAGCCGGCGTGGCCATCAGCAATTCGCCCATCGAATTCGTTGCGATGTGCGCGTATTTCCGGCCCGCCGCGATGACCAGCATCTCGCCGTCTTCGTTTGAAAGATAAAGCTTGCCGTCGGTGGCCACTGGTGATGAGCTGAAGCCGCTGCCCACAAGCGGCAGCCGCTGCCGATAAATCTCCTCGCCCGTCTTCAAGTCGTAAGCGTCCAGCAAGCCGTTGTTGGCGAGAACGTAGAGAATGCCGTCATAAACCAGCGGCGTAGGCATATACGATCCGCGTCCCGTGCGGCTCCACGCAACGGCCTCGCTCGCAGTCTGGCCTGCGGGCAATGTCAGGTCGCCGCGCGCTCCGGCCTTCACGACAAAAATCGGACGTTCGGGCGCGCGTCCGCTGGCAATAACGAATTTGTCGTCGGCAAACAGCGGCGTCGGCGCGGTGATCTTCGAGCTGCGCCCGAGCTTCCACAATTCCTTCCCGTTGCGCGGATCGTAACCGCGAACGTAATTCGACGCGTTCGTCACGAGTTCCGGCCCCGCCGAAGTCATCGCCACGGTCGGCGTGCCCCACGATGGCAACTCGTCGCGCTCGGTCTTCCACACCTGTTTGCCTGTGTCGGCGTCGAGCGCGAGCAGGAACGAATCGTCCTGAGTGTCGCATTGCAGGATGACAAAATTGTTCCAGATGATTGGCGAACTGGCCGGCCCCCATTCATAAGTCGGAATGTCGTAAGCGCCCAGGTTGATTCGGCCAATATCAACCTTCCACAGAAAACGCCCGTAGACATCGTAAGCAAACACGCCCTGCGAGCCGAACCACGCCACGACGATGCGCCCGTCGGTCGCTGGTGTTGAGCTGGCGTATGTGGATTTCATGTGACGTTTTTCGAGCGGTGTCCCCTCGTGAGCCACGCGCTCCCAGACGATTTTGCCCGTGCGTTTATCCACCGCGTAAATCGTCCATTTTTGCGGCGACCGATCCTGCGACGCGTCGCCATCGCCGTACAGACCGGGTTTGAAACTCGCTTTGGGATCGCTGCTGACGGCGCTCGTGACGAAAACGCGCTGCCCCCAGACGACCGGGCTGGAATGCGCGAGTCCGGGAATGGGCGTGCGCCAGAGAATGTTTTCGCCAGTCTTGCCATCCCACTTGTCAGGCAGGTTCTGCTTTTCAGCGACGCCTGCGGCCTCCATCCCACGAAATGAAGGCCAGTTTGCATTCGCTGTGCTCGGCTCAGGGCGTTTGGGCGGACGCGCGCCGGACTTGAAGCTAAAGCGGCGCGCAGGGATAACCTTTACTTCTTCAGCAGGCGACCAGACACTGCCACTCACAATCATCCGGCGCGGCGTGCAATCATCAGCGATCAACTCGAAGTTGACGCGCTTACCGTCAACCCGCGCTCGATAACGCCCCGCGCCTTCACAACCTCTCGGCGCTTTGGCGGTGACCAACTCGATCTCATCGCCTTTGCTTTTCCAACTACCGCTCAGCGCAGGCCAGCCCGCGCCCTCCAGCTTGAACGCGCCGTCAGGATTGAACTGCGCGGCGAAGGCGCCGAACTTCAACGGAGTGGAAGGAAGCTGTATGTTGGTTTGTTGTGCGCTTGTTGGACCTGAGGCGCCGGCAGCAATTGCGAGCGCGAACATAAGCGCGAATCGGACTTGGCTATAAGATACTCTTTTCATTTGCTTCACCTTTTGCCTGAACCGAAGCAGGAAATATTCGGTCGAAGAGGCTTTCCCGGCTTTACTTGCGGCCGCTACGCTGCCGATCAAGCTTACGCCAGTACTGAAATTCGGGTTCGAAGACTTCGCTATCAAGCTCACTGATACGCATCAGCATGCGCTCTTGCGCATCCGCTACGCCTTTGTTGTAAAGACAAGGCCCGATCTCTTCGAGGATGAATCCAAGCAGAGCGCCAGCCGCCAAATTCCCAATCTCCTCTTCCATATTTTCTTTGAAGTACTTTTGGAGTGAAGCGATGGCCTCTTGCCTCGCCTCTTTTGAAAGCTCAATTGTCATAGTGGTTATGTATGTTTGATGCGATGCGCGGGCGCGTGCGAGTCGCCGCCTGAAGCGCCGCCTATGCATCCAGCGCCAGAAGTTGTTTCACCTTTCAGTTCTCCGTGTGAATCGGCCCTGCGCCTGAAATCAGCCTGGCCAGCCCGCCCATCCGGCTATTGTGAGCAGGATGCCGGCGAAATACAGCAAACCGAAAATCAGCTTATTGTGACGCGCCACCCACTCTGGCAAGTAGATGTCGAAGTTATCACGACGGTCGTCGGTATACTTCGCCGCGACCGTTGTAAGTGGGCAGCGCAGGCGATTCGCCGCAAGGATCAAGACCTCAATGAAAACAACGCCAATCAACATTGCAGCCTGACTGTAACGCCGCAACAGGCAGAGAATCGGAATGGCGATGACGCATCCGGCAAAGAAGGCCCAGACAACGGTGTGAATGATCTTCACTGCGCGAAGCGAAGCGCCAGGAGTCATAGCATTGCCTTCCGAAAAATCACTTACTGAGGTCTTTTCGCCATCAGCCCATGTCCTCCAACCGGCTCCGTGATTGTCATGTTCCCGAAGCTTGCGATCAGCGGTTTGCCGCGAGTGATGGCCTCCTTGACAGCGGGCAGTGAGAGTGAGGCGCGATGGCTTTGCTCGTTTTCCCAAACCTCCGTTACCCAGATGGCATTGGCATCCGCAGGGTCTTTTGCCACCACGTAGCTGAGACAGCCCGGCATTGCAGCCACACCACCCAGCAAGATGGCGATCAATTCGTCGCGATTGCCCGCGACAGTCACTATTTTCCCAATCAATCCGTACATTTTCTTCTCCTCTTTCACTGTCGGCGCAATCGCTGCCGCGCCGGCCAGGATAATGAAATCACGTCGCTCCATCTCCATGCTTCGCTCCCTTTATTCTATGGTCAGGGTAATATGACGGTTCACATCTCTTCACCACCGGCAACTTCACCTCCGACGGATGCTACTGCGAATGATGCTCGGCGTTATGCGCGACCACGCCTTTCGCCTCGTCGTAAATCTTCCCGCCCGTATTCATATTGCGATCAAAGCGTGGGAAGTTGCTGCTCGAAACTTCAATGCGAACGCGATGACCGTCGTCAAAATAATTGCTTGTCACCATACCCCAGGATAAAGCCTCCAGCGCTGCCTTAAACTGATCGGGATTTGTCGGCGACGAAGGCTAGCCGGTCACCGCGCCGTTGGAGGCTCCGGCAGCCCGCAACGCCGTTCCAAACAAATCGAGCGAATACGCACCCGCCGTTACGCCATTTTAAGCGGCGGCGATGGCCTGAACAGTGCGATGGGAAAACCAATCACTTCTTTCCGCGCTGCTCGATCTTGGCCCAGGTATCCTTCAACCCAATCGTCCGGTTGAACACCGGTTTGCCCTGCCTCGAATCAGGATCAACGCAAAAATAACCCATTCGCTCAAACTGATACCGCGCGCCGGGTTCCACATCTCGCAATCCAGGTTCGACCTTGCAGCCGGTCAGAACTTCCAACGAATTCGGATTCAAATTAGCGGTGAAGTCCTGGCCCTCCTCGACCTCGTTCGGGTCTTCTTTCGTGAAGAGCGTGTCGTAGAGGCGAACCTCAGCGTCCACGGCGTGTGCGGCTGAGACCCAGTGGATGGTGGATTTGACCTTGCGACCGTCGGGCGTGTTGCCGCCGCGCGTCGCCGGATCGTATGTGCAATGCAACTCGACGATATTTCCGTCGGCGTCTTTCACCACGCTC
>WBZR01002694.1_pt1 | contig 17716 bp, 10 predicted proteins | sample 5204231 | NCBI WGS metagenome assembly WBZR01 (sample SAMN12412403, study PRJNA552823) | activated sludge metagenome | isolation source: activated sludge from anammox sidestream of wastewater treatment plant... | place: USA: Virginia | collected 2017-08 | reverse complement strand
GCTAATACATAATTTTTATAAGCCCCTAGATTTGGTTCCAGTGTAGTAAAAGCATAATTACCTATTTTTGCATTTGCGTTTGTAAGAGCATTTAATAATGAACTTTTACCAGCATTTGGCAAGCCTATAAATCCAGCATCTGCAATAAGTTTTAATTCTATTTCAAATATAGCATCTTCTCCTCTATCACCTTTTGTAAATTCTTCTGGAGCACGATTGGTTGAAGTTTTAAAATTTTCATTTCCAAGCCCACCTTTTCCTCCACGAAGTATTAAAATATCTTCAATTTTATTACATTCATATTTAATATTATATGTTTTATTATAAACACTAGAACCTAATGGAATATTCAAAAATAAATCCTCTGCATTACTTCCATGCATACTTTTCTTTTTACCAGCTTCACCATTTTGAGCATTCCATTCTTTTTTATTTTTATAATTATCAAGAGCTTGAATATCTTGAATAACACGAAAATAAACATCGCCACCTTTTCCTCCATCACCACCAGCAGGTCCTCCATACGGTATATGTTTTTCTCTTCGCCAACGAACGACGCCAGTACCACCATCTCCAGCTTTTATTTTTAAAGTTATATGATCAATAAGCATAATTTATTACAAAATAATAACAGATTTTTAAGCTTAAGTAAACCTGCGATATATAATTAATATTGACTTTATATTTAATTTATGTTAAGATATAATATGAAAAATATTCTTTAATTATTAATTATTAATTATGCGAAATAGAATAAAAAAAGTGTTTATATTTACAAGTTTAACGACTTTTTTTTGTTTATTATTAAAAATACAAAAAAATTTTGAAAATAAAGAAGATTTAAATCTTTTAGATAAATTTTCTTTATATTTGTTCTTAATTATTGTATTAACAGCTTCACTTTCAGCAGTATATTTAATTTTCACAAGTAAAAGGAAGACATAGTCTTCTTTTTTTTTTTTTAAAAATTTCTTAATCTGTAAGCTTTTTCGTGATCACGAATTTTTTCATGTACTTTTGCTTCAATTTGTCTTATTCTTTCTCTTGTAACTTGAAACTCTTCTCCTACTTCTTCAAGTGTGTGCATTACTCCATTATATATTCCTAAACCATTTCTCATTTCTATAATTTTCCTTTCTTTTTCTGATAAATCCATTAAAATTTCATTTATTTGATCGGCAAGTATTCTTCTGCTTGCTTCTTGATCTGGAGATAAGATTTTATCGTCAGGAATAAATTCTCCTAAAGATGATTTATCACTTTCATCTCCCATTGGTTTTTCTAAAGATAAAATTTCTTGATTTATTGATTCTATTGTATGTATTTTTTCAACTTCTATACCCATTTCATTAGCAATTTCTTCTGATAAAGGTTCTCGTCCTAAATCTTGTGACAATCTTCTTAAAACTTGTTTATATTTAGTTATTGTTTCAACCATATGAACTGGAACTCTTATTGTGTTTGATTGATCAGCTAAAGCTCTTATTATTCCTTGTCTTATCCACCAACAAGCATAAGTAGAAAATTTAAATCCTTTACTAAAATCATATTTTTCTACAGCTTTATAAAGTCCAAGATTACCTTCTTGTATCAAATCTAATAAAGTCAAATTTGGACTTCTACCAACATATTTTTTAGCAAAAGTAACTACTAATCTCAAGTTAGATTTCATTAAAATATTTTTTGCTTCCTCATCTCCCATTTCAATTCTTTCAGCTAATTCTTTTTCTTCTTGAGAAGATAATAATGGATATTGACCTATTTCTTTCAAATACATTTGTATACTATCTCTATTCGCTTCATCTTTTGACAAATTATTTATATCTTCATCTATATCTAATAAATTACTACTACCATCTAAAACTTCAACTCCTGAAATAGAAAGTTTTTCATATAACTGATCTAAATACTCTATATTTTTTTCTAAATCTGGAAATATTTTTATAATATCATCATAAGTTATAAAACCTCTCTCTTTGCCTTTTTTAATTATCTCTTCTTCTTTTGATAAAAGAATTTCATCTTTTTTATTTATTTTTTTATTTTTAGATAAAAGTCTATTCTTTTTTAATAAATTTTTTTTATTCTTTGCTATTCTTTTTTCTCTTTCTATTTTATCTTTAGCATTTTTAACTTCTCTTCTTTTTTTCTCTGCAACTTTTTCTTTTGTTGATAAAGACTTCAGATTAACAAAATTATTTTTTATCTTATTGTTTTTACTATCTGTTTTTGTTGATTTTTTTATTACTTTTTTTGTTTTATTTGATTTTATGTTATTTGTTTTTTTAATTGTTTTTTTGGTATTATTTTTTATTTTCTTTTTTTTGATAATTGTCTTTTTAACACTTTTGGTTTTTTTGGCTTTTTTAATTGGTTTTTTCATATTTTAATTTATACAAATTATAAACACACCTTTGTCAAATTTTATTTATTATAATATATAAAAAATTAAAATGCAAGACTTTTTTATTTTATATATTTTGTAAATATTTATAATAATTCATTATTTTTTCTATATTATTATTGTCATTTGTTTTTAATTCTTTTTCTAAATTAGAAATAAACTCTTTAATAATTTTTCTTTTATAATTTTTGATCAAATCATCAAAATAATTTTTTATAAATTTCTCTGAATTATCAATATAAACTTTGTTGGAATTAAATTCGTTTTCTAATTTTATTATTTCTTTTTCTATTAACTCATTTGGGATTATTTTACTTTTTTCTAAAAATATATCTAATAATTCTTTTTCCTTTTCTTTTTCAAAAAAATTATTTATATCAATGTTTTTCCAAGTAATTAATGCTAATATTAATAATAATAAATTATTTATAAAAAGTTCCTTATTTATTTTTTCATCATCCTCTTTTTTTTCTACTTGATTATTTAATTTAATTTTTGAGATTTCAGAAATAATAGATGTTTCATTAACATTTAATTTTTGAGATACATATTTTATAAAATAATCTTTATCTATATTATTATTTATAGCCTTTAAAACTGGAATTATTTCTCTTTGTAAAAAGAAACCTATTTCTCTTTTTTCATTTGTAGTTTTTAGTATTTTTTCTGTTAAAAATTCTATAATATGTTTCTTTTTGTTTATAAAATTGATCCATTCTTCTCCTCCAAAATTATTTATTAAATCAGCAACATCTTTTATTCCTTCTTTTTTATCTATAATATAAACATCTAATCCTGCATAAAGTGTTAAAAAAGCACATTTTTTTTGAGCTTCTTCTCCAGCCTTGTCTTGATCAAAAGATAATAAAACTTTATCAGCAAATCTTTTAAGTATATTAATATGTTCTTCTGAAATAGCTGTTCCAGAAGTTGCTATTATGTTTTTAATTCCAACTTGATTACTCATTATCAAATCCATTTGACCTTCAGTTATTATAACTTCCTTTTTTTCTGCTATATATTTTTTTGCAATATTGTATCCAAATAAAATTTTACTCTTATGATATATTTCTGTTTCTGGAGAATTTATATATTTACCCATTTTACCGTCATCAAATTTAGGCAAAATTCTAGCAGAAAAAGCAACAGTATTATTAAAGCTATTTTTAATAGGAAACATTATTCGTCCACGAAATCTATCAAAATACTTTTCTTCATTTTCTTTTTTAATAATAAGACCAGCAGACAACATTTGTTCTATACTAAAACCTTTTTTTGATAATTCTATAAACAAATCTCTCCATCCTAATTCTCCACCTAATGAAAATCCTATTTCAAACTCTTTAATTGTTTCTTGAGTTAAACCTCTTTCTGCTAAATAAATTTTAGCCTCAGGACTATTTTCAAGATTTTTAATAAAATGCTCTTTAGCTTTATTTAATATTTCTATTAAACTTTTTTCTTTTTCTTTATTTTCTTTTTTATAATTTTTTAATTCTATACCAGCTCTTACTGATAAAATAGTTAATGCTTCATAAAAATTAACAGATTCCATTTTTTCTACAAAAGAAAATATATCGCCATGTTCTCCACAACCAAAACAATGATAAGTATTTCTTTCTTGTGATATATAAAAACTGGGTGTCTTTTCATTATGAAAAGGACATCTTGCTTTATATTGAGATCCTTGTTTCTCTAATTTTAAATAAGTAGAAACAACATCTATTATTGATAATGTTTCTTTTATTTTGTCTTTAGCTTCCATTTTTATATAATATAATATTATAGTCAAAAAAAGAAATTTTTAATATATAATTTATTTATAATTAAAATATATTATTTAGAATGATTTCTCAATCCTGTCCCTGCTGGAATTGCTTTACCAACTATTACATTTTCTTTTATGCCTTTTAATTTATCTATATCACCTCTTGAAGCTGCATTTATTAAGACTTTTGTTGTATGTTGAAATGAGGCTGATGATAACCATGAATTTGTTGTGAGAGCAACTTCTGAAATACCTAATACTAATATTTTTGCTTTTGCAATAATTCCTTTAATAGATTCTACTTTATTATTTTCTATAATAAAATCTGATAATTCAATAATTTCTCCTTCTGTAAATGAAGTATCTCCAACAGAAATTATTTCAACTCTAGAAAACATTTGTTTTACTATTAATTCTATATGTTTTCGTGATATTGAAGCACCTTGTAATTCATAAACTTTATTTAATTCATTTATTATATAATTTTGAGCATTTTCTTTTCCAGAAAGTTCATATAAATCTGTTATGTTTAAAGAACCATCTGTTAAAGCTTGACCTTTAACAACTTTATCGCCTTTTTTAACTAATGGTCTTCTTGAATACAAAACATCGTATTCAATTCTCATTCCTTTCTTCTTTGAGTCTTTATAAGAACCGTCATCATTACTCATTACAATAATTTTCTTTTCTTTTTTATTCCTTATTATTTCTATAACTTCTCCATTTGATAAAGATATAACACCAGGACTTTTTGGAGATCTTTTTTCAAAAATTTCAGAAACTCTAGGTAAGCCTTGTGTAATATCTGATCCAGCAACTCCTCCAGAATGGAAAGTTCTCATTGTTAATTGTGTTCCAGGTTCTCCAATTGCTTGTGCAGCAACTATACCAACAGCTTCTCCAATTTTTACTAAGTCATTTTTTGCTAAATCTTCTCCATAACATTTTTGACAAATACCATTTAATGATTCACAAGATAAAGGACTATACACAAAAGCTTCTTTAATGTCGTTATTTATAATTTCTTTAACATCACTTTTCTTAACTAAAGTTCCTTCTTTCATCAAAATTTCACCATTTTTTGTTAATAAATCTTTTGCTAAAACTCTTCCTCTTATTGATTTAGCTAAAGGAATTTCTATTCCCATTACATTTTCTGAAGAAACTCTAATATGTTTTTTTGTTCCACAATCTTTTTCTAAAATAACAATATTTTGAGCTACATCAACTAATCTTCTTGTTAAATATCCAGCTTCTGCTGTTTTTAATGCTGTATCAGATGTTCCTTTTCTTGCTCCATAAGTTGTAATAAAATATTCTACAGGAGACAATCCTTCTTTGTTTGAAGCTAATATAGGAAAATCTATATTATTACCTGCAGAATTTACAATTACACCTTTCATTCCGGCAATTTGTACTAATTGTTTCATAGATCCTCTTGCTCCTGAAGTTATTAAATTATAAACTGAACCATGTTTTTCTATTGAATCTGTTTTCATTAATGATTCTACTTTTGATTTTACAGAAAGCCAATTCTCTACAACTTTTTGATATCTTTCTTCTTCTGATAATAAACCTTCATTGAAATAATTTATTATTTTTTGTTCTTCTTTATTGCCTTCTTCTATTATAGAAGACTTCTTTTCTGGAACTTTTACGGCATCTATACTCCAAGTTGTTCCTGAAATTGTTGCATATTTAAATCCAAAAGATTTTATTTTATCTAATATTTTAGGAGATTTTTCAAAACCATATTTATTTATTATTTGTTCTACTATTTTATTCATTAAAGATACTTCTATTTGTTCATTTATGAATTCAAAATCTTCAGGTAATATAGAATTAAATAATAATCTTCCTACTGTTGTTTCAAATCTTTTACCTTCAAATTTTTTGTATTTTTCTTTACTAGAAGGATTTACAAAAATCTTTGCTCTTATATCTACAATACCAAATTCACTAGCAGTTATAGCTTCATTAGGTGAGCCAAAATATTTATTTTCTCCTTTTATTCCATCTATTTGTGTTGTGAGCCAAAAACAACCAAGTAACATATCCATACGAGGAAGAATAATTGGATCTCCAGAACCAGGTTTTAATAAATTATTATTAGATGCTAATATTTCTTTAGCTTCTAATTGCGCTTCTTTACTTAATGGTAAATGAACAGGCATTTGATCTCCATCAAAGTCAGCATTAAATGCCATACATACTAGTGGATGTAATTGTATAGCTTTTCCTTCTATCATTTTTGGTTTAAATGCTTGTATTCCAAGTCTGTGTAATGTTGGAGCTCTGTTTAATAATACATACTTACCTTGTATGACTTCTTCTAATATTTCCCAAACTTCTGATATACCTTCATCTATTAATTTGTTAGCGCCTCTTATATTAAAAGCAAATTCTCTTTCTAATAATTTAGATATAACAAATGGTTTGAATAATTCTAATACCATATATTTTGGTAGTCCGCATTCATCAATTGCGAGATCAGGTCCAACAACAATTACACTTCTTGCTGAATAATCAACTCTTTTTCCTAAAAGGTTTTGTCTAAATAATCCTGATTTAGATTTCAAACTATCTGAAATAGATTTTAATTGTCTTTTTTGTCCAGAAATTGTCATCGCTTTATTTTGACCTTTTCTTTTTGAATTATCCAATAAAGCATCTACAGCTTCTTGTAATATTCTTTTTTCATTTCTTAAAATTACTTCTGGTGCATTTATTTCTTTTAACTTTAATAAACGATTATTTCTGTTTATTATTCTTCTATATAAATCATTTATATCGCTAGTTGCATATCTACCTCCTTCTAAAGCTACCATAGGTCTTAATCCTGGGGGTATTACTGGTAATACAGTTATAAACATCCATTCTGGTCTTATATTTGCAGATTTCAAAGCTCTAATAAAAGATAATCTCTTTTTTTCTTTTTCTTTTTCTAATGTGGATGCTGATTCAATATTTTTTACTATATTTTCTTCTAATAAATCTAAGTCTATTTTTTTAAAAATATTATACACAGCTTCAGGGCCAATACCTGCCTCAAAAGCACTACTATATCTTAAAGAATATCTATGATATGTTAATTCATCTAAAATTTTTCCTTCTTGTAATTCTGCTATTTCTTTTTTTGTTGCAAGCATTAATTCTTTCAATTTATCTTTTGTTTTCTCGTCAGATGTTATTTTAATTTTTGTTTTGAATTCGCTTTCAAGATTTTTTAATAACTCTTCTTTTTCATTATTATTTACTTTTGTTATTATATGGCTTGCAAAATATATAACTTTTTCTACTTTATTTGGTGATTCTCCTAATACCAAAGCTATTCTTGAAGGAACACCTCTTAAAAACCAAATATGAGCTACTGGTGTTGCAAGTTCAATATGTCCCATTCTTTCTCTTCTAACAATTGATTTTGTTACTTCTACTCCGCATTTTTCACAAATTATACCTTTATATCTTATTCTTTTATATTTTCCACAAAAACATTCGTGATCTTTTTCTGGTCCAAATATCTTTTCATCAAATAAACCAGATCTTTCACTTCTTCCAGTTCTATAATTTATAGTTTCAGCTTTTGTAACTTCTCCATAACTCCAAGTTTTTATTGCTTCCGGAGATCCTATTTTAATTTGTAATGCATCAAAATTAGTTGTGTTTATTGTTTTCATATTTTTAAAATAATTAAATTTCTTCTTCTAATTTTTCTTCTATTTTTGTAAAAGTATCATCTTTTTTTTCATTTTTTGATAAAGGTATAACATCTAAAGCTAAACCTCTTAAAGTATTAAATAAAACATTAAGAGAAGCTGGTACATTTGGTTGTTTTATTTCTGTATTTTTAATAATACTATTAAAAGCATCTGCTCTACCTACTATATCATCTGATTTAATTGTTAACATTTCTCTCAAAATATTTGAAGCTCCGTATCCTTCAAGTGCCCAAACCTCCATCTCTCCAAATCTTTGACCTCCATTTTGAGATCTTCCACCTAATGGTTGTTGTGTAATAAGCGAATATGGTCCTATGCTTCTAGCATGTAATTTATCTTCGACTAAGTGATGTAGTTTCAACATATACATTATTCCTATTGCTATCTTGTCAGAAAATTTCTCACCTGTTCTACCATCATATAAATCTACCGTTCCAGATTCGTCAAAACCAGACTTTATTAATTCTTCTTTTATTTCTTTATCTGTAGCTCCAGAAAAAACCGGAACAATTGCTTGATAGCCTAAAGTTTTTGCAGCTAACCCTAAATGCATTTCTAATATTTGTCCAATATTCATTCTTGATGGAATTCCAAGTGGAGTCAAAATAATATCTATAGGTTCTCCATCTTTAGTAAACGGCATTTCTTCAATAGGTAATATTCTAGAAATAACACCTTTATTTCCGTGTCGTCCAGCTAATTTATCACCAACAGAAATATCTCTTAATTGCGCTACTTCAACGTGTATTCTTTTAATAATTCCACTATCTAAAACATCACCTCTTTCTCTTGAGAATATTTTTACACCTATAACTCTTCCTCTTTTACCATTATCAAGTCTCATAGATGTATCTTTAACATCTCTTATTTTTTCACCAAAAATACTTCTCAAAAGTCTTTCTTCTGGAGTTAATTCTGTTTCACCTTTTGGTGTAATTTTACCTACCAAAATATCTCCTGAACGAATATCTGCACCTATTTTTATAATACCATCTTCATCTAAGTTTTTTAATTTTATTTCACTAACATTAGGAATATCGTGAGTTGTTATTTCTTCTCCTAATTTTGTATCACGAACATTACAAATAAACTCTTCTACATGTATAGATGAGAATTTCTTTTCTCTTACTAATTTTTCAGATATTATAATTGCATCTTCATAATTAGCTCCATTCCAACTCATAAAAGCTACTCTTATATTATGCCCTATTGAAATTTGTCCATTTCTTGTAGAAGCTGAATCTGCTAAAACTTGTCCTTTTTTAATTGAGTCCCCAATATTAACTATTGGTCTTTGATAAAAGACTGTATGATGATTAGTTAAAGAAAAATCTATTAAGTCATAAACTATTTCTTTTTCTTTATTATCTATCATTATTATTTTTTTAGAATCTACATATTTTATTGTTCCAGCATTTTCTGCAATTACAACTCTTCCTATATCTTTTCCTGCAAATTCTTCTAATCCTGTTGCTACATATGGAGCTTCTCTTAATAATAAAGGAACTGATTGTCTTTGCATGTTTGCTCCCATTGATGCACGAGCAGCATCATCATGTTCTAAAAATGGAATCATATTTGTGGCTATTGAATATGCTTGATTTGGTGCAACATCAATATATTCTACTTTATCTGCACTAACTAGTCCTGGATGACCCTTTATTCTTGCTTGTATCATTTTATCTTTTATAATACCAGTTTCATCATAATTAATTGCAGCATGAGCAATTACGGTATTTTCTTCTTGAATTGCATTTAAATAAACTATTTCTTTTGTTATTTTTCCATTTTTAACTTTAACATAAGGTGTTTCTATTATTCCAAATTCATTAACTTTCGCATATATTGATAATCTTAAAATAAGTCCAACATTTGCTCCATCTGGTGTTTGTATAGGACAAACTCTACCATAATGAGATGTGTGAACATCTCTTATTTCAAAGCCAGCTCTTTCTTTTGTTGGACCTCCAGGACCTAAAGCAGATAATGTTCTCAAATTTTCAATTTCTGCCAAAATATTTTCTTGATTCATTAATTGAGATAATTGATTCATTGTAAAGAATTCTTTTATTCTTACCTGTAAAGATCTTTGATTGATTACATTGATTGGAAGTGTTGTGTCTGTTTCAATAACTGACATTTTTTCTTGTATATATCTTTTGATTTGCAACATTCCTTTTTTAATTTTTACTCCAAGCATTTCACCAACAAATCTTACTCTTCTTGATGCTAAGTGATCTATATCATCAGCTTCTGCATTTGGATCATTATTTAATTTTATTAAATGTTTTATAAGTAATATAAAATCTTCTTTAGAAGCTGTCATTCTTTTTAATTCTTTTGCTTCTGTAGACAAATTAAATCTTTTATTAAATCTTAATCGTCCTATTGGAGATAAATCATATCTTTCTTTTGAAAACATTGTTTCAATAAATAATTGAGCATTTTCAACAGATGCCAAATCCCCATCTCTTAATTTCTTATAGACATCTATAAAAGCTTCTTCTTTTGTTTTTATTGGATCTTTATTAACAAGATTCATTATATATACTTTAGATAATTCATCGTCTTTAAAAGCTTCTTCTATTTGTTTGTCAGTATGAAATCCTATTACTCTTAAAAAAGAAATAATAGAAAATTTTCTTTTTTTATCTATTTTTACAAACATTTCATTCTCATTTTTTGTTATTATTTCTACCCAAGCACCTCTATTTGGTATTAATTTTGCTGAAAAATATTTTTTATCATTTATTTCTTCAAAGCTAAAAAATTCACCAGAACTTCTTGCTAATTGCGGAATAACAACTCTTTCTACACCATTTATTATAAATGTACCATGAACCGTCATCATTGGTAATGATGATAAAAATATTTCTTGAGATTTTTCTGTTCCTAAAACTTTATTCCTTAATATAACTTTTGTCTTTAATTTTCCTTCAAAAGTAATTTTATTATCTTTAGCTTCTTTTTCTGTTATTTTTGGATATTCTATTTCTGTATCACCAAATTCTATTTCAAACTTTCTTTCAGTATAATCTTTTATAGGATTTAACTCTTTTATGATTATATTTAAATCTTCTTCTAATAACTTATTAAAAGAATCTATTTGATTTTCTACTAAATTTGGTAAATCTAAAAATGGTTTTCTAAAGTTTTGAAATGTTTTCTTTGGTAATTTGGCTACTAATAATTCTGATTCTATATTTTTGGTTTTAGACATAAAATATTATAAAAATAAGACATAAAAATAATTAGCATTTTAACTATACTATTTTTGTGTTTTTGTTTAACTAATAATAATTTCGAAATTATTATTGACTGAGTCACCCACAAAACCCATACCTGACAGAATATAAGATAAACATCTCGTCAATATTGAATATAATATATCACATAAATTAAAAAAGTGCAATCTTTTTTTATAAAATTAAAAATACTTACATTTTTGTAAGTATTTTTAATTAAATTATTTTTTAATGTTCTTCTTTGTGATGTTGCCAATGTTCATGACTATATCCAGGACCTAAAACAAAATTATAAATAAAGTATGCCAAAATTGCTCCTAATATTGGTGCAATTATAAAAATACCTAAGGAATCTAAATTTTGACCTGATACAAGAGCTGGACCTATACTTCTTGCTGGATTTATTGATGCGCCTGTTAATGGTATAGCAACTAGATTAGCTACAAATAGAGCCAATCCTGATGCTATAGGTGTATTATTTGCAACCCAATTATGTTTTGTTGTATTTAAAATAACTAAACAAAAAACCATAGTCATTACGATTTCTATCAATGCTGCAGACATATTTCCAACACCAAACATTAAAGAATTTGTAGCGAAACCATTGTTAATAAATAAAGCACTATTTTCCATATTAGAAACAATAGCAAACAATATAACAGAACCTAATAATGCTCCGAGTATTTGAGCTAATATATATCCTAATACTTTATTCCAAGAAAACTTACCTGCTAAAGCAAGTGCAATAGTAACAGCTGGATTAACATGGGCTCCAGAAATATTTGAAATCAAATAAGAAATCAATATTAAAGCGACACCAAAGGCTAATGCTATAGATAGTACAGATCCAGCTCCTGATCCAACAAATATAGCTGTACCACAACCTATCAAAACCAATAAAGCTGTACCAATTAATTCTGCTATATATTTTTTCATATGAATATTATAAATAAAAATTTTATTATTAAAAATATTACTAATAAAATAAAAAAACAAATAGTAATATTATTATTATTATAACAAGTAAATATATTGAGCAAGTATTTACAAATTAAGAATATATTACTAAATAATAATTATTTATAATATAATCCCTCCTCCTATTAAAATATTATTTTTATAAAAAACCAAAGATTGCCCTGATACTTGTATAAAAATTTCTTTATTTTCTATAATTTGATATTCAATTAATAATTCTTTTTTAGATTTATTTTGTTTAATTTTATTTATTTTTATTTTAATTTCTTTTGTGTGATATCTTTCTTGTACTGAATAAATATTATTTAATTCTAACTTTTTAGTAAAATTTATTTCTTGTAGAATAATTTTATTTTTATAACTTTTATTTTCTAAACTTTCTACGACATACAAAATATTTTTTTCATTATCTTTTTTTATAATATATTTTCCATTTATTTTTTCACCTATTGTATAAAAAAGAGCTCCATCATGATCTCCAATTTTTTTATTTGAATTTATATCTATGACTTTTCCTTTTTTATTTTTTATATATTCTTTCAAAAAATCTTTTACGTCTATTTTCCCAATAAAACAAAGTCCTTGTGAATCCTTCTTCTTTGCTGTTGCAAGATTATTTTCTTCTGCAATTTTTCTTATTTCAGTTTTTAAAAGTCCTCCGACTGGGAAAATTATTTTTTCTAGTTGCTTTGTGTTTAATGTCCACAAGAAATAACTTTGATCTTTTGAAGAATCTTTTCCTTTTAATAGAGAATTATTTTTATTTTGAGCATAATGTCCAGTAGCAACATAATCAGCTCCATTTTTAATAGCCCAATCAAGAAAGGCTCCAAATTTTACTTCTTTATTACAAAAGACATCTGGATTTGGAGTTCTTCCTGCTTTATATTCTCTTATCATATAATCAATAACACCTTCTTTATATTCCTTTTCAAGATTAAGTGTTATAAATGGTATATCAAGTTCACTACACACTCTCATAGCATCTTGTCTATCTTCTCTCCAAGTACATTCTATAAAATCTGGTTGCCAAACTTTTATAAATACTCCTATCACTTCATAACCTTTCTTTTTTAAAAGTAAAGCTGAAACTGAAGAATCTACTCCTCCAGACATTCCAACAAATACTCTTTTATTTCTTCTTTTATTTTCTTTTAAATTATTTTTTAACATTAAAATAAATATATCTAAAAATATAAAAAAAGTAAATCAATATTATTTTTTACACAGCTCGCATTAATTTTTTATAAACCTCAACTAATGCTCTTGTGTCTGCTAATGCTGTGTGAGCCTTACTATTTTCTACTTTTAATAATTCACATAAAAACTTTAAAGAAAATTTATCAGCTTGTGGAGCGTCATAAAGTCTGGCAAAAGCAATAGAAATAGTATCAAGTTTACTGTAATGCATTGTATTTTCTACACCAGCTTTTTGATAAGCTTTGTTTACAAAATTATAATCAAATACTAAATTGTGAGATACAAAAGTACATCCTGTTGCTTTTTTGTTAAATTCTTCCATTGCTGCTTTCAAATCAACAGCAAACATCCAATCTATTTCATTGTATCCATTTATACGAAGAGCTTCTTCTTCTGCTTCTTCAATCTTTTCTGGTTTTATTTTCCATTCCCATTCACCTACAATTTCTATTTTAGGACCTTTACCTTCTCTTTCTATTTGTTTAACTACTATAAGAGCAAGTTCGATAATTTCGTGTTTTTCAAAATTTGTCCCTGTAGTCTCTACATCAATAAATGCTAAATTTCTTTCTTTCATAGATATGGATTATAGCACAAAATTATCTATTATTTCTTAAATATTTATTTATATTATCAAGATGTGTTTTGTAATCTTTTGCATAATAAGTAATACCGTCATTTCCTGTTATATAATAAATACTTCCAGTATTTATGGGATTAATAGCTGAACGAATAGCGATCATGCCTGGATTATTTATTGGAGTTTTGGTAAAACCTTTTTCTTTATATGTACTTGTAGCAGCATCAATTTGTAGTGGATAATTTAGTTTTAATCTTGTCCACAAAACTCCAGCAACTTTTCTCATATCTTCTTCATTATTAGCTTCCCCTTCTAAATAGCTAGCCATTATTATTATATCTTTTAATTTTGTTGTAGTTGTTCCTATAGAATTAATTATTGTTAATCTTTTATTTAAAAATATTTCTTTATTTTTAATATCAAAATAATCATTTATATTAAAGCCTGTCATATCAAGAGAGTAAATCCTTAATTCTTTATTATTTTTTTCAAAAAAATTTTTTATTGAAAAGAAAAAATTATCTGTCATGGAGGAAATAATACTGTTTATTTTTGTATTAGGTAAAAATAAATATGTATCAGGAAATAAGTATCCTTCTAAATCCTTTAATTTATTCAAAATAATTTCTGTATCAAAATTATCTATTAAAAGATCTTTATTTTCTTTTTTATTAAAGGAATCTGCTATTATATTTGTAATTTTATATATATTAGAACCTTCTGGAATTGTTATTTTTATTGGAGGAATAGCAAAATCAGCAGTCATTATTTTATTTGCAATAGAAACAAGAGAATCATTTTTTGATATAGAATAAATACCTGTTTGAAGATAAGAGTTGTTAAAAAATACTTTTACATATATTTTAAATGCAAAAGAAGATTTTATTATTTTATTTTCATAAAGTTTATTTGAAACAGATAACAAAGTTTCTCCATTATTTATTTGAAACAATAAATCATTGTTAGTGTTTATTTTTACTTTTGAAAAAAAAGTATTATAAATAAAAAAAATAAAAAAAAGAATAATTATTGATAACAAAAATCTATATTTATTTATTATTAAAAATCTTAAAAAAGTCTTATTTTTGTTTTCCTCTTCTAATTTTTTTATTAATAAAAGATTTTTAAAATCATAATTATTCATACTTATTATTTTATAATAACATGAAAAATAATATTATAAAACTTAAATCTACATAGGTAAATTATGTGGAGATGAAGATTTTGAAGAATCTATTCTTTGTAAAGTTGGTGTAGAAACAACTTCTCCTGGAAAATGAAATAGTGTAGCTAATTCTTCTAGATTTAAAGTGAAGCCGCCTAATTCTTTTGTTGGAGTAAAAGGATGAAATAAAATAGAATGTAATGTTGTATAAAAAATCCTACTATAATCAGATTTTTTAAAAAAAACATTATCTAATATTTTATTTGTTTTTTCACCTATACCAGATATAAAAGAAAACATACCAGCCCTATCTTTATAATCATTAAAAAGGTTTTCTTTTCTTGTAGCTACATATATACCTCTTGGATCTTGCCAAGGATAATTAAAAGGATCAGGAAATGTACCCATATCAGGAGCAAAAGAATTAAAACCATCTTCATTAAAGCTTCTTAATAATCCCATAACCATTGGTATTCTTGTACCAAATTTACTTCCATCTTTAGAAACATAGATTGTTCTCATTTTACTTATAACTTGAGGTTTAGATATTTTTCTTTTTATTAAATCTAAATTAGATTTAGCATCTTCTTCTCTTTCTGCAGGTGGTATAGATTTTGATATTATCATATCTTCTATATATGTGTGATGTATAGTTTCGGTAGTACCGTCATCTTTTTTAATTTCTTTACCTTTATAATTACCCCATTCATCTTTTTCTTTATCGCCAGCTTTTTTGAATGTCCATTTCTTTTTATATTTTTCTGTCTCATATTTAACTAATTCGGATAATTCTTTATTTTTTTCTAAATCTTTATCTATTTTAAGAGTATATATACCATTCCATTTAGCGGCATCTCTTATTAAAATTTGATGACAAAAATACTCACCTTCACCAACACTTGCTAATTGTTCTATCAAATAAGATATTGGATCGTGTTTATATTCTTCTTTAGGGTCTTTATCTAAACCAAAATCCTTATATGTTTTTATTGGATACATATCACCAGAATATTCAAGCTTAATCATTTTCTTATTTTTTTCATCGCCATATTCTTCTATTTTAGAAGTTTTAGATAATTTCCAGTCAGCTCCCCAAAAAACATATTTTTCTTTATTTTCTCTTGTAAAATTTGGTAAAATATCAACATAGTCTTCCGCTTCAAATATTTCAACATTTGGATATTGAGAATATATAGAAGACTCAATTCTTGGAATAAATTTAGCTTCAGCTCTAATATAAAAATGTATTATTCCTTCTAATGAAACTATTTCTAAAGAAGTTACGGCAGGTAATGCTCCTTTCCAGCTTTCTTTATACCAATTACCAAGTCCACCACCATCATAAACAGCTCTCAAAAATATCTCTGCAGCTTCTGGGCTTTTTGTTATATTTCGTGGTAATTTTATTTCTAAAATTTTATATTTTAATGATTTTTGATATTCTAAATTTTTATACAACATCCAAAATTTCCATGTCCATGCAAGCAATAATGTAAATAAAGCACAATAGATTAAAAATAATACTATATCAATAATTAATTGAATACTCATAATTTTATATTAAAATTATATCATAAATAAAAAATCAAGTTTTTAACTTGATTTTTTATTATTTTTTAAATTATTTTAGAGAATATTTCCCATCTTTATCTTTTTTGAAAAATTTATTATTTTGTAAATTAATCATTATAGTATTTACTTTAACAATTCTTTTTTCTAAAACTTTTTCTATTATTTCGTTTTTTGATAGAGGTTTTTTAGCTTCTTTGAATATTTCAATTATTACATCTTTAACTACACCAGATGAATGTCCCCATTCTTTTAATCCATACATACCTCTGCCTACTAATACAAATCTTTTGTCTTTGATAAGTTCATTATGACATGTTGCAACATTTGTCTTTTTATTAAATATTTTTGTTATATTATTTGCAACATCTTTAAAATGCATTGGTTTATTATTATTTCTTATTACTAAATATGCATAATCTTTAATACCTCTTGCTTTTATATGAGGAGAAGTTGTTTTTCCCCATTGTTCTAAACTGTTTTTGTCTATTACTTTTGAAACTGATAAATATTTTTTTATTATATCTTTATTATTTTTATAATCATCTATCAACTGATCTAAGTTTGAAACAAATTTTTCTATAATTTTATCTTCATGCAATAATTCATCTTCTGAAATATTTTCATGTAATAAACACAAAGAATCTTCTATATGACAAGAAATTAAATCATCAACACTCCAATGTGTATGAAATAAATCTGTTTCTTTTTTCTTTGTAAATTGTCCACCTAAAACCAGATAAAAATTAATATGATTTTGTGTTATTTTATCATCAGAAATATAATTCATTAAAACATCTTCTTTAACAACAGATCCTAGTCTTTTAATTATTTCTTTTAATTCGTCAAATATATAACCAAACTCAACAAAGTCTTGATTCTTTTTTATGGAAGATAAAGCAAAGTTTTCTATTTGTCTTACGCGTTCTCTTGTTATATTGTATTGTTTACCGATAGATTCCAATGTCATTTTCTTTTCGCTTTCTAATCCATATCTATTAGAAATAATTTCTCTCATTCTTTGATTAAGAGAAAGTAAAAGCTTTTTTGAAACTTGTTTTGGTTTAAAAGATAATTTTGTTGTTTCT
>WBZR01002693.1_pt1 | contig 17719 bp, 16 predicted proteins | sample 5204231 | NCBI WGS metagenome assembly WBZR01 (sample SAMN12412403, study PRJNA552823) | activated sludge metagenome | isolation source: activated sludge from anammox sidestream of wastewater treatment plant... | place: USA: Virginia | collected 2017-08 | reverse complement strand
GCGGTTCGAACAGCGCATTGGCAAAGCGCAGCGCGATGAGGTTCTGCACCGTCTCCTTGCCCAGGTAGTGGTCGATGCGGAACGTGTTGCGCTCATCGAACGCCCGGCCGATCGCGGCGTTGATCTCGCGCGCGCTGTCGAGGTCGCGCCCGATCGGCTTTTCGATCACCACGCGCGAATGCGCGTCGATGAGGCCGTGCGTGCGCAACCCCTCGCAGGTCGGCGCAAACAAGTTGGGCGAGGTGGCCAGGTAGAACACGCGCACGCGCTCGCCGCCCACCCCGGCATCGAGCCAGCACCGCAGCTCGTCCCAGCCGGCCACGCCCTCGATGTCGAGCGCGCTGTAGGACAGCAGGCGCAGGAACTCGTCGATGAACTGCGGCGTGACGCTGCCGTTGGCACGCTCCAGCGCGCCGCGCACGCGCGCGCGCCATTCGTCATCACCGATCACGTCGCGGGCGATGCCCAGCACGCGCGTGCCGGGCGCGAGCTGGCCCTCGGCGTGGCGATGCAGCAAGGCCGGCAGCAGCTTGCGCAGCGCCAGATCGCCGGTGCCGCCGAAGATCACGAGATCGAATGCGGGCACGGCAGCGGAGGCGGTCATGACGCTCGGATCGAAAGTTTCAATACCAGTAAGCTACCTGATAAGCGCAGAATAGTCACCATGCCCATAATTGGTATTTTAGTGGTACCATCCTGCGATGCCGAAGTCCCTCCCGACCACGTCACCCACAACCGAGCCGCGACCACTGGCCTACCTGCGGCTGCGCGCCGATCTGGTGCAGGCGATCGACTCGGGCGAACTCGGCCCCGGCCATGCGCTGCCGGGCGAGCGCGAGCTCGCGCGCCGGCACGGCGTGTCGCGCGTGACCGTGCGCAAGGCCCTGGCCGGTCTGGTCGCCGACGGCCGGCTCGTGCAACGCCACGGCGCCGGCACCTTCGTCAGCGAACGCATCGTCAAGTCGTTCTCGCACCTGACCAGTTTCAGCGACGACCTGCGCGCACGCGGACTGGCGCCGCACACGCGCACGCTCGCGCAGGAGCGCGGCGAGGTGACGCCCGAGGAGGCGATGGCGCTCAATCTCTCGCCCGGCGCGCGCGTGCTGCGGCTGCGGCGCCTGCGCCATGGCGGCGACGAGCCGCTGGCGATCGAGCGCAGCGTGATCCCCGAGTTCGCGTTGCCCGAGGGCACCGAACTGGCCGCCTCGCTGTACGAAACGCTCGACCGCTTCGGCCTGCGCCCGCGGCGTGCGCTGCAACGCCTGCGCGCGGTGGCCTGCGATGCCGAGGCCGCGCGCCTGCTCGGCGTGGCCAACGGCAGCGCGTGCCTGCTGATCGAGCGGCGCGGCTTCCTCGACGACGCGCGCGTGGTCGAGTTCACCCAATCCCTGTATCGCGGCGATGCCTACGACTTCGTCGCCGAACTCACGAGCATCGACCATGACCACGACCGTGCCTGAACCCGCCACCACCCACATGCATCGCGAGATCGGCGAGAGCGCCGCGGCGATCGCGCACCAGCGCAAGGCCAATGCGGCGACGCTGCGTTCGCTCGCGCTGGAACTGCGCGTGGCACCGCCACGCTTCGTCGTGACCGCCGCGCGCGGCAGCTCCGACAACGCGGCCACCTATGCCAAGTACCTGATCGAAACCCAGCTGGGCCTGGCCACGGCCTCGGCGGCGCCTTCGATCCAGTCGGTGTACGCGGTGCAGCCGCACTGGCGCGACGCCCTGTTCCTGGCGATCTCACAGTCGGGCCGCAGCCCCGACCTGCTGCGCCAGGCCGAGGCCGCCAAGCGCAGCGGCGCGCGCGTGGTGGCGCTGGTCAACGCGCCCGATTCACCGCTGGCGGCGCTGGCCCACACCGTGCTGCCGTTGCACGCGGGTCCCGAACTGAGCGTGGCGGCCACCAAGAGCTACCTGTGCTCGCTCAGCATGATCGCCGACCTGGTCGCGCACTGGAGCGCCGACGCCGCGCTCGATTCGGCGCTGGCGCAGTTGCCGGCGGCGCTGGGCAGCGCGCGTGCGTTCGACTGGTCGGCACTGGTCGAGGACTTGGTCGATGCCCGCAACCTGTTCGTGGTCGGCCGCGGGCTGGGCCTGTCGGCGGCACAGGAAGCCGCGCTCAAGCTCAAGGAAACCTGCGGCCTGCACGCCGAGGCGTTCAGCGCCGCCGAAGTGCAGCACGGCCCGATGGCGCTGGTCGATGATGGCTTTCCGGTGCTGTTCTTCACCCAACCCGACGACACGCTCGCGAGCACGCTCGCGATCGCCGCCACCTTCCGCACTCGCGCGGCGCGTGTGCGCATCGCGCGCGCCGATGCCGGCACCGGCGATTTGCCCTATGCGGCCACGCTCCATCCGGCCTGCGCGCCGATCGCGGCGGTGCACGCGTTCTATCATGCGGCCAACGCGCTGGCACTACGGCGTGGCCGCAACCCCGACGTGCCGCCGCACCTGCGCAAGGTCACGGAGACGGTGTGATGACAAGCGCATTCAGCAACGGCCGCGTGTTGCTCGACGGCGGCTGGCGCGACGATGTCGCGGTGCTGGTCGATGACGCGCGCATCAGCGCGATCGTCGCCGCGACCGATCCGCGCGTGGCCGCGGCCGACCGCGTGCACGACCTCGACGGCCACCACCTGCTGCCCGGCTTCATCGACGTGCAGGTCAATGGCGGCGGCGGCGTACTGTTCAACGACGACCCCGGCGTCGAGACGATCGCGCGCATCGGCGCCGCGCACGCGCGCTTCGGCACCTGCGGCTTCCTGCCCACGCTGGTGAGCGACGACCTCGCCACCATGCGTGCCGCGATCGCCGCTGTCGATGCGGCGATCGTGCAGGGCGTGCCCGGCGTGCTCGGCATCCACCTCGAAGGTCCCTACATCGCCCCGGCCCGGCGTGGCGCACATGACCCGCGCCAGTTCCGCGTGCCGGGCGCCGACGAGATCGAGCTGGTGTGCTCGCTGCGCCATGGCGTGACCGTGCTCACGCTCGCACCGGAGTGCGTCACGCCCGCACTGGTGCATGAGTTCAGCCGCCGCGGCGTGCTCGTGTGCCTGGGCCACAGCGATGCCAGCCACGCCCAGGCACGCGCCGCGCTCGATGCCGGTGCGCGCGGTTTCACCCACCTGTACAACGCGATGTCGCCGCTGCAGGGGCGGGCGCCGGGCATGGTCGGCGCGGCGCTGGAGGACCGCGACAGCTGGTGCGGCATCATCGTCGATGGCCACCACGTCGATGCCGCGAGCCTGCGCGTGGCGCTGGCGGCCAAGCCGCGCGGCAAGCTCATGCTGGTCACCGACGCGATGCCGCCGGTGGGCGCCGACGCCGCCGACTTCATGCTCGCGGGCCAGCGGGTGAGCGTGCGCGACGGGCGCTGCGTGAACGCGGCCGGCTCGCTCGCGGGCTCCGCGCTGGACATGGCCACCGCGCTGCGCAACACCATGACCTGGCTGGATGTGTCGCTGGCCGAGGCCGCGCGCATGGCGGCGACCTACCCCGCGCAATTCCTCGGGCTCGCACAGCACAGCGGGCGCATCGCCGCCGGCTGCCGCGCCGATCTGCTCGAAGTTGCCGCCGATGGCACGCTGCTGCGCGTGCACCAGGCACCGCCGCACGCGCGTTGACCCGCACCCGAGCCGCGCGCAGGGAGCGGCGCGGCGGGAAAATGGGCCCGGAAGGATTCGAACCTTCGACCAAGGGATTATGAGTCCCCTGCACTAACCGCTGTGCTACAGGCCCGCAAGACCGGCGCGCGAGTCTAATGGATCGATCGCGCCCGCCCAACCGTGGACATCATCGCGCGCTTCAGGGGCTGTCGAAGCCATCCTGCAGGATCGTGTCGTCCGCCAGTGCCGCCTGCAGCGCGGCCCACACGTCGATGCGGCCCCAGCCGGCCTGGTGGTTGGGGCGGTCCGCAAGCGTGAGCCCGCCACAACCGCTGTTGTACGGATCGGTGATCCCTTGCCACAGCGCAGTGTCGCGCAGCAGTTGCGCGACCTGCTGCGGATGGCCCCTGAGCGCAGGAACTGCCGACATCAGCAATGCGGCCGCACCGGCCACGTGCGGCGCGGCCATGCTGGTGCCGCTCTTGTTGCCGTAACTGTTGGTGGCATCGCGCAAGGCCGAGCGTACGCCCGCGCCGGGCGCGACCACGTCGGGATGGACATGGGTGGCGCCCGCGACCGGACCGCGGCTGGAGAACGCCGCGATCGCATCGGCGGCATTGCTCGCGCCGACCACGAAGGCGCTGTCGTAGGTCGCCGGCGGATCGCCGATCGTGTTGCACGCCGGGCCATCGTTGCCTGCGGCCGCGACGAACAGGATGCCGCCGGCCTCCACGTTGTCGACCGCGGCACGGATTTCCTCGCCGCTGCTGCAGCCTTCCGTGGCGAGGCAGCCCCACGAGTTGCTGCTCACGTCGGGCGCGCGATCGGGATCGGGATTCTGGCCGTTGGCATCGGTCGGCGCCAGCGTCCATTGCATGCACTCGATGTAGCGCGCAGGCGTGCCGTAGCCAGCGGCCATGTTGCGGCAACCGATCCACTGCGCGCCCGGTGCGACACCGATCTGGTTGGCGCCGCCATCGTCGCCGATCACGGTGCCGGTCACGTGGGTGCCGTGGCCGTAGTCGTCACACGGCGCGCCGGCATCGTTGCCGCACGAGTTGCCCGCGGCATCGTGGATCGCATCGTGCCAGTTGTAGGCATGGCTCGCGCTGCTGCCGTTCCAGCCGCGATAGTGCGGCCGCAACGCGGCGTGATCCCAGCGTATGCCGGTATCGGCCACGGCGACCACGACGCCCTGACCGGTATGGCCGAGCGCCCACACGGCCGGCGCGTTGATCTGCGCCACGCCGTATTCGATGGCGGCGGGCGCATGGCCGGCGCGGGCGGGGCGCGCGGCCTGCGGCAGCGCCTGCGCCAGCCGCGGGTTGGCGCGAATGTGGGCGATGTCGTCGCGCGCGGCCAGCAGCGCCAACGTCGCGGGTGTGGTGCGCACCCACACCACATTCGCGATCCACCACGCGCGATGCTCGACGCCCTGCCCGCGCAGCCATGCGCGCAGGTCCGCCTGCTGCGCATCCGCGCGTGCCCGCAGCGCATCGACCAGCACGTGCCGGCGGATGCGCGGATCGACCGCGGCCGCCAGCGGCGCGAGCATGGGTCGACTCTGATCGGGCAGCACGAGCAGTGCCTCGACGGTGCCATCGCGCGCGACCCGCTCCAGCACCGCGGGCTCGATCGTGGCGGCGCAGGCCGGTGCGGCCAGCAGCGCCCAGGCGACTGCGGCAAGGCAGCGCAGGCGTGGCGCGGGACGGATCGTGGCGGAAACGCGGGTGCGGGATCGGATCATCGGGCGCGCCGGCGGCAGCCGGAATCAGTGGGTCCGGCGCAGTCTACGCACGCGCCCGCACCCTGTCATGCCGGTCCGGCGCAGGCACGGCGCCCGCGCAGGATGCGGACGCCGGCCTGATGCGCGTGGGCCGCGCTCACTCGATGTCGAGGAACGAGCGCAACTGCTCCGAACGGCTCGGATGCCGCAGCTTGCGCAGCGCCTTGGCTTCGATCTGGCGGATGCGCTCGCGGGTGACGTCGAACTGCTTGCCGACTTCCTCCAGCGTGTGATCGGTGTTCATGTCGATGCCAAAGCGCATGCGCAGCACCTTGGCCTCGCGCGGGGTGAGCCCGGCGAGCACGTCGCGCACGGTTTCCATGAGACCGATGTTGGTGGACGAATCCACCGGCGACACGATCGCCGCATCCTCGATGAAGTCGCCCAGGTGCGAATCCTCGTCGTCGCCGATCGGGGTTTCCATCGAGATCGGTTCCTTGGCGATCTTGAGCACCTTGCGGATCTTGTCCTCGGGCATTTCCATCTTGACCGCGAGTTCGTCCGGGGTCGGCTCGCGACCCATTTCCTGCAGCATCTGGCGCGAGATGCGGTTGAGCTTGTTGATCGTCTCGATCATGTGCACGGGGATGCGGATCGTGCGCGCCTGGTCGGCGATCGAGCGCGTGATCGCCTGGCGGATCCACCAGGTGGCATAGGTCGAGAACTTGTAGCCGCGGCGGTATTCGAACTTGTCGACCGCCTTCATGAGGCCGATGTTGCCTTCCTGGATGAGGTCGAGGAACTGCAGGCCGCGGTTGGTGTACTTCTTCGCGATCGAGATCACCAAGCGCAGGTTGGCCTCGACCATCTCCTTCTTGGCGCGGCGCGCCTTGGCCTCGCCGATCGACATCGCGCGATTGATCTCCTTGATCTCGGCGATGCCCAGGTACAGCATCTTCTCGATCGCCACGAGCTTTTCCTGCTCGCCCACGATCGCGTCGCGCTGGCCCCGCAGCGCCGGCGACCACTTCTGGCGCTTGCGCGCGAGTTCATCGGCCCACTCGAGGTTGGTCTCGTTGGCCGGGAACAGCTTGACGAAGTCCTTGCGCGGCATGTGCGCATGCTTGACGCACAGGTCGCCGATCACACGCTCGTGGTGGCGGATGGTGTTGACCACCTCGCGCAGCTTCTTGACGAAGCCGTCGATCATGATCGCGGGCAGCTTGAGCTTGAGGAACGCGGCCGCCATCTCGTCGCGCACCTTGAGCGCCTTGCGATCGGCGGCGCCGTGCTTGTCGGCCAACTTCTGGAACTTGGCGTAGATCTGCCGCAGTTCGTCCATGCGCCGCGCGACTTCGGCCAGATCGAGGCCGGTGTCGACCGGATCGCCATCGTCGCTGCTGCCGTCCTCGTCCTCGTCGTCCTCGTCACCCTCGGCATCGGACGCGACCACGGTCTCGGCGATGACGATGTCGGGCTGCTCCACGTCGGCAAAACCCGCGAGCACTTCCGACAGGCGCTTCTTGCCCTCGGTGTGCTGGTCATACTCCTCGACCAGCAGCTGGATCGACCACGGGAAGTTGGCGAGCGCGCTCTGCACCTGGCCCAGGCCTTCCTCGATGCGCTTGGCGATCGCGATCTCGCCCTCGCGCGTGAGCAGTTCCACCGTGCCCATCTCGCGCATGTACATGCGCACCGGATCGGTGGTGCGGCCCACTTCGGCATCGACCGCGCTGAGCACCGCGACCGCTTCTTCGGTGGCGGTGTCGTCATCGGCGGTGACTGGCGCTTCCGCGAGCAGGGTCTCGGTGTCGGGTGCGACTTCGTGCACCTCGATGCCCATGTCGTTGATCATGCCGATGATGTCTTCGATCTGCTCCGGGTCGACGATGTCGTCGGGCAGGTGGTCGTTGACTTCGGCATAGGTCAGGTAGCCCTGCTCCTTGCCCTTGATGATCAGGGTCTTGATCTCGGACTGCTGCTCCTGGTTGTGTTCTGCGGCCATGGGAATTCCGGAAAAGTGCAAGATGCGGGACAAAGGAAAAAGAGTGTAGGAGCCGCGTCAAGGGCGACCCGGATGCTCTCGCCGATTGTGTAAAACGATGTGCGACGGCCCTGTCGAACGGCTGCGGATCGCCAAAATCCGCCTGCCCTGGGCCCCTTGCCACGAACTCAAACCTCGGCGAAGCCGGCACTGCCTGTGCCATGGTCTGCGCGCGCGCCCCGCATGCGTCTGAATAAACATCTGCAAATCAACCGCTTGCGTGCCAACCATGCGATCAACCCGCGCCAATCGGCGTGCCGCGGGAACGCTCAGCGCGCCTCCAGCCAGAACGTCACCGGTCCGTCGTTGACGAGCCGGACCTGCATATGGGCGCCAAAGCGTCCGATTTCCACCCCGGCGTGACGCTGGCGGGCCAGCTCGACCAGGCGCTCGAACCAGTGCTGCGCGGCCGCGGGCTCCGCGGCGGTGGAAAACCCCGCGCGCATGCCCGAGCGCGTATCGGCCGCCAGCGTGAACTGCGACACCAGCAACAGGCCGCCGCCGGTGTCGGCCAGCGAACGATTCATGCGCCCCTGCGCGTCGGCGAACATGCGATAGCCGAGCATGCGCTCGAGCAGCCGCTGCGCCTGCGCCTCGCCGTCGTGCGGCTGCACCCCGACCAGCGCCAGCAGGCCCGCGCCGATCGCGCCGACGGTGGCGCCATCCACCTCGACACTGGCCTGGGTCACGCGCTGGAGCAAGGCAATCATCACCACATCCGCGATCGGGGCACGCATCGTCGCCGCGCGCCAGCGCGCGCGTCAATGCACCCGTGCAGGCGACGCCGCCACGCGCCGCACCTACAATGGACATGCCCATGCCCGATACCCCGATGACCTGGCCAATCGCGCTGCTGTACGCCTGCCTGCGCGTGTTCGGCTTCCTGCCGCTGCGCCTCGTCCATGCCCTGGGCGGCGGTCTCGGCCACATCGCCTGGGCCCTGCATGGGCGCTCGCGACGCCTTGCCGAACGCAACCTCGCCCTCGTACTAACGCACAACGGCGCCGATTCCAGACAGGCGATCGCGAAAAAAACCGTAATCGAGACCGGACGTTCGCTGGCCGAAGTGCTGTCGATGTGGGGCGGCGGCCCGCAGCGCGCGCTGCGGCACGTGGTCGAGGTGCACGGCCGCGACCTGTTCGAGGCGGCGCTGGCCAGCGGGCGCGGACTCATCGTCGCCGCGCCGCACCTGGGCTGCTGGGAACTGCTCAACTACTGGCTGGCCGCGCAGCGACCGCTGGCCATCCTGTACCGCGCGCCACGCCAGCGCGCGCTGGAGCCGCTGCTGCGCCGCGTGCGCGGCGTGCCCGGAGTCGAGCAGATCCGCGCCGACGGCAGCGGCGTGCGCGCGCTGTACCGGCGCCTGTCGGCGGGCGGCATGGTCGGCATCCTGCCCGACCAGCAACCGCGCGGCGGCGAAGGCGTGCAGGCGCCGCTGTTCGGCGTGCCCGCGCCGACCATGGTGTTGCTGCCGCGCCTGGCCGAGCGTACCGGCGCGACGGTGTTGTTCGCATTCATGCAACGACTGCCGCGCGGCGCTGGCTTCCGCCTGCACATCCTGCCCGCACCCGTCGGCATCGCCGATCCCGACCTCGAACGCGCCTGCACCGCCCTCAACCGCGGTGTCGAGCAGTGCGTCGCACTCGCGTTCGAGCAGTACCAGTGGACCTACAAACGCTGGCCCGGGGAAGCACGCGCCGCGCCCGCCGAGGCAAGCCCCGCGCCCTGACCCCCCATTCGCGGGGTACAGCGTGCGGCTGCGCCTGACTAGCATGCCCGGCACGACACGCCCGCAGCGGGCGTGCGGCAATCCAGGGGAACACCATGTCCAGCCAGTCCGGCACGCCGTCGACACGGCCGCGCCTGCTCGTCCCTGCGGGCGTCGCCAGCGCACTGGCGCTGGCCATGCTCGCGTCGTGGACTCCGGTCCGCGACGCGGACGCGACGGCGGCGACGGCGCGCCAGGCGATCGGACCGGGCACGCGCTTCGACCACGTCGCGGTGTTTTCCCGCGGTACGCCCGCCGCCGCGATCGAAGGCTGGCGCCAAACGGTGCTCGCGCACGCGCACGTCCAGGCCTGCGCCACCGGGCGAGCCTGCCTCGTGCGCGCACTGCGGCTGTCCGCGCTCGGTGCGGCCGGCGCCGAGGTGCTCGCCTTCGACCTCGCCGCCGACACGCCGCCGACCGAGCGCCACGCGCTGCTGGCGGCCGCGCTCACGGCGCAGCCGCGCGCCCGCCTCTGCCATGCCTGCACGCCGTTGCAGGCCACTGCCCAATGAACCTTCCACCGTGGATGCCATGCCCATGAACCCATGCCGACTGCTTGCCCCCTGCCCGCGCCTCGCGCTCGCCCTGACGCTGGCCGCACTGTCCTCGCCGGCATCGGCGATCTTCCACAACGGCGGCTTCGAAACCGGCGACTTCACCGGCTGGACGCTGGAAGGCGGCGTCAATCCGGGACTGGTCGGCGCACCGCCGTTCACCGGTGCCAGCGTGCAGATCACGCCCGGTGCGGCCGGACCCGCGAACGTGGTGGGCGCCGGCGCCGATCCGCGCGCCCCGACCATCGTGCTGCCGCGCGTGGGCCAGAACACGGCCCGGCTCAACGACGAGAACGGCGGTGCGCTGGTGACGCGGCTGCGCCAGGTCGACACCGTGACCGCGGCCGACATCGATCCGCTCGATGGCCTGCCGCATATCCGCTTCGCGTTCGCACCCGTGCTCGACGACCCCAGCCACGCGCCGCACGAGCAACCCTACTTCTACGTCGTGGTGCGCAACCTCGCCGACAACAGCGTGCTGTTCGAGCAGTTCGCCTACTCCGGGCAAGCCGGCGTGCAGTTCCTGTCCGGCGCCGGTTCGTGGAAGTACCTGGAGTTCCAGGACGTCGATGCCGTGCTGCCCGCGACTGCGCTGGGCCAGCAGGTCGAGCTCACCGTGATCGCGGCCGACTGCTCGCTGGGCGGCCATGGCGGCTACGTCTACGTCGATGGCTTCGGTTCGGCACCGGTCGGTCCCGGTGGCGGCAACGGCACCACGCCCACCGCGGTACCGGCCACCGATCCGCTGGCGCTGGGCCTGCTCGGCCTCATCACCGGCTGGATCGGCTGGCGCGCGCAGCGGCGCAGCGCCGGCAACGCTTGAACCCTGCGCCCGCAACAGGAAGCCGCGCGGCCACGGAAGGCCATCGCCGGTGGCGCCCGCTCACGGCGCGATGAGGCCGCGGCGCAGCGCTTCCAGCGTCGCCTCGGCCCGCGTGCCCACGCTGAGCTTGCGGTACACGTCCTTGAGATAGCCAGCCACCGTGTGCCGTGACAGTCCCAGCAGCCCGGCCGCATCGGCCACGCTCAGGCCCTTGGCGATCAGGCGCAGCACCTCGCTTTCGCGCGTGGTGAGCGTGGCGCCGGCGGCTGCGGGGTCCGCCGCTACCGGCGGCGCGAAGTGGCGCAGCAGGCGCCGCGCGATCGATGGCGACAGCGGCGGCTGTCCCGCGGCGATGCCCGCGAGCATCGCGGCCAGGGCCTCGGGCGACTGGTCCTTGAGCACATAGCCCTGAGCGCCCGCGTGCAGCGCGGGAAACAGGTGCGCGTCGTCGTCGAACACGGTGGCGACGACGCACAGGCAACCCAGCGGATGCAGGTGCTCGATGAGCTGCACGCCCGAGCCGTCGGGCAGGCCCAGGTCGACCAGCGCCAGCGGCGGTGGCGCCTGGCACTGCGCGAGCGCCTGCGCGAGGCTCGCGGCAAACCCGATCCGGATGCCGGGGAAGGCGATCCGCGTCGCGCGCGCAAGCCAGTCGCGGCTGGAAGCCAGGTCGTCGACCACGAGCGCGCTGGCGAACGCGCTCATGCGCCCGGCACCGGCGCCAGTGGCATCGTCAGCAGCACCTTGGTGCCGCCGGCGGTGCCGGCCGTCCAGTCGATGCCGCCGGCCAGCTCGGCCGCACGTTCGCGCATGCCGCGCAGGCCGCTGCCCGCGGCGGGCGCATTCACGCCCGCGCCGCTGCCATCGTCGGTGAGCTCCAGGCGCAGCAGGGCCGCGCGCTCGTCCACGCGCACGCGCACGTGGCGTGCCTGGGCATGGCGGATCACGTTGCTGATCGCCTCGCGCACGATGCGGTGCAGGTGCAGTGCGCGGGCGTGGTCGAGCGGCGGGTCGGGCAGCGCCTCGCTGCTGTGCCAGTCCAGCACGATGTCGACGGCCGCGAGCCGCTGCGTGGCCTCGTTGCGGATGTCGGCGAGCACGTCGGCCAGGGTTCCCGGCGTACCGCGCGAGCGCGTGACCACGTCGCGCAGGTCCTGCAGCAACGCCCGCGCGCGGTCGGCCTGCTGCGGCGTCTGCGCGTCGTGGATCAGGCCGAGCAGGCGCGCACCGAGGTCGTCATGCAGGTCGGCATGGATGCGCTCGCGTTCGCTGGCGGCGGCCTGCTCGCGCGCCAGGGCCTCGCGTTCGGCGCCGCGCACCGCCGCGCTGCGGCGCTCGGCAGCCAGCTGCGCACGCAGGCGCAGGGCATGGACCAGACTCGCGGCGGCCAACCCCAACGCCAGCACCACGATCGTGAGCGCAGCCGGCGTCATGGAGCCGGATGCTGCCGCAGCGCGGCCGCCTTGGCGGGCTCACCCAGCCGCGCATGGACGTCGGCGAGGCGCTCCGCCGCGGTCCGCGTGCGCGCATGGTCGGCCCCGACCAGTGCGAGCAATTGCGCGTGCGCGGCCTCGAGCTGTTCGCGGGCCTCGCCGAGCCGGCCCATGCGCGCCAGGCACAGGCCGAGGTTGCTGGTGAAGATCGCCGTCATCAGGTGTCCGGCACCGAGCGCGCTGCGGGCGTCGGCCACGAGACTGGCGAACTCGCGCTCGGCCGCCGGCAGGCGCCCGGCATCCATGAGCAGCATCGCAAGGTTGTTGCGCGGCGCGAAGGCCGACGGGTGTTCGCTGCCCGCGCGCTGCTGGATCGCGATGATGCGCCGGTACAGGGCCTCGGCCTCGTCCACGCGCTTGCGTGCCTCGAGGATGTAGGCGAGCGAGTTCATCGCCGCCAGCGTCTGCACATGGCCGTCGCCGGCGCTGCGCTCGAAGCCCTGCATCGAGGTGCGTGCGGCCGCCTCGGCCTCGTCGAGCCGGCCGTCCTCGGCCAGGATGTTGGCCAGCGTCTGCCAGGTGGTGAGCGTGCCCGAATGCTGCTCGCCCAGCACCTCGCGCTGCAGGGCCAGCACCTGCCGCGCCTGTTGCGCGGCGGCCGCGTGGTCGCCGCGCGCGGCGAGGATCAGCGCGAGGTTGTGGCGGCTGGTCAGTGTGGTCGGCGCACGCTCGCCGAAGTGGGCCAGGCGCCAGTCGAGCACCTCGCGGATCAGGGTCTCGGCCTCGTCGAGCCGACCCGCATCGCGCAGCAGGGTCGACAGGCTGCTGCGTGCGGTCGCCTGCGTCACCTGGATCTCGCGCGCGGCGGCCAGTTCAGGCGGCAGCTGCGCGAGCCGGCCCAGCAGCGCGCGCAGGCCCTGCTCGGCGGCATCGACCTTGCCGCGGTCGCTGTCCACGCGCGTGTCGGCGAGGTCGAGGTCGAACCTGGTGGCCAACGGCGCCCCGGGCCACGCCGCGCGTGCCTGCGCCAGCACCTGGCGCGCCTCGTCGAAGCGCGCCAGTTCGATCAGGATCGTCGCATGCTCACGCAGCAGCGCCACGTGCTGTGGCGGCGGCGTGTGCGCATCGACCAGCGCGAGTGCGCGCTCACTCAGCGCCAGCGCGGCCGGGTAATCGCCCAGCGCCCGGCGTGCCGATGCCAGCGTCGCGGCCACCGCACGCTGCACGTTGGGCTGGGTGGCGAGGCCGTCCAGCTCCTGCGCGGCGGCATCGATCACCTGCGCCATGCTCGGGTTGCGTCCACCGGTCGACTCGGGATTGGCCGATGCCAACATGCGCTGCAGGAAGCCGCTGACCGCCGCGCTTTCGCCCGCGCGGCGATCGGCTTCGGCGTGCGCGGCACGTTCGGCCCAGGCGAAGCGCAGCGACACCGCGGTGGCCGCGGCCAACACGCAGAACACGATCGCCGCGGCCGCGCTGAGCGCGCGATGCCGGCGCACGAAGCGTCGCGCGCGGTAGGCGAGCGTGGCGCGCCGCGCCACCACCGGCCGATGTTCGAGCACGCGCTCCAGGTCATCGGCGAACGCGGCCGCGCTGGCATAACGCTGCGCCGGCTCGCTCGCCAACGCCTTCATCACCACGGTGTCGAGGTCGCCCCGCGCCCCGCTGGTGACCTGTGCCAGCGGCGGGGGCGCCTCGTGGCGCAGGATGTCGAGCGCCTCGAACAGGGTCGAGGTCGCCAGCCGCGGATGCGGCAGGCGCCCGCCGATGAGTTCGTAGGCGATCACGCCCAGCGAATACACGTCACTGCGCGCATCGGCGCTGCCGTCACCGCCGCTGAGCTGCTCGGGACTCATGTACGGCAAGGTGCCCAGCACCTGTCCTGCGAGCGTCAGCGTCGCGTCCGCGCCGCCCTCGCGCTGGGCGATGCCGAAGTCGAGCACCTTGGGCTGGCCTTCGCCGTCGACGAGGATGTTGCCGGGCTTGAGGTCGCGATGGACCACGCCATGCTCGTGGGCGAACTGCACCGCGCGCACGATGCGCACCAACAGGCGCAGGCGCGTGGCGAGGTCGGCCTGCGTGTTGCGCGCATGGTCGAGCACATGCTCGCCGCGCACGCACTCCATCGCCAGCCACGGCACGCTTGCATCCCCCACGCGCGCTTCGCCCGCGGCGTACAGGCGCGCGATACCCGGGTGCTCGAGCGCGGCCAGGGTCTCGATCTCGCGGCGCAGGCGCGCCGCCAGGTTCGGCGCCGGCCCGCGCGCGACCTTGAGCGCCACCTGGCGCGGTGGATGCGATTCCCGGGCCAGGTAGACGCGACCCATGCCGCCTTCGCCGAGTATGCCGACGATGTGGTACGGCCCGATCCGCGACAGCTCGCCGGCGGCCGGCGCGCTGCGCGGCTGGCCCGGTTCAGTGGTGTGCACGACAGGTTCCCCCGAATCCCCCGGGCGCGATCCTGCCACATCGGGCCGCCCCAAGGCGATGCCCGCTCAGTGGCCCGCATCCACCTCGCGCACCAGCAGCAGCTCGCACGCACCCGCGCCCGAGTCCTCGCGCGTGAGCGAGCTGCGCCATTGCCAGCCGTCGGCGCGCTGCGCCGCCACCAGTTGGCCGCGCAGGTCGACGAGCGCGCCCACGCGTACCCGCGCGAGCGCACGCGCCACCGCGGCGTCGGCCGGGATCAGATGCACGTTCGCGCTAGAGCGCACGATGTCCTGCGGCGGCAACGGCGGCTCGCCGCGCCAGCGATAGCTGTAGTAGCGCGCAGCCTGGGTGATCTCCAGCCGCGCCAGCACCGCGCTGTCGGACATGCCACGCCAGCCCAGCGCGAGGTCGAGCGGCGACAACGCACTCTCGGCATCCCAGCGGTAGTCGGCGCGCGACAGCACGCGCGCCCGGATGCGGTAGTCGGCCAGCGGCGTGAGCGTGAATCCATCCAGCTCGACCGGCGCGCTGGAGCGCGGCGGGGTCTGCGTGGGTTCCTCGGCCACCCGCATGCCCGGTGCATGCGTGAGCGGGCGCTGGCGCGCCCACTGCAGCGCGCCCAGCAGCGCGATGACGAAGGCGAGCGCAAGCCAGCCGCGCCGCGTCACGTGCCGGCCCGGCGCAGGCGATTGGCGAACACGGTCATCTCCTTGGCCGCCTGCACGTCGCCACGCGCCTGGGCCACGCCAATGCCCTGCTCCCATGCCGCCAGTGCGGCGGCGTCATCGCCGGCCCGCGCCAGCGCATGGCCGAGCGCCTTCCACGCCGCCGAATAGCGCGCGTCGAACTGCAATGCCTCGCGCAACGCCGCCACCGCGGCCGCCGCATCGCCATGGGCCAGCAGCGCGTTGCCCAGCGAGTAGCGCAGCATCGCGCCATCACGCGGGCCGCCGACCTGCGCGCGCAGGCGGGCGATTAGATCCTCGTTCATCGCGCCATGATCGCGCGTTGCCGCGCCGCGTGCAGCATCACGATGCCGGCGTGCGGGTGACGCCGAGCCGGTGCACGTCATGGGTGGCGATGCCGACCGAGCGCGCGGGCATCGCCAGAAACTCGGGGTGGGCCAGCGTGTTCTGCATGTCGAGCAGGCCCGCGGCCCAGTGCCCGCGCATCGTGCCCAGGCCGAAGGCGTAGTCCTTGAACTGGGTCTCGAACGGCTTGCTCTGATAGATGAGGTGCACGATGTTGAACACCCGGTCGCTCACCAGCGGCTGCAGGGCGCGGCGCAGCTTGGCGTCGATGCGTCCGGGCGGCAGCGCCGCGACCAGGTCGCGCAGGGCATGGTGCAGCTTGTGCAGGTGGGCGATGTGGTCGGTGCCGAAGCGCGTGCGGCTGGAGTACTGGATGTCCTTCTGCCGCTCGAACACGTCCATCATCGTGCGCGGCAGTTCGCCACGCGCGCTCCACAGGTCGACCTGGAACACGAGGCTGTCCCGACGCGGCTGGTCGGTGAGCACATGGTCGAGCGGCGTGTTCGACACCAGCCCGCCGTCCCAGTAGTGCTCGCCGTCGATCTCCACTGCCGCGAACGCCGGCGGCAGCGCGCCCGATGCCATCACGTGCTCGGGTCGGATCGCCTCGCGCGCGGAATCGAACCAGCGCAGGTTGCCGCTGGTGACATGGGTGGCACCGACCGCAAGGCGCACGCTCTTGTCGCGGTTGATGCGCTCGAAGTCGACGAAGCGCTCGAGCGTGTGGCGCAGCGGCGTGGCGTCGTAGAAGCTGGTGGCCTGTGCGCTGGCGTCCTCGTACAGGAACGGCGAGACCGCGCGCGGTCGGAAGAAGCCCTGCTGTCCGAACGCGAGCGCGCCCAGCGCGCCCAGCGAGTTGGCCCAGGCGTCGAGCGCGTGCGCTGGCGGCAACCAGCCCAGCAGCGCGCGCACCGCGTGCGCGACCGGCGCGGCCAGGCCCAGCGGCTGGCAGATCAGCTCCCAGAACCCGCGCAGGCGCTCGACCCGATGTTCGGGCGCGTTGCCGGCCAGGATCGCCGCATTGATCGCGCCGATCGAGGTGCCCGCGAACCAGCGCGGCTGGATGCCCGCCGCATGCAGCGCCTCGTACACGCCGCACTGGTACGAACCCAGCGCGCCGCCGCCCTGCAGCACCAGCGCCACCGACTCGTACGCTTCGGCCAGGCGCGCGGGCGAGGCGGCGGTCTCCTGCGCGGCGGTGCGCGCACGCAGGCGCGCACTGCGCGGAGCGGCTGCGCGCTTCACTGCATGAACCAGCCGTGGCTCACCACGATGCTCTGTCCGGTGAGCGCATTGCTGCCGAAGCCGGCGAAGAACAGCGCGCACGCGGCCACGTCATCGACGGTGGTGAACTCGCCATCGACCGTGTCCTTGAGCATGACCTTCTTGACCACGTCGGCCTCCGAGAGGTTGAGCTCGCGCGCCTGCTCGGGGATCTGCTTCTCGACCAGCGGCGTGCGCACGAAGCCGGGGCAGATCACGTTGGCGCGCACGCCATGCGCGGCGCCTTCCTTGGCCACCACCTTGGCCAGGCCGATCAGGCCATGCTTGGCGGTCACGTAGGGCGCCTTGAGCATCGAGGCTTCCTTGGAATGCACCGAGCCCATGTAGATGATCGAGCCGCCCTTGCCGCGCGCGTACATCTGGCGCAGGCACGCCCGCGTGGTGAGGAAGGCGCCATCGACGTGGATCGCCATGAGCTTCTTCCAGTCGGCGTAGGAAAAGTTCTCGAGCGGGTTGACGATCTGGATGCCCGCATTGGAGACGAGGATGTCGACGGCGCCGAGCTGCTTGACCACGGCCTCGACGCCGGCGTCGACCTGCTGCTCGTTGGTCACGTCCATCGCCACGCCGATCGACTGGACGCCCTTGCCCTGCAGCTCGCGCGCGGTCGCCTGCGCGCCGTCGAGGTTGAGGTCGGCGATCGCGACCGCGGCGCCATGGTCGGCGAACACTTCGGCGATGCGCTTGCCGATGCCGCTGGCCGCGCCGGTGACGATGGCTGTCTTTCCGTCAAGTCTCATGGGGATGCTCCCTGTCAACGCGGCCCGGCCGCGGGAATGGTGTGCGTGGCGGACACGGCGGCGCGGCCGCCGTGGCGCGGCCGGGGGTTCGCCAACAAAAAGGCGCCGCACGTTTCCGGGCGGCGCCAAATGGAGTGTGAAATGAAGCTGTGCGTTGAGACCGTATTGTCGCCCACGAGTTCCGCAGTGCAACAAACCGCAGCTGAACGGGGTGGCCGCGGCGGGACCGCGTGGCCGTTGGCCGCTGCCGCTGCCGCGCCGCTCACGCCTCGTCG
>WBZR01001770.1_pt2 | contig 17721 bp, 15 predicted proteins | sample 5204231 | NCBI WGS metagenome assembly WBZR01 (sample SAMN12412403, study PRJNA552823) | activated sludge metagenome | isolation source: activated sludge from anammox sidestream of wastewater treatment plant... | place: USA: Virginia | collected 2017-08 | reverse complement strand
CGCGCTCTCCGAGGAGCCGGACACGGACGTTGCCACGAAGGATCGCGATTCCGGCCTCGGCCTTCCCGGGCGCCTCGCGGGCGACTACGTCGTCTCCGCGGGTGGTCACGTCTTCCGCGCGGCTCGCCGGGGCGCTTCCGCCGACCGCGACGGCGACGGCTCCGCCCGCGATCGCTGCGAGAAACCTACGGCCGTGAAAAGAGAATCGGGGTGACTGGATTTGAACCAGCGACTTCTGCGTCCCGAACGCAGCGCTCTGCCAGTCTGAGCTACACCCCGTCAACGTTAGGCCGCAAGGTAGACGCGAGGCTGCGTAACATACGGGAACGAGAATGCAAACTGGCCTTCCCGGCACCGCGGAGCGTCGCCGCGGGGGTGGGTGGCGTCACCGAGCGACGAGCGGCGCCGGTCAGGCCGGCGCCGCCGCGGCGGCGCCGGCCTGACGCATGGCGGTGATCGCCGTCGCGTAGTCGGTCGCGCCGAAGACCGCCGTGCCCGCCACCAAAACGTCGGCCCCCGCCCGTGCCGCGGCCTCGGCGTTCTCGACGGTGACGCCGCCGTCGACCTCGATCAGGAATCCGAGCCCCAGGCGGTCGCGGAGCCGGCGGGCGTCCTCGAGCTTGGCGAGACTCCCGGGGAGGAACTTCTGGCCGCCGAAGCCCGGGTGCACGCTCATCACGAGCACCATGTCGAGGTCGCGGGCGCTCGGTGCGACGACCGCGACCGGCGTGTCCGGACTGACCGCGAGGGACGGCCGCGCGCCGCGCGTCCTGATGTCGGCGAGCACGCCGCGGGGTTCCGGACAGGCCTCGTAGTGGATCGAGACCCAGTCGGCGCCGACGTCGATGAAGCGCGGCGCATAGCGCCCGGGGTCGCTCACCATCATGTGCACGTCGAGCGGCAACGACGTGGCGCGGCGGATGGCCTTCACCACGTCGGGACCCATAGTGAGGTTCGGCACGAAGTGGCCGTCCATCACGTCGAGGTGCAGCCAATCGGCCCCGGCGGCCTCGGCCGCCCGCACTTCCTCGTGCAGCCGTCCGAAGTCCGCGGACAGGACCGACGGGGCGATCAGATGGGCGCGGCACACGGCGGGAGGGGGTATACGATCCGTCTCCGACCCCCGCAAGGCGGGGGCCGCACGCTCAGGCGCGGCGCGCGCGGACCGCGAAGAAGCCGTCGAGGCCGTGGCGATGCGGCAACGTGCGGAGCGCGCCGTCGTCGTCGACGAGGGTGCGCGCGGTCGGCGGCACGATCTCGTCCGCGCGCTCGCGGCGGAGCGTCGGGTGCGCGGCGAGCCAGCGATCGACAACGCCCGCGTTCTCCTCGTCGGTGAGCGTGCAGGTCGAGTAGACGATCGCGCCGCCGGGGCGCAGGAGCGGCGTCACCGCGTCGAGGATGCGCCGCTGGGTCGTCGCGAGCCGCGACAGATCTTCCGGGGTGCGACGCCAGCGGATCTCGGGATGGGCCCGCAGCGTGCCGAGGCCGCTGCACGGCGCGTCGACCAGGATCCGGTCGAACGACCCGCGCGCGAGGGTCGCGTCGGCGGTCCGCGCATCCATGACGAGGGGGCGGATCGCGCGGAGCCCGAGGCGCGCGGCGTTCCACGCGATCGTCGCGGCGCCTCGTCGCCGCCGGTCGCCAGCGACGATCGTCCCCTCGTCGCGCATGCGCTCGGCGGCGTGCGCCGACTTGCCCCCGGGCGCGGCGCACGCGTCGAGCACGCGCATGCCCGGTCGCGGGTCGAGGAGCCAGGCGACGAGCTGCGACGCCTCTTCCTGCACGCTGAACGCACCGTCCGACCATCCCGGGAGGGCGTGCGGATCGGCCGCCTGCACCCGGACCGCGTCGGGCGCGAAGCGGCCCGGCTCGCACGCGATACCCGCCGCGGTCAAGCGCGACACCAGGGCGTCGCGTTCGCCGGGGCGTGCGCGCAAGATCGTCGGCGCCGCCTCGTTGTTCGCGGCGAGGAGGTCGCGCACGTCGTCGCCGAAGCGGCGCCGCCAGCGCTCGACGAGCCACCGCGGGTGCGAGAACGCCACCGCCAGGTGCTCCAGTGGATCGGCGGCGGGATCCGGGAGCGGCAACGATCCGCGCTCGCGGGCGGCGCGCCGCAGAACCGCATTCACGAGCCGGCTCGCGGCGGGCACCGCGCGCTTGGCGAGATCGACGCTGGTTGCGACCGCCGCGTGCGGCGGCACCCGGTCGAGAAGGGTGATCTGGTAGAGCCCGAGCCGCAACGTCATGCGGATGCGGGGATCGAAGCTCGCGCAGTCGCGGTCGGCGAGCCGCGCGAGCTGCCAGTCGAGGCGCCCCTGCCACGCGAGCGTCCCGTAGACGAGACGGCTCGCGAGGGCGCGGTCGCGAACGGCGAGCCGGGCCGACGCAAGCGCGTCGGCGAGCGTCGCGTCGGCGTGCGATCCGAGTCCCTCGACGCGCATCAACACGTCGAGCGCGAGCGCGCGGGCCGCGAGCGGATCGGCCGATACCATGGGGTCTAGACGAGCCGCGCGCCTGGCGCGAGGCGGGCTCCGGTCGCGAACGCGGCGCCGAGCATCGCCTGTTTGCCTTCGGGCTGGAGCGTCACGAGCGCGAGCGTGCCGTCGCCGGTCGCCACCTCGAGGGCACGGCCGCGGACCGCCAGCGTTCCCGGGGGAGCGGCGGGACGCGCCTCGGTCACGACGCGCGTGGCCACGATCTTGACGATACGCCCATCGAGGGTCGTGAACGCGGACGGCCAGGGCGCGAAGGCGCGCACCATGCGCTCGATCGACGCGGCGTCGCGCGACCAGTCGATGCGTCCGTCCGCCTTCTCGAGCCGCGGCGCATACGTCGCGTGGCGCTCGTCTTGCGGCACCGGACGGAGTCCGGTCGTACGGATCGCCGCGATCGCTTCGACGAGCGCGGCCGCGCCGAGTTCGGCGAGCGCGAGCGTCAGGCTGCCGGTGGTGTCGTCGGCCGCGATCGCATGGGAGCGTCGCAGCAGCACATCGCCCGTGTCGAGCCCTGCGCTCATACGCATGATCGTGACCCCGGTCTGCCCATCGCCGGCGCGGATCGCGGCCGCGATCGGCGCCGCGCCGCGGTGGCGCGGCAGGAGCGATGCGTGCACGTTCAGGGGGGCGAGGGTCGGGAGCGCGAGGACCGCGGGCGGGAGGACCTTTCCATAGGCTGCGACGACGAGCAGGTCGGGCGCCAGCGCCGCCAGCGCCGCCAGCGCCTCGGGCACGCGAACGCTCACGGGCCGCAGCGTCGGTACGGCGAGCTCCGCCGCCGCCGCCGAGACCGGCGACGGCGCGAGGCTCAGGCCGCGCCCGCGCGGACGATCGGGTTGCGACACGACCCCGACGAGCGTCGTCACCCCGGCCAGCGCGCGCAGGCTCGGCACCGCGAACTCCGGCGTGCCCATGAAGACCGAACGCATCGGCCGATCGTTCGGCCAGCGCAGCACGTCGGTCAGATCATCGCGCGGCGCGGCGGGGGCGCGTCGCGGCCTTCGCGCTCCATCTTCTTGAGCTTGCGCCGGTAGAGGTCACGCTTGAGGCGGCTCAGGCGATCGAGGAAGAGGGTGCCGTTCAGGTGGTCGATCTCGTGCTGCAGGGCCACCGCGAGCAGGCCGGTGCCCTCGATCTCGATCTCCTTCTGGTCGACCGTCCACGCCTTCACGAGCACGCGCTCCGCGCGCAGCACTTCCGCCTGATAGTCGCGCACCGAGAGGCAGCCTTCCTCCCAGAGGACTTCGCCCTCGGACTCGGTGATGGCGGGGTTCACGAGCTTGAGGAGCTGCTTGCCCTTGTTCTCGTGATCGACGTCGAGGACGATCACGCGTTGCGAGAGGCCGATCTGCGGCGCCGCGAGCCCGACGCCGGGCGCGGCGTACATCGTCTCGACCATGTCGTCGATCGCCTTCGCGACGACCCCGTCGATGTCGGTCACGTCCTCCGCCACCTCTTTCAATACGGGGGAGGGGTACGTGTAAATCCTCCGAATCACGAGGGTTTCATAACATGCTGACCGGATCGACATCAACGACGAGGCGCACGGTGCGGGCGTCCGGCGAGGCGCGCCACGCGGCCTGCAGGGCGGCGAGCGTTTCGTGGAGCGGCCGCGCGCCGCTGGCGGTCAGCACGAGCTGCCAGCGATAGCGGCCGCGCAGGCGCTCGAGCGGCGCCGGGGCGGGGCCGCGCAGCAGGACTCCCTGGGCCGTCGCCGCCGCGCGCGCGCTCGCCGCGAGACGCTCGGCGCAGGCTCCCGTACGGTCGAAATCCGGCCCCTCGAAGCGCAGGACGGCGAGCCGCGCGAAGGGCGGATAAGCGGTCTCGCGACGGGTCGCGAGCTCGGCCGGGGCGAAGCTCTCGTAATCGTGCGTTGCCGCCGCGACCAGGCTGTGGTGCGTCGGCCGGTAGGTCTGGACGACGACGCGACCCGGGAGCGCGCCGCGGCCCGCGCGGCCGGCGACCTGGGTCAGGAGCTGGAAGGCCCGCTCCCCGGCGCGAAAGTCGGGCATGCTGAGCGCGACGTCCGCGAGCAGCACGCCGACCAGAGTGACCCCGGGTACGTCGTGGCCCTTCGCGACCATCTGGGTGCCGATCAGGACGTCGAGCTTCCCGCCGCTCCAGGCTTCGAGGATGCGCCGGTGCGCGCCCCGGCGCGCCGTCGTGTCGCGGTCGAGGCGACCGACCCGGGCGCCGGGAAAGCGCGCCGAGACCTCGGCCTCGATCCGCTCCGTACCGAGACCCATCGCCACGAGCGTGCCGCGCGTGCACGACGGGCATGCCGCCGCGCGCGCGGCCCGCGCGTAGCCGCAGGGGTGGCAGAGCAGCGCGGCGCGCCGGCGGTGCAGCGTCAAGCTCACGCTGCACGAGGGACAGCCCGCGGGCTCGCCGCACACGAGGCAGTGCATGGCGCTCGCGAAGCCGCGGCGGTTCAAGAAGAGGAGCGTCTGCTCGCCGCGACCGAGGGTCTCCTCGATCGCCGTCAGCAGGACCGGCGAGAAGAGCGGCGTCCCGGACTCGCGCGCCTCGGAAGGCGTCGCGGCTGCCGCAGCGCTCGCCACGCCCTGGGCCACCGGCCGGCCGGCGGGGCTCCGGAGGTCGACGATCGTCACCTGCGGCAACGGGCGGCCGCGCACGCGCTCGGGCAGGGCGAGCCGGTGGTATTTGCCGTCGAGGGCCTGCTGGTGGCTTTCGACCGACGGAGTCGCGGATCCGAGCACGACCGGGACGTTCGCGAGCTTCGCACGCACGATCGCGAGATCGCGGCCATGGTAGCGCAGGCCTTCGTCCTGCTTGTAGGCGGCGTCGTGCTCCTCGTCGACGATCACGAGCCCGAGGTCCACGAGAGGCGCGAAGATCGCCGAGCGCGTGCCGACCACCACGCGCGCTTCCCCGCGCGCGATCCGCCGCCACTCGTCCCAGCGTTGCCCCGGCGCGAGACCGCTGTGGACCAGAGCGACCGTCTCCCCGAACCGCTCCTGCGCGCGCACGACGAGCTGATGGGTGAGCGCGATCTCCGGCACCAGCATGAGCACGGCGCGGCCGGCGGCGCGCGTGCGTGCGGCGAGGCGGAGGTAGACCTCGGTCTTGCCGCTGCCGGTGACGCCGTGGAGCAGGAACGTCCGGAACGCGTCGGGAGCGACCGCGTCGATGGCGACGCGCTGCGCTGCGGTGAGCTCGGGGACGTGCGCCGGTGACGCCGTCGTCCCCAGGTCGCGATAGCGTTCGACGCGCGCGCGCTCCGCGACGGCGCGCTTCACGAGCGCGCGCGCGGCGGCACGATCGCCCGGATCGAGGGTCGCGGCGTCGAGGCGCCGCCCCGGAGCTGCGAGGAGGCGCTCGTAGCACGCGAGCTGCCGGGGCGCGCGCCGTCCGAGCGCCGCCGCCTCCGCGGGCTCGAGCGTGCGGACGAGCGCGACGATGGTCGCGTAACGGGTCGTTACGGAGGGGCCCTGGCGGAGCTCCTCGCTCGCGAGCGCGCCCCGGCGGACGAGCGCGCGGACCGCGCGGGCGACGCCGGGGAGCGCGAGCGCGCGGTCGAGCGCCGTCACCGTGAGACCGCCGTCGCTGTCCCGCACCCGCTCGAGGACGGCGGCCTCGAGCGCGTTCGAGGCCACCGCCGCTGCGTCGGCGACCCGGAGCATCCGCGCCGAGCGCGCGCGGAGACCTCCCGGCAACGCCACCGCCAGCACGTCGGCGAGCCCCGCGAGATAGTAGCGTGCGCTCCACCGGCAGAGCTCGAAGATCTCGTCGCTGACGATCGCCTCGGCGTCGAGGACCTCGACGATCTCGCGGATCCCGGCGACGTCGGCGGGCGGCGCGGGATGGAGCGCGACCACGATGCCGGTCTCGTGGCGTGTCCCGAGCGGCGCCACGACCCGCATTCCCCGTCGGACGCGGCCGCGCCAGGCGGCGGGCACGGCATACGTGAGCGCGTCGCGTCCCGGGAGCGCGCGCAGCAGCGCGATCTCGGCGTAGGCGGGCGCGTCCGACGACGTCGGGGTCGGCTCGGGCAAGGACACGTCGTCGCTCATCCGCTGCGCCGCGCGATCTGTCAAAGCATCTGGCGGCACGCCGATGACACCGGCCGTCTTTGCAACGCACGGATGCGTACGACGCATCGTGCTCGCGAGGCCTATCTGCGCGACGCTCCAGCCGGAATCGTCCGAATTTCGTCGGAGCGGATCTTGCTGCGCGGACGCAGGGGGTCGGATCTCTTGCCGCGAGCGAATACACTACCGGGAAACGCGGGATTGACGCTGGTCGAGGTTCTGACGGCCGTGAGCCTGCTCGGGATCGTCACCGCCGTCGCCGCCACGAACTTCACCGCGATGGCGCCGGCCTTCCGTACCCGCGGCGCCGCGCTCGCCGTCGCCGGCGACCTCAATCAGGCGCGCATGGCGGCGATCAAGGAGTCGCGGGTCTACGAGTACTTTCCGATCTCCGGCGGGTACCAGATCCGACGCGACGACGGAGTCGGAGGTCGCCAGGTCGTGAAGCAGGTCGTCATAGGCAACGAGTACCCCCACGTCGCCTTCGGACACACCGCCATCGACGAGGATCCGTACGCCGCCGCCATCGCGAGCGCGGCTCCGACCGCCACGATCACGTTCCATTCGAACGGGACGGTGCAGAATGCGGCCGGCGTGTTCCTCGAAGCCTCGAGCAGCGACGGCCTCGTCCAGCAGGCGGTCACGATGAGCGCGGCCGGACGCGTGCGCGTCTGGAAGTACACCGCGGAGGGATGGCGATGACGGCCGAAGCGCAGCGGAGCGCCGGCGCGGGCTTCACGCTCGTCGAGGTGCTGGTCGCGACGGCGATTGCCGCGATCGGGTTCCTCGGCCTCGCGGCGACCTACGCTACGTCGCTGCGCGCGACGGTCGTCGGGCGCAACGTCAGCATCGCGACGAACCTCGCGGCCGAGGCGATCGAGACCCTGCGTCGTCGCCCCTACGACGAGATCGCCACGACCAGCCCGACCTCGATCGTGCGCGACAACGTCTCGTTCACGAGCTCGGCGACCGTCGCCGCCGTCGGAACGACCTCGAAGAAGGTGACCATGGGCGTGTCGTGGAGCGACCAGTTCGGCGCGCACTCGCCGGGCGTGCAGCTGGTCACGGTGATCGGCCAATGAGGCGCGACCTCCACGGCAATGCCCGGGGCTTCACGCTGATGGAGCTCCTCGCGGCGATCAGCGTCGCGTCCATCGCGCTGGTCGTGCTGGCGAGCGCGGTTCGCAGCCAGGGGTCGAGCGCCGTCTATCAGATGGGCGCGGCCGACATGCAGCAGAACGTCCGCGGCGCGCTCGATCTCTTCCGCCGCGAGGTGCGCATGGCGGGGTTCGGCATGTCGGCGGTGCCGACAACCGTGCTCCCGGCCCTGGAGGTCCCTGCCCTGTCCAGCGGCGAGCTCTATCGCGTGAACTTGTTCGGCAACTACGGCTCGGTGCGGAGCCGCGTCGGGACGGCGGGTGTGGCCGGGGGCGCGTCGACGATCCTCCTGGAGCCCTCGGGTCCGAGCGGCGCGTGCCTCCCGTCGTCGAAATCCTTCATGGTGGGCGAGCGCGTGTCGATCGAGTCGGCGCTCCGCGGCGTCGCCGAGGTCTACGAGATCGCCGCCTACAGCCAGATCAACTGCTCGATCACGGTGTCGCCCATGGTCGTCGCCGACGGCTACGAGTTCGGCTCGCCGGTCAACGAGGTGCAGCAGCTCGGGTACATGCTCGACTCCAACAACGTGCTCTGGCGCGAGGGGGTCGTCGTGGCCGACCAGATCGACGCCATGCAGCTCGCCTACATCCTGAAGGACGGGACGTCGGTCGCGGACCCCTCGAGCAGCCTCGACGACCTGCGGTCGGCTTCCATCGCGATGCGCTCGGAGATGCAGGAGCACCTCGGCATGACGCCGAACGCCGCCCTGCAGACCGAGGTGCGTATCCGCAACCTGGACATCGTGCGCGAGCCGATGATCGACAACCTATGAGACCGCTCGCCAACCAACGGGGGATCGCGCTGCTCACGGTTCTCGGACTGCTTTCGGTCCTGCTCGTGCTCGCGTCGCTCGTCGCGGGGAGCTCGCGCATGGAGGCCGCGCTGTCCGGGCTCGGCAAGGAGAGCGCCCGCGCCTTCGCGGCGGCGGAAGCCGGCCTCAACTACGGCCTCGGCGACGTCAACAACTTCACCTCCGCGGACTCCCTCGACAAGGGCTGCTGCGAGGGGACCGGCTGCGTCTACGATCCGCGGGAGACGGACCTCGTCGGCGTGGGCTTGTTCGCCGCGCCGCAGACGTCGGGCTACGTGCGCGTCTGCTTCGATCGCGAGGGACCGCCGCCGCCGAGCATCAAAGTCAGCGCGCTGCGCTTCAAGGCGTTCCACTTCGACCTCGACGCGCGCGGCAACGCCAATCCGAACGGGGCGAGCTTCCTCCAGATGGAGGCCGCGCGCCTCGGCCCGTCGCAGTGAGACGAACGCGAGAAAGAGTGTGATCGCCATGCGCCGCCCTTCGACACGACCCACCGCAATCGCCGCCCTGCTCTCGACCGTGCTCCTCACGGCCGCGGACGTCCGCGCCGGCAGCGATCTGGACGTCTTCATCGCCGGCCAGAGCGTGCAGCCGAACGTCCTCATCTTGTTCGACAACTCGGGCAGCATGAACGACGGCGTTCCGTACGATCCCGGCGTCACGTACACGGGGTCGTACACGGCGACCACGGTCTACGATCGCTGCAGCTCCTACAACGCGAACTGCACGTGCCGCCGGACGCAATCCTCGTGGAAGGTCGCGACCGTCTGCGGATGGGTCGACGCCAACAACGACGGGCAGGACGACCGGGCGCCGTCCTACAAGAAGATCGGCAACCGCCGGAACTTCGACCTGATGCCGAATCCGCCGAAGCTCGCCGTCGCCAAGTCGGTCATCGACGGGTTGCTCCAGGATCCCGCCAACGCCCAGGTGCGCTTCGGACTCATGATCCTGAACGGCACCTACCTCCCGAGCGACTACACGAGCGCCTCGCAGACCTCGACGTACCACAACGACAAGTCCATCCTGAAGGCCGCCATCGGCACCGACATCCCGACGTTGCGCGGCATCGTCGACGGCCTGGTCGGCGTCGCCGGCACGCCGCTCGCGCCGCGGCTCATCGCCGCTGGCCGCTACTACAAGCACGACGGCTACTTCACCGGGGCGGACCCGGTGCAGTACCTCTGTCAGCGCAACTACGTGGTCCTCATGACCGACGGCCGCCCGCAGGTCGAGGGCGTCGCGTTCGGCGGCTGCGACAGCGGCTTCAGCAATCCGTACTGCGGCTCCAACGCCAGCGGGTCGTTCAGCTACATCGAGTCGTGGCTCGGCGCGCCCTACGACAAGGACGGCGACGGCCGCGACCCGGACCCCGCGCACTTCAGCGCGCCGTCGGGCTGCACGCCGAACTCGTCGCCCGACTCCGAGCCGTGCGAGTACCACAACGGCGGATCGGACTATCTCGACGACGTCGCGAAGGTGCTGCTCGACAACGATCTCCGTTCCGACATGGACGGCCAGCAGGCGCTCGTCACCTACACGATCGGCTTCGACGTCGCGAACGGTCTGCTCGGACGCGCCGCCGCGCACGGCGGCGGCGCGTACTACACCGCCAACACCGCGGACGAGCTCGCCGACGCCTTCCGCGCGACGATGAACGCGATCGTCAGCGAGACCGAGTCGTTCGTGGCGCCGGTCGTGCCGGTGAGCCAGACGACGCGGACGCAGAGCGGCGACCGGCTCTACATCGCCCTCTTCCGTCCGCGCGACGGCTCGCTGCGCTGGCCGGGCAACCTCAAGAAGTATCAGGTGTCCGAGGACGGCCAGCTGCTCGACGCGAGCAGCGCGGCCGCGACCAACGACGATGGCGAGATCCTGCCCGGCGCCCGCTCGTATTGGGACTCGGCGGCATCGGGCTCGGCGGTGAGCAAGGGTGGCGTCGGCGAGATCCTCCTGAACCGCGCGAGCGCGCGGAGCATCTACACCAATACGACGACCACGATCCCGTCCGGCGGGCTCGACCTCACCGCCGGTGCGCACGCCTTCACGACCGGCAACGCGGCGCTCACCATGGCGATGCTCGGCGCCGCGAGCACGACCGAGCGCAGCCAGATCATCGACTACGTTCACGGCGTCGACGTCTACGACGACGACGAGGACTCCAACATCACCGAGAAGCGCGCCTGGATCCTCGGCGACACGATCCATTCCGTGCCGCTGGTCGTCAGCTACGGCACCAACGACGCGGCGATCCTGATCGGCGCCAACGACGGGATGCTGCACGCCTTCGACGACGCGACCGGCGCCGAGCTCTGGGCCTACGTGCCCGACGAGCTCCAGGCCAAGCTGAAGCTCCTGACGCCCGGCGCGAGCGGATCGCATCAGTTCTTCGTCGACTCCTCGCCGAAGCTGCTCACCACCGACGACGGGCACAAGATCGTCGTGTTCGGGTTCGGCCGCGGCGGGCGGGCGTACTACGGGCTCGACGTGACCTCCAAGGAGGCGCCGAAGCTCCTCTGGAAGATCACCAACGCGACCAGCACGGGGGGCGGCGACTTCAGCGAGCTCGGACAAGGCTGGTCGGAGCCGACGTTCATCAAGACGAGCGCGGGCGTCGATGCGTTCCTGATCGGCGGCGGCTACGATTCCTATTTCGACGACCCGAGCCACACCACCGCCAACACCACGAGCCCCATGGGCCGCGCGATCTTCGCGGTGAACGCAGCCACCGGCGCGCTCATCCAGAAGCTGCAGCCGGCGGGCATGGACTTCGCGATCCCGAGCAACGTGGCCGCGCTCGACTTCAACGGCGACAAGAAGGTCGATCGCGCCTACGTCGGGGACCTCGGCGGCAACATGTGGCGCATCGACGGCAATCTCACGGCCACGAAGCTCTTCGCGTCGGGCGGCAACCGCAAGATCTACTACGCGCCCGACGTGGTGCGCGACCGCGGATTCCTGTCGGTCTTCTTCGGAACGGGCGACCGCAGCAACCCGCTCGAGACGAGCGTCGTCGATCGCATCTACGCGGTGAAGGACGACAACACCTCGAACCTCACCGAGGCGAACCTCGTCGACGTCACGACGCGCGTCGAGCAGAACGGATCGGAGTCGGAGGCCGATCTCAAGGAAGAGCTCAAGGACGCCCAGGGCTGGTTCATCCAGCTGAACCAGCAGGCGGGCGAGAAGGTCCTGGCGTCGCCGTCCGCGTTCTTCAGCGTCTTCTTCTCGACGTTCGTTCCGATCTCCGGCGTCTGCAACGCCGGCGGCGACGCACGCGTCTACGAACTCAACTACGAGACGGGCGGCATCCCCGACTCGAAGGTCGTCGATCCGGACGGCGACGGTCCCGACCCCGTTCCGACGGTGGCGCGCGATGACCGCTTCCTCCTGATCGGCAAGAGCATTCCGACCGAACTCACGGTCACCATCCAGAAGGAGGGCTCGAGCGGCTTCGTCGCTTCCAGCGGCAACGTCGACCGCCTGCCCCTCCCCGAGCTGCCGAACAACGTGACGCCGCTTTCGTGGCGCGAGTGCTCGACCGGCGTGCCGTGTCGATGACGAGGATCCGATGAACAAGCTCAACCTACGAGGCGCGATCGGCGCCGCCGTTGCGGGGGCGCTGCTGCTCGGCTCGGTTGCGGGCGCGGCGGTCGCGGGGGTGGTGACCGCGGTCTCGAAGCGCGACGTGACCGTCTCCGGGGCCGTCTATCCCGTCAACGAGGACGTTTCGCTGGAGGACATGACCGGCCAGCCCATCAAGTGGGCGGAGCTTCGTCCGGGGGTCTCCGTCGAGCTCGAGTTCGACGAGGCAGGCCGCCTCGTCCTCATCCGCGCCAACGTCGTTCGCTGAGCCGGGGTGGGGTCGCCGGCGTCAATTTCTCGCCGCGCCGGCACGCCGCACGTACAGGAATGTGTCGGCGCCGTTCGTTCTCCGTTCATCGGATGGCGGGTCTGCCTGAGATTTCGCGGGGTCCGGGCGCGGCACCGCGCTTGCAACGCCCGCCGTAGCCCCTCCTTTCCGCGCGGGACGAGGGCCGATTCGCATGGTGCGGGTCGGCCCCCTCCCGAGTGGCGCGAGGGGGGCCAGCACAGGGGGGCGTCGCGATGACGTGTCGGGAGAGCAAGCATGCGTAGCGGGCTCGGCGGGAAGCTCACCGGGGTGTTCCAGCGTTCGCTGCGCGACCTCCTGCCCCGGAGCCGCGGCGGCGCCTATCTCGCCCTCGACATCGGCTCGAGCTGCGTGAAACTCGTCGAGACCGACGGCAATCCGGGCGGGATCCGCATCACGGCGGCCGGGATCGCGCCGCTGCCGCCGACGGCCGTACAGAACAACCTGATCCAGGATCCGAGCGTCGTCGCGTCCGCCATCCGCGACCTGGTGCGTCAAACCGGCGCCCGCGCCACGGACGTGATCACCGCCGTCCCGGGGCCCGCGGTCATGATCAAGAAGCTGCACCTGCGCGCCGAGGACGAGGCCAATCTCGAGAACCACGTGATGCTCGAGGCCGGGAACGCGATTCCCGAGAGCCTCGACAACGTCACGATCGACTACCAGATCGCCAACTACGCCGAGACCGGCGAGATCGAGGTCGTCCTCGTGGCCGTCAAGAAGGACATCCTCAACAGCTTCACCGCGGTGATCCGCGACGCCGGGCTGAACCCGCAGATCGTCGACGTCGACTACTTCGCGCTCGAGAACATGTTCGAGCTCAACTACTCGATCGACGAGAGCCAGGTCGTCGGGCTCGTGAACATCGGGGCGCGGTACTGCTCGATCAACATCCTGCGCGGCGGCCGCTCGTCTTTCACGGGCGACATCCCGGTCGGCGGCGCCGAGTTCACCGACGTGCTCATGCGCAACCTCGGCGTGTCGGCGGCCGAAGCCGAGCTCCTGAAGACGGGCGGCGCCGTGCGCGAGTTCCAGCCCGATCAGGTCGAGGCGGCGCTCGCCCCCGGCGTGCAGTTCCTGGTCGAGGAGATCCACCGCGCGCTCAGCTTCTACTGGCGCTCCGATGCGGAGGACCCGCTCGCCGCCGTCTACCTCTCGGGCGGCACCGCACGCACCGAGGGCCTGACGCGCGTGCTCGGCGAGCGCCTCGAGACGCCGGTCGAGCTCGTGAAGCCGCTCGAGCGGGTCACGCTCGCCGGCGGCGTCGACGCCGCCTTCATTCGGGACAACGCCGCGTCGTTGGCCGTCACCGTCGGGCTCGCGGCCCGGCGTCCGGGAGACAAGTCGTGATTCGGATCAATCTGTTGCCGGTCCGCGAGGTCGAGCGGGAGGCCGGCCGTCGGCAGGAGACCCGGCTCGTCTATCTGAGCGCGATCCTGGTGCTGGTCGTGCTCGCGGGCATCGAAGTCGCGAGCCGCATGCGTCTGGCGCCCCTCAAGAAGGAGTACGCGCAGCTCCAGGCGGACATCGTCGCCCTCGACAAGAAGTCCGTGGAGCTCGCCAAGCTCGAGACCGAGCGCAAGGACCTCGAGGAAAAGCTCAAGACCATCGCCACCCTCGAGGCGAAGAAGATCGGTCCGGTGAACGTGCTCGCGGATCTCAGCGACGCGGCGCCCGAGCAGGTCTGGCTCCTCGAGTTCAAGGAGAGCGGGGGGCTCGCTACCATCAGCGGCCTCGGTCTCGACGACCAGACGATCGCCGACTTCATGCGCAAGCTCGGCGGGTCGCCCTATTTCGACAGCGTCGACCTCGTCGAGACCGCCCAGTCCGAGCTCGACGGCGTCCAACTCAAACGCTTCGTCGTGAACGCGCGGCTCTCCTACTCCGGCAAGTCGCTCGGGGCGGCGCCCCGGAACCTCAAGTTCCCGGAGCCGACGAACAAGGGCGGGACCAAGCGCAAGCCGGGGCAGCGCAAGGGGAACCGGGCATGAACGACCTTCTCGAACGCTTTTTCGAGCTCGAAAGCCGCCAGCGCTTCATGGCGGCGGCCGGCGTACTCGTGCTGGTCTTCGGGGCCTACTGGTACTTCGTCTACTCGGGACGCCGCGCCGAGACCGTCTCGGTGACCGCCAAGATCGGCGATCTGCGCCAGCAGCGCGACTCGAAGCAGAAGCTCGTCGCCAACATGGGCGAGCTCCAGGAGACCGTGCGGGAGCTCGGCGCGCAGCTCAAGCAGGCCGAGGCGCAGCTTCCGGACTCGAAGGAGATTCCCGACCTCCTGAGCAGCGTCTCGTCGGCGGGACGCGACGCGGGGCTCGAGGTCATCTCGTTCCGGCAGCGGCAGGAGGAGCTCAAGGACTTCTACGCCGAGGTGCCCGTCGACGTGACGGTGCGCGGCAACTACCACGAGGTCGCGACCTTCTTCGATCGCGTCGGCAAGCTCGACCGCATCGTGAACGTGAGCGACATCGTGATGCAGACACCGAAGCGCGAGGGCGACGAGATGATCGTCGACACGCTCTGCTCGGCCACCACCTTCCGCTTCCTCGACGAGCAGGAGCGCGAGGAGATCGCCAAGGAAAAAGCCGCTAAGGCCAAGGATTCAAAGAAGAAAAAATAATGAGGTCGGCCATGCGAGGAACACGGAACATCACCGTCGCGGCAGTGCTCGTCTCGGGGGTCGCGCTCGTCGTGCGGGTGCTTCCGGCGGTCGCGGCGTCCGACGGGGGCGCGATGAGTGGCCCGATGGCGGCGATCGCGAAGGCGCGTGCGGCCGCCGACACGGCGGAGCAGCGGGCCGATCGTCACGATGCGGAGGCCGCGCGGACGGTCGACGACGCACCGCGCGAAACGAAGGCGGCACGGCGATCGGCCACACCCCCTAGCGGTCAGGGCGCGGACACGCCCCCACAACCAGCGGCGGCGTCGACCCATGGCGAGCCCGCGCTCCCGACCTACGATGCGCGCGCCCATCGCGATCCGTTCACGCCGCCCCGTCTCAACTCGACGGCCAATGCCCGGACGCCGCTCGAGACCTACCAGCTCGGACAGCTGAAGCTGGTCGGCGTCGTCGCGCAACCTCCGCTGGGCTATCGCGCGATGGTGGAAGATTCTGCGGGACTAGGCTACATCATCACCACCGGGACGCCCATCGGGTCGAGTGGCGGGGTGGTGCGAAGCATCGAATCCAGACGCGTAGTCATCGAGGAAAGCATCCGCGACTTCTACGGCGACATGAAGCCGAAAGAAGTCGTGATGGAGCTTCCTCAGGAGGATCGATCGCCATGAGGATGCAGGAGCAGGGTGTGGGAGCGGCGGTGGTGAAGGTGGTCGGTGTCCTGCTCCTCGGCTTCTTGGGATGTACGCGGACGCTGGAACGACCGGCGTCGCATGTGCACGCGAAGTCGCAGACGCAACCTGCGACGAGCGCGCCAGCCGCGGCGGTAGCGGGGCAGGCGGCCGTGCCGCAAGAGCCGATGGCCACGGCGCCGAGCGCGCCGACGACGGTCGCGCCGATCGAGACGCCCGTCGAGGCCGAGCTTCGCGTACACGAGATCCGGCTTGCGGAGCGCGAATCACGCGCGGCGCTCGTCGTGCGCTTCTCGCGGCCCGTCGACGCCGTCTCGCATTTCGCGTTGAGCTCGCCGAACCGCATCGTCGTCGACGTCGCGGGACCGGTGCCGGACGTGGTCACGAACCGCAGCTACGCGGTGAGCGGTCACGGCGTCGCGCGCGTACGGGTCGGCGCGCACGAGGGCAAGCTCCGTCTCGTGACGGACGTCCAGGGCCGCCTCCCTTCGTACGAGGTCGCAGCGGACCGGCGCCAGGTGACCGTCCTGCTCGACGAGACGACCGCGCCGGTCGACGAGATCGTCTACCTCGCGCCCGGCATCACGCCGGCCGTCGAGGATCCGATCACCGCCGTCGCGGCAGCGCCCGCGGACCCGGCTCCGGCGGCGCCCGCGCCGGTCGTACCCCCTGAGGTCGCGGCTCCCGAGGTCGCGCCCCCGACCCAGCTTTCCGCCGAGCCCGAACTCGCACCCGAGCCGGCGTTCGCGGCCGCCGACACGACCATCGGCGAGGACGAGTCCGCGGTGCTCGCGGCGAACAGCTCGCGCGGCGGCCGGAGCGCCCGGTCGAAGTCCAAGAGCTCGGTCGCGTCCATTCCCGGCGGCACGATCGAGGCGCTGCCGAGCGCCCCGCGCGAGTACACCGGCCAGCGCATCTCCCTCGATTTCAAGGACGCCGACATCCAGAACGTGCTCCGTATCCTCGCGGACGTGAGCGGCCTCAACATCATCACGACCGACGACGTGCAGGGGAAGATCACGATGCGCCTCGTCGAGGTGCCCTGGGACCAGGCGCTCGACTCCATCCTGAAGGCGCGCGGCCTCGACATGGTGCGCGACGGCAACATCATCCGGGTGTCCACCGTCGAGAAGCTGAAGGAGGAGCGCGAGGCGCTGCGCGCGGCCAACGAGGCGCAGGCGCAGGCCGAGCCGCTCAAGGTCCGGTACATCAAGGTCAACTACGCGAAGGCCGACGAGAAGTTCGTCAAGAAGGTCCAGGACATCCTGACCGATCGCGGGATCGCGACGTGGGACGAGCGCACCAACACGATCGTCGTGCGCGACATCGACAAGGGCATCGCCGACGCCGAGGAGCTGATCTCCCACTTCGACACCCAGACGCCCCAGATCCTCATCGAGGCGAGCATCGTCGAGGCCACGGAGAACTTCGCCCGCGACCTCGGCATCCAGTGGGGGTACACGTACAAGGCGAGCCCCGAAACCGGGAACGCGCCGGGCGTGAACTTCCCTGGCCGGATCAGCACCGGCGGCAGCGGCCTCGGCACGGGCAGCGGCTCGGTCGCGCCCGGCCAGGTGCCGATGGGCCGGGTGCCCTTCCTCGCCGATTTCCCGGCGTCGAGCGTCGCGCCGGGTCTCGGCTCGGCCTTCGACGTCCTTCTCGGATCGCTCGACGGCTCCAAGTCGCTCGCCGCGCGCCTCACCGCGCTCGAGCGCGAGGGCAAGGGCAAGATCATCTCGCGACCGCGCGTCGTCACGCTCAACAATCAGGCGGCGAACATCGAGAGCCTCGAGATCCTGCGCGTCAAGCTGCCGAGCACGGGCACCGTCATCAGCACCGGGGCCGGCGGCGTGGCGGGCGGATCCCAGGCCGCGACGGAGCAGATCAAGACCGGCATCACGCTCACCGTGACGCCGCAGCTCTCGTCCGACGGCTTCGTCTTCCTCGACGTGTTCGCGAAATCGAGCGCGCTCCAGCCGCCGGCGCAGTCGCAAGCGCCCTCGC
>WBZR01002691.1_pt1 | contig 17729 bp, 15 predicted proteins | sample 5204231 | NCBI WGS metagenome assembly WBZR01 (sample SAMN12412403, study PRJNA552823) | activated sludge metagenome | isolation source: activated sludge from anammox sidestream of wastewater treatment plant... | place: USA: Virginia | collected 2017-08 | reverse complement strand
GGAGGCGGGCGTGCGCGGAGGCGAGGTCGACGGGCGTGGGGGCGGCGGCCCGCGCGACGAAGGCGGTCTCGGGCGGGAGGTGGCAGGCGGCGCAGGCGGGGTCGTGGGTCTCGACGGTGGCGGCGATGCCGGTGAGGGCGGCGAAGGCGGTCAGGCCGATGGTGGCGAGGCGGGCGAGACGCACCGGAAGGTGGCGCCGTTGACGGGCGGGGGTGGGGGACCTAGAATCGCTGGTCATGGGCAGCATGCAAGGGGTGAAGGCGATGATGAGGCGAAGGATCGGGTGGGCGCGGGCCGTGGTGTTGGGCGCGGGGCTGCTGGTGGGGTGCGGGGCCTCGGAGGGGCGCTCGACGAACGTGCCGGGGATCCCGGTGTACCCGGGGGCGGAGCTGACGGACGCGTGGCCGGCGGCGTCGGTGCAGACGCCGGAGGTGACGCTCAACGGCGACCCGGAGCGCGACCCGACGGACTTCTACTTCGTCCCGGACGCCGAGCCGGCGGCGGTCATCGCGTGGTACGGCGAGCGGATGCGCCAGCACGGCTGGGAGGCGGTCGGCGACCCGAACCTCGAGGTGGTGATCTACAACGACGCCCAGGGCTGCTACGCGTTCGTCAGCGTGTCGGGGGTGGAGGGCGGGGTGAGCCTGCAGATCTCGCGCCAGGATCCGGCGACGCCGTGCGTGGTGGTGCCGACGACGGACCCGGGCTCGGAGTAGGGACGCCCGCCGCTCACCCCCCACCGGTGGCCGGCGCGCCGGGCGGCTGCAGCTTGCCGGTGCGCGGCACGCTGTACGAGTCCAGGATGTCGCGGATGACGCCCTCGTTCTCGACCCAGCTCCCGCGCTCGACGGCGAGGTTGACCATCGAGAACGTGGTGTCGTCGATCTGGAACAGGATCAGGCCGTGCATCGGGATGCCGTTGCGGCGGGAGTAGGTGATCTCGACGGTCATGGCGGTGCCCTGGCGGTCGATGACGTTCTGGCGCTTGATCTCCTGGAAGTCGGCCTCGTCGACGACGCCGGTCATGCGCATCACCTGGTTGACGGTGGCGCCGAGGGACTGGGGCCGGCGGCCGTTGTCGAACTGGGTGATCGAGAGGAGGCCGTTGGACTGCGGGGCGACGAACACGGTGCCCAGGCGGGCGTCGCCGGACAGCTCGTCGGTCTTGCGGTCCTCGGTCCAGCCGGCGGGGACGTCGAGGGCGAAGAGGTTCGCGGTGTCGGTGTACGGCGTGGTGGCCTCGATGGTGAGCGGGACGATCTCGGCCAGGGGCTGGCCGTTCGGCGGGGCCGGCACGGTCACGACGATGCTCCGCCCGCTGCCCTCGGGGCCGGGCGTGGGGGCCGGCGGCGCCGGGGTGATGGTGGGCGGGTCGGCCGCGACGCAGGCGGCGAGCCCGACGCAAACGGCGGAGAGGACGATCGGTGACCAGACGCGCATGGGACCCCGCATGGATGGGAAGCGGACCTGCGCGACAGCATAGCAGGGGCGTCCGTGCCGCGACAAGTCGACCCGCGCCGCCACAGCAACAGGCGGACAGTGGTCAAAGACCCCTGTCCGCCTGCTCCGCCAGAAGGAGATTTCCGGTTCTTCGACGCCCCACCCGCGGTACCGCTCCCCAGTGATGCCGTGGGTGGCGTGCGCTTCAGCTTGTGTTCCGGTTCGGGTGACATGATACCGCGCCCCGGCGGCGTGCGCTGGACCAAACCCTGACCGCTCGCTGACGATGGCCTGACGGCGGTCGGACGCTTGCGCCGGTCAGCCGCCGCGGCGGCCTTCGAGCGCCGCCGCGGCCGCCGCGAAGCCCGGGCGCAGCTCGAGCGCCCGGCGCCAGTCGGCCGCCGCGCGCTCGGCGTCGCCCGCCGCCGCCCGGGCCCGGCCGCGCCAGTACAGCGACTCCTCGAGGTTGGGGGCGTTGGCCAGGTTCGCCTCGGCCAGCGCCGCCACGTCGTCCCACCGGCCGGCGGCGGCGTAGGCCTCGAACGGGCCGTGCTGGTACCACAGCATGCGCCACGGCAGGCCGAGGGCGCGGGCCCGGTCGAAGGCATCGGCCGCCGCGGCGGGCGCGCCGGCGCCGACCAGGCTCGAGCCGAGGTTGAACCACGCGAACGCGTCGCCGCGCGCGTCGACCTCGGCGCGGGCGCGCGCGACGGCCCGCGCGTGCATCGCCGCGTCGTCGGCGTCGGGGCCGAGCACGGCCGCCACCCTGGCCGCGGCGTCGGGCGGGTACACGACGACGTACGTCCGGTTGAACACGCGCCAGTGGTCGTCGAGCGCGGCGGCCGCCAGGCGCACGGCGGGGCCGGCGTACGAGTCCATGGCGTCGAACGTGTCGGCGGCGCGGTCGTAGCCGACGACGAGGCGGTAGTGCCCCATCTCGTCGCCGGGCTCGGGCACGAACCACGTCTCGACGATGACCGGCCAGCCGGCGGCGACCAGGGCCCGCAGCCGGTCGAGGTCGCCGTCGACGCGCACGATGGCGCCGGCGCCGCGGCCGCGGGCGAACGCCGCCAGCTCGTCGGGGCCGACGTTCTTGTCGTCGGGGTCGGGCTTGAGCGCGCGCGCGGCGGTGGCCTGGTCGACGGCGATGCCGACCGGCCCGAGCGCCATGCTCACGGTGGCCGGGCCGCAGTTGTTCCACGTCTGGTACACGTGCGACACGCCCGCGATCCGCGCCTTCGGCGGCACGGGGATCGGCGTGGCCGGAGGGGGAGGCGTGCCAGGCGGCGGCGTGGTCGCGCGCACGGCCGAGGCCGGCGACCGCCCGGCCGCAGGCGTGTCGGCGGCCGGCGCGGTGGCGGTGGCCGCGGCGGACCGGACGTCGGTCGGTGCGGCCGCCGTGGGCGGCGGCGCGCCCGCCATCCCGGCGGCCTGCGTCGGCCGCGCCGCCGGCGTCGGCAGCGCGACGGGCGTCCGCTCGCCGCGCACCCAGCCGCGCAGGCGGTACGGCGCGGCCTGGAGGCGCGCGGGGAGCAGGGGGTAGGCGGCGCGCCAGAGGTCGTCGCCCTTCGCCACGGCCGCCCCTGCCAGGCCGGCCGCGACGACGACGGCGGCGGCCGCGATCGCGCCCCGGCCGCGCCGCGTCACGTGCGGGTCTCGGCCGCCGTCCTGCCCGACTGCCGCCAGACGTCGTAGATCCGGAAGCCGGTGGTGAGCCACGACCCGACCGCGATGATCCACAGCGCCGCGGCCACCTGGGTGGTCACCAGGCCGAGCACCAGGATCACCATCCGCTCCATCCGGCCGAGCAGCCCGACCTTGGTGCCGCGGCCGATGCCCTCGGAGCGGGCGCGGGCGTAGCTGACCATCACCGAGCCCGACGCCGCCAGGAACACGAGCGACGCCGAGAGCGGCGCGCCGCCGACGGCCTTGGCGCCCCACTCGGCGTACGCCACGAGGCCGAGGAACGTCAGGATCTCGGAGATGCGGTCGAACGTGCTGTCGAGGAACGCGCCGAGCGAGGAGGTCTGCCCGGTCTTGCGCGCCAGCGTGCCGTCGAGGCCGTCGATGCCGGCCGCGAGCGCGAGCATCGCGCCGCCGGCCGCGAACCGGCCGTGGAAGAGCAGCCAGGCCACCACCACGTGCAGCGCGGCGCCGATGAACGTGATGCCGTTGGGGGTGAGCCCGATGCGCCCCAACGCCAGCGCGACGGGCTCGACGAAGCCACGCGACAGGATCCGTGCGCGATCGGTGAACATGGCTGTGCTCCTCCGCCGGTGGCCGGGTCAGCCCGGCCGGGTCGCAGCGGCCCGCCCACCGCCGCGCCAAGCGCCCGCGGCGCCCAGCATCGGCCCAGCGTGGGGCGAGCGACGGTCAAGCGTCATCCAAGCGCCCTGTGCAAGCGTCGGGCGCTGTGGTATGCTCTGGTCATTCAAGGTACCCCGCAATCTCTTCCTTCTCCTCCTTACACGAGGGGCGCGGCCGTAGCAGCATTTTCGGCGCGCCCCTCGTGTCTGTTCCCGCAGACGGTGCCGGTCACCCCCGCCGCGCTAGGCCAGGGACTTGGCCCCGACCTGGAAGCGCAGGTAGGCGTCGATGAAGCCGTCGATCTCGCCGTCGAGCACGGCCTGGGTCCGCCCGGACTCGTAACCGGTGCGGTGGTCCTTGACCATCTGGTACGGCTGGAGGACGTACGACCGGATCTGGTTGCCCCACCCGGCCTCGACGTGCTGGCCCTTGATGCGGGCCTGCTCGGCCTCGCGCTTCTCGAGCTCGAGCTCGAGGAGCCGCGCGCGCAGGAGCTTCATCGCGGTGTCGCGGTTCTGGGCCTGCGAGCGCTCGTTCTGGCACGTGACGACGACGTTGGTCGGCAGGTGCACGAGCCGCACGGCGCTCGACGTCTTGTTGACGTGCTGCCCGCCGGCGCCGCTGGCGCGGTAGTAGTCGACCCGCAGGTCTTCGTCGCGGATCTCGATCGACACGTCGTCCTCGATGACCGGCGAGACCTCGACCAGGACGAAGCTGGTGTGCCGACGGGCCGATGCGTCGAACGGCGAGATGCGCACGAGGCGGTGCACGCCGCGCTCGCTGCGCAGGAGGCCGTACGCGCTGCGGCCGGCGATGGTCAGCGTGGTGCTCTTGATGCCGGCCTCCTCGCCGGGGGTCGTGTCGACGATCTCGGTCTTGAACCCGTGACGGTCGGCCCAGCGCAGGTACAGGCGCTGGAGCATCTCGGCCCAGTCCTGGCTCTCGGTCCCGCCTGCCCCGGCGTGGATCGACAGGATCGCGTCGTGGCCGTCGTACGGGCCCGAGAGCAAGAGCGTGGTCTCGGCCGCGTCGAGCGCGCGCTCGATGGCGTCGGCCTCGGCCTCGACCTCGGCGGCCATGGCGGGGTCGGCCTCGGCGTCGACGAGCGGCGCCAGCTCCATCGCGTCGGCGATGCGGGCGGTCAGCCCGTGCCAGCCGCGGATGTCGTCGCGCAGGCCGTTCAGGCGGCGCATGGCCGCCTGCGCGGCGGCGGGGTCGGACCAGAAGTCGGGCGCGAGGGTCTGCGTCTCGATGGCGTCGGCTTCGGACTCCAGGCTGGCGAGGTCAAAGACGCACCAGGAGCGTCTGCAGGCGGGCGTTGACGGTGGTCAGCCGGTCGATCAGGTGGTCCATGGTTGGCATGCTCCATTGGGTGGTATCTGGCTTATCATAGCATCATCGCCGCCGCGCCCCGGAGGATCCGCACCCCATGTCGCCCGACGCCGGCCCCCTGCGGGGCACCGACCTCAAGCGCCACCACCGTGGCCAAAGGCGCGCGGCGCCGCCGGCGCGCCGGCTGGCGTTCGTGCTCGAGAACGTGGCCTACCCGGTCAACGTCGGATCGCTGTTCCGGATCGCCGACGCGTGCGGGGCCGAGCAGGTGGTCCTGACGGGCACGACGCCGGACCCGACGGCAAGCCCGACCATCGCCAAGGTGGGGCGCGGCAAGCACGCGCGGGTGCGGTGGTCGCGGGCGGCGAGCGCCACGGAGGCCATCGCGGCGCTGCGGGCCGAGGGCTTCTGGGCCGCGGCGGTGGAGATCACGGCGGCGGCGCTGCCGTACCACGCGGTGGACTATCCGCCGGCGGTGGCGCTGGTGCTCGGCAACGAGGACCACGGGGTCACGCGCCCGGCCCTGGCGGCCTGCGACGCGCATGTCAGCATCCCGATGTTCGGCAAGGGGGCCTCGCTCAACGTGCACGTGGCCGCGGCGGTGGTGGCGTATCGGGTGCTGTTGGGATAGCGGCGCGGGGCGGGGGCGGCCGGCGGCCCTAGCCGACCCGCCCGAGCACGCCGTCGACGTACGCCGCCGCGTCGAACGGCGCGAGGTCGGCGGCCTGCTCGCCGGTGCCGACGTAGGCGATGGGCACGCCAAGCTCGCGCACGACGGCGAACGCGACGCCGCCCTTGGCGGTGGAGTCGAGCTTGGCCAGGATGAGGCCGGTGACGTTCACCGCGGCCGTGAAGGCCTTGGCCTGGGCGAGGCCGTTCTGGCCGGTCGTGGCGTCGAGCACGAGCAGGGTGGCGTGCGGCGCGTCGGGCATGACGCGCGCGACGACGTTGCGGACCTTGACGAGCTCGGCCATGAGGTTGGCCTGGGTGTGCAGGCGGCCGGCGGTGTCGACGATGACGACGTCGGCCGACCGGGCGGCGTGCGAGTTCAGCGCGTCGAAGACGACGGCGCCCGGGTCGCCGCCGGGCTGGCCGGCGATCACCGGCACGCCGATGCGCTCGCCCCACAGCTTGAGCTGGTCGATGGCGGCGGCGCGGAAGGTGTCGGCGGCCACCAGGACGACGGCGCGGCCGTCGCGGACGTGCTGGTGGGCGAGCTTGGCGATGCTCGTGGTCTTGCCGCTGCCGTTGACGCCGGCGACGAGGATGACGTAGGGCCGCGGCGGGTCGCCGGCCGGGGCGCCGTCGGCGGCGGGCGGGGCCGCGGCGGCGAGCGCCCGCGCCATCACGCGGTGCAGGACGTCGGGCAGCTCGCTGGCGCGCCGCACGCCGGCCAGGCGGGCCTTCTCGCGCAGCTCGGCGACGATGTCGGCCGCGGCCTGGGCGCCGACGTCGGAGCGGATGAGCTGGGCCTCGAGCGCGTCCCACGTGTCGTCGTCGATGTCGACGGGGCCGAACACCTCGGCCAGCCGGCCCATGAGGCCGGTGCGCGTCTTGCCGAGGCTCTGCTCGATCTGCGCGCGCGCGCCCGGCGAGTCCGGCGTCTCGCCGCGCCCGAAGAGGCGCTTGAACATGGGGTCAGCCGCCTCGCCGGCCGGCGCGGGATCGGCCCGGGGCCGTCACGACGCGTCCGCCGCGGCGGACTGCCGCCGGTGCTGCACGTATTCCCACACCGGCGGCAAGAGCGACAGGATGATGATGGCCACGATGACGAGGCCGAAGTTTTCCTTGACCACCGGCAGGTTGCCGAAATAATAGCCGGCGAAGATGAAGCCGCCGGTCCAGATCAGGCCGCCGATGACGTTGAAGGCCAGGAACCGCCCGTACGCCATGCTGCCGATGCCGGCGACGAACGGCGCAAAGGTGCGGATGATGGGGACGAAGCGGGCGATGATGATGGTCTTGCCGCCGTGCTTCTCGTAGAAGGCCTCGGTGCGCATGAGGTTCTCGCGGTTGAGGAACCGGACGTTCTCGCGGAACACGCGCGGGCCGAGGTGGTGGCCGATCCAGTAGTTGGCGGTGTCGCCGAGGATGGCCGCGATGGCCAGCAGGACGAACAGGTGCACGGGGTCGAGGGTCTCGGGGTACGCGGCCGCCAGGGCCCCGGCGGCGAAGAGCAGCGAGTCGCCGGGGAGGAACGGGGTGAGGACGATGCCGGTCTCGAGGAACACGATGCCGAACAGGATGACGTAGGTCCACACGCCGAACTGGCGCACGATCTCGGCCAGGTGCTGGTCGACGTGCAGGACGAGCGAGACCAGGTCCTTCAGGACTTCCATGGGGTGACCTCACGGGCAAGGGGGCGCCGAGCGGCGGCCGGCGCCGGCTCGGGCATGGTCCGGGGGCGGAACAGACGGTGATTCTAGGGAGGGCACGGGGTGCAGTCAACCCTTGACGGGGCCGGCGGGGGCGCGCACGTGCGCCGGGCGGGCGGGGCGGTGGCGCTCTACGGCGTGCTGATCGCGGCCCAGGTGCGGTCGCAGATGCAGTACAAGACGTCGTTCGTCCTCGAGGCGCTGGGGTCGTTCCTCGGCAACGTGGCGGAGTTCGCGGCGATCCTGATCTTCTTCCAGCGCTTCGAGACGATCGGCGGCTGGCGGGTGCCGGAGGTGGCGCTGCTCTATGGCCTGGTGGCGCTGCCGTTCGCGGTGGTGCACCTGTTCGGCCAGGGGCTCGACGAGTTCAACCAGCACATCCGCCAGGGGACGTTCGACCAGATGCTGGTGCGCCCCCGGACGGCGTTCCTGCAGGTGCTGGCCAGCAAGTTCCAGCTGCGCCAGCTCGGGCGGTTGGGTGAGGGGCTCCTGGTGCTGGGGCTGGCGCTGTGGTGGCTGGACGCCTGGCGGCGCTGGGGCGCCTCGGAGTGGCTGCTGGCGGGCTGGACGATGGTGGGCGGCGTGCTGTTCTTCCTCGGCCTGATGGTGTTCGGGGCGACGCTGTGCTTCTGGACGGTCGAGTCGATCGAGGCGATCAACATCCTGACGTACGGCGGCTCGGAGATGGCGCGCTACCCGCTCCACATCTTCGGCGACCGGCTGCGGCGGCTGTTCGTCTACGTCGTCCCGCTGGCGTTCGTCAACTACGTGCCGACGGTGGCGCTGCTCGACAGGCCGGTCCCGTTCGGGCTGCCGGCGTGGGCGCCATTCGCGTCGCCGCTGGTGTGCGGGCTGGTGCTCGCGGGCGGGATGGCGGCCTGGCGGGTCGGCGTGCGCCACTACCTCAGCACGGGCAGCTGACGGCATGCCGGGGATCGGAGCGGGCGCGACGGGGGCGGGCGGGCTCATCCATGCGCGCGGGCTGGTCAAGCACTTCAAGGTGGCGCCGCGCCGCCCGGGCCTGCTGGGCGCGCTGCGCGGGCTGGCGTCGCGCGAGGCGGCGACGGTGCGGGCGGTCGACGGCATCGACCTCGACGTGGCGGCAGGCGAGCTGGTGGGCTACCTCGGCCCCAACGGGGCGGGCAAGTCGACGACGCTGAAGATGCTGACGGGGATCCTGGTGCCGACGGCCGGCGAGGTGCGGGTGGCGGGCCACGTGCCGTGGGCGGACCGCGTGGCGTACACGCGGCGCATCGGGGTGGTGTTCGGGCAGCGGACGAACCTGTGGTGGGACCTGCCGACGCAAGACAGCCTCGAGCTCCTGCGGCACGTCTACCGCGTCCCGGCGGACCGCTTCCGGCGCAACCTGCGGGTGTTCGACGACCTCCTCGAGCTCGGGGCGTTCATGCACACGCCGGTGCGGCAGCTCAGCCTGGGGCAGCGGATGCGGGCGGACCTGGCGGCGGCGCTCCTGCACGACCCGGACCTCGTGTTCCTCGACGAGCCGACGATCGGGCTGGACGTGGTGGCCAAGGGGCGGATCCGGGAGTTCATCCGCTCGATCAACGCGGAGCGCGGGGTGACGGTGATGCTGACGACGCATGACCTGGGCGACGTCGAGAAGCTGTGCCGGCGGGTGGTGGTGATCGCGGGCGGGCGGCTGCTCTTCGACGGCACGCTCGAGGGGCTGCACGCGCGGTTCGGCCACGCGCGGGAGCTGGTGGTGGACTTCGACGCGGACTACGCAGAGGTGCCGCTCGACGGCGCGACGGTGGTGGCGCGCGACGGCCGGCGTGTGACGTACCGGTTCGCGCGGGGCACGGTCAGCGCCTCGGAGCTGATCCGGCGGTTGGTGGACCGCTACCGGGTGGCGGACCTGACGGTCCGCGAGCCGGACATCGAGGCGGTGATCCGGCCGTTCTACGAGGGGGGCGCGGGGGCGGCGTGCGCCGGGCGATGATGGGCCTGCCCGGGTGATGGGCGTCTCGGCGGCGCGGCCGGCGCCGGGCAGCCCCGACGCCTGCCACCTCCCGCCCGACCTCGACCGCAGCGGCGCGTCGGCGGCGCGTGACCGGGTCGGTCCACGGCTGCGCCCTGACGCGTTGCGTCCAGGAGCCCGGCCTGTTCGACCGCCTGATCGTCACCGATGTCGCGCCCGGCAACATGCGCTACGTGCCGGGCTCGGCGGTGCCGCCGGCGGAGGTGCGGGACGACAGGTTCCAGCGCACACGGCGAGAACGCTCCACCTCATGCACCGGCCCCCATCGACGCGGACCGATGGGGGCCGGATGTGCTCACGCCTGGGCTGGTGTCGGTCGCGCGACGACGACCGATCCGTGACGGCCTCAGCCGTCGGCGTACCTCGGGAGGCACGGCATTCGGCGGTGGATGGCGTTCGGTCGATCCACCCACACGCTGTCGAACGCATCGGTGGGGCGGATGACGTTCTCGAGCAATAGGTCAGGTTGGTCGAAGCCGCCCTGCTGGTCGTTGGGGCGTGCCCATCCCTTCAGCCGGTGGGTGTACGACAGCAGGTCGGCGATGCTCGGGGCCTCGTAGCGCACCTGTACCGGGCCCATGCGCTCGATCCCGGCTTCCGAGTCGGTTGACTGCACGCCGAGCGCCAACGGCCCCACGCGATTGAACGCCAGGTTTGCACGCTGCTCAAGGTGGCTCGCCACCGGCGTCCAGATGCTGTCGCCGGACCGGATCACCTTCAACTGGACGTTCGGTGGAAACGCGTCGTTGTCGACGATCGTGCTGCTGCCGATGTCGGGCGGCGTGTCGAACACGAATTCCTCTTGCATCGCCAAGTGGGACCACGGCCAGCTGTACTGCCCCGTTTCGCCCGCGACAGGCTCCGAATAGGCGCGCAAGAAGGTGTTTGAGCCGCCGGTGACGACGATGGACGCACACCCGTTGCACTCCGGGTCATGGTGCTCGATCCGCACGCTGCCGGCGAGCTGGACGCCCAGCCTCGGTCCTGAGATCCCGATCCGCGGGCCGATGAAGTACTGATCCCATGCGCCGGTTTCGGTGTACGCGTTCTGGCAGATCACGTTCGTCTTCGGGAGGTAAGCGAGGAACGGCACCGTGTGATCGGCCTGCGCGGCGGGGTCGGAGCTGCTGAAGCCCGGGTTGTTCTCCATCATCTTGAACTGGACCAGGCCTGGTACGACCTGGTTGTCCAGGCCGTACTCGTAGATGTAGTTGTAGTGCTGCCAGGCCGCTTCGCGGATGATCCGATCGATGCTGTAGGTGTTCGCCTCGACCGACTCCACCTTGAACGTCAGACCGAAGGGTCCGAGGTTGAGCGTGGGAATGACGTACTGGGGGATCTTGTCCGAGTCGACTTGACCGGCCCGCATGTTGACCACATCCGGCTCGCGGTATGCATCATAGATGGGGCGCTTGTAGTCCATGATGTGGTCGGCGGTCTCGTCGCGCAGATCAGGAGGGGCAAACGATGCCATCTCGCCATCGACGAGCGGCACAGTCGCCTCACCGTCGGGCACCGGCCTTGCCACGAGTGTCTGGCGGGCAGGGTCCAGCGCCAGGTCGCAGCGCCACTGGTGAGCCACGCGCACCGGCAGGATTCCCGGCCCGACGATCCGCAGGCGAACCGAACAGGCGGCGAGGGCCGGAATGCGGTGCCAGACATCGTGGGCGCGATCCTCGAATGGCATGGCGCCAGCCTCGTGCAGCGCCTCCGACAGCGTCATCTCATGGGTGAGGAGTGGGATCTTGAAGGTGGACTTCAGGATCACTTCGGACAGCTTGCTGCCGGGAAGGATCTGGTTGCCGGCAGGAACGGATCGCGTGATCTTGGGACCCGGAATCCCGACCGATCCGTCAGCAGTCAGCTTGAGGGACTTCTGATGGGCCACGTGCGCGTTGCCGGTCATGCCGGGCAAGAGGTGGACCTCGCCGACGTGAACGTCGACCGGATGGACCTCTCCGTTAACCCACACGGTCGTATCGACCCACCCGTTGAACCCCACGTTGCGCTCGAACACCTGCCATCCATACGTCTTGTTGAAGGGCAGCGTCTCGACCCAGCCCGGCCAGGGCTGGTTTCGGAACGGTTGCACGATGTAGCTGGGGCCGGTGGCACGCAGCAGCTCGTGGGGCGGGGTGAAGCGGACCTTGAGCTCCATGTTCGTGTGCACGTCGAACTCGTAGCGCCCACTCCATCCGGTCATGCACGTCTCCTTCACCGTCCACTCCGAACCGCCGTTGCGGGCGTACAGATCGACGAGCGTGAACGCCAGGCTCGGCTCGGCGGACGTGTTCTGCTCGCCGTTCTTGTCGATGTCCAAGAACGCAACGCCCTTGACGCCGCCGGACACCACGCCGTCCACCACACAGGTCGGCGGCTCGATGCGCCCCATCAGCCCGTCGGGCATGACGCCGCGACGATCCAACGATCCGGCCTCGCCGGTTCGGGCGACCGTCGGCACGCCCGGCGACAGGTCGACGACGCCCGACGGGAACCGCGCGCGCAGCTCGTCGGCCGTATCGGTGTCGCCCAGAGCGTCCAGGATCTGCGCCACGTCCTCCGTCGTCGCGATCTCGCGTGGCTCGAGGGTGCTTTCGATCATCTGCGCGCGCTGGGCATCGTAGGCTGCCTCGAGCGACGCGATTTCCGACTGATCGAGCGGCGGTCCGGCGTAGGCCGGGTTGCGAACGAAGACAACGACTTGGCCTTCGTCGATCGGCGGGCCGTGCTCGGGCATGACCGCCGTCGGCATCAGGTCGCCTTCGACACGATACTGAACGTTGCGCGGCAAGAGCAGCGCCTGGCCATCACCAGGATCGCTCGCGGGGCCGGGCAGCACCGTCGTCGGATCGATGTCAAGGGTCTCGAGCCGATGCGCGTCCAGGGTCAGGCTGAGATGACCGGCGGCGTCGGTGCGCCCTTCGGCCAACGGCACGATGGCGACTTGCCGAGCCTCGAAGGCGTTGATCGCGCCGTGCTCGGTGGCGCTGGCGGCGAGTGCCGTCTGCCCGTTGCGGGGTGCGCCGGGTCCGGTCGCGGCCGTGTCTCCGGCGGCGCCGACGCTGACATCGTTCAAGGGCGCCGACGGGTCCAACGGTGCCAGCACCCACACCTCGACCTTTGCTCCGTCGACCGGTAACCCAACGGCGTCACGGACATCGAATCCAAGCTTGTAGCGATCGGTACCGTCGTAGAACACGCCGGCGACGTCGTGCGCGCTCGTGCTGGTCACGCCATCCTGCGGCGTCGATGCGGCACCTTGGCCGCGGCCTGAACGGGTGGTGACAGTGCCCATGCGTCCTGTCTCTGGCTGCCCGGCATCGCCGGGAGCGGCGGAGGTTGTCGGTCCGCTCGCGGCGAGCACGGTCAGCGCGATCAGCCAGGGAGCCTTGAGCAGGTTCTGCTTGACGTTCACGGTGGTGGACCTCATTCCTGATGTGCGGGTCGTGGCGACCGCCGATCGGCCGCCCGGGGCTGCCCCGATGGGCCAGAACCCGCGGCCCAGGCTACTGCCGGTGCGTTGCACTTTCATCTCATTAACGTCCCACACACGTCGCCGCTTCCGTTTGCGCCGGTGGGCAGCGCGTGTTAGCATGCCGGCGCAAGGCGCCGGGCGCGGGACCGCGTGGCCGGTCTTGACCAATATCCCGAATATCTCGAAAGACAAGGGTGAAGCCCCATGACCAGCTCGGCGTCGCAACACGTCGCTCCGGTGGATGCAGCGGTGGAGGCGCCGCCCGCGGATGGGCGCACCGTGCAGGTGATCGGCTTCGGCCGGCGCCTGGTCGCGTATGGCATCGATGTCGTGATCCTGCTCGCCCTGTCGTACTTCGGCAGCCGCGCCCTGCACGCGCTGCTCGGGCAGGGCGGCGCGATGTCGGTGCTGAGCCCGGTACTGAGTCTGCTGTTGAACGTTTGTTACTTCGTCGGCTTCTGGACGATCAAGGGCCAGACGCCCGGCAAGATGGCCATGGGCATCAAGATCGTCACCCGCGACGGGGCGCGTCTGCTGTGGGGCACGGCATTGGTCCGCTATGTGGGCTACTGGATCAGCGGCTTGCCGTTGGGCCTGGGCTTCGTGTGGGCCGCCTTCGACGCCCGGCGCGAGGGCTGGCACGACAAGATCGCCAAGACGCGGGTGGTGCGGCGCGACGCGCAGTTCGTGGGGGCGTCGGGCGTGACCTTCGTTCCGTCGGACCGGGGCAAGGAAGCCATCGTCGCCGTGCTGCTGCTGCTGGCGCTGTGCGCGCTGCCGTTCGTCGGGATCATCGCCTACGTCGTGGTCGGCAAGGCCCTGGGCAACCAGATCATGGGGATCTCGAACTGGCTGGATGCGGCGGGTGCGGGGCCGCCGGTGCGGTGATGCTGGCGGGGCGCGGCGCTGACGGGTGACCGCGGCACTGGCGCTGCCCCGGCCTGGTGGACACCATGACGTGTTGAGAAGAGGAATCCACGAAACTGGGGCAACGCCAACCGGGGACCGCCCTGCGCAGCGCCGCACCATGTGCCTTGTGCTGTCGGACGCCGCGACCCTTGCCTTGCGCGGCCGCGACGGTGTGGCCGCTGCGCCGCGCGTCCGCCTGTCGGTGAGTGCCGCGCGCAGCGGCCGGAACGCACGGGCGGCGGGGAGGCTACGCGGGCGCCGGCACGCCGCTGGGGGCGACGGCGGGCGTGGCGGCGGCCGCCTTGGCGTTGGTGGGCGTGCGCTGGGCGCGCCATCGCGCGGCCGAACGCGCACGCACGGCGCGGCCGGGCATCGGCGACACCGGCCTGGATGACGGAGGCCGCCCGGGCAACGCAGGCCGGCCGCGGCTGACGCACCCGTGCTGCGCGGCTCCGGCCCTTCCGATGAGGGCGCGGGCAGGTCGCGGGCGGTCGAGCACACCGAGCTCGGTGTTGCCGTCCGAGATGTGGTCGGCGGCATGGTCATTGGAGGCGGCGCCCACGGGCTCTCCATCGGAGACTTCGTCCGCTGCATCGCTCACGGCGGGACACAAGGCACCGGACGCAGCGGTGCCCGTGCCGCCGGGCCACGGATCGGGCAAGTCGTCGTCCGCGCCGCCAGGCTCGCGATCGACCCATGTCGGATCGACCGGCGCCGGATCGACCGCCGCCGGATCGACCGCCGCGGCTGCGGATCTGCCGTTAGCCCGCGCGCCCGACCGACCGTGCCCGTGCGTGTTGCGCCGCGGGCCGCAGCCGCCCCTGCGCCCCGGGCATGCGCCGCGGTCGCGCCGCTCCTGCGGGCGCGCGATCGCCGCCGAGACGCCGAACGCGCCCAAGGCCGCGCGCGCCCAGCGCTCGACGGCGGCGGCGGTGGCGTGGTCGACGTCCTCGATCACCAGCGCCGGCCGGCCGGCGGCGGCGCCGATCCGCACGGCGCGGGGCCGGCCGCCGACGGTGATCCACAGCCGGCCGGTCGACGCGTCGGTGCCCCAGGGACCGGCGAAGAGCCTGGCGTCTTCGGGCGCCGGCATGGCGGCGGTCACCCGCCGCGCCGTGGCGTGCACGTGGCTCTTGCCGATCGGGACACCGAGCGACGCCAGCACGGCGCTCACGGCGCGCACGCCGAGGCCGAGCGCGTGCAGCGCGGCGGCGAAGCGCTTGACGGCCACGGTCGTGGTGCCGCGGTCGACGCCGTCGGGGTAGACGCGGAACGTCCGGCGGCACGTCAGGCAGCGGTACCGGTGCGCGCCGACGGCGCGGTGTCGGTCGGTGGGGCGTAGATCGGCGTGGCGCAGCCCGGCGTGGCGTAGATCGGCGTGGCGCAGGCCGGCGTGGCGCAGGCCGGCGTGGCGCAGCCCGGCGTGGCGGACGTGCTTGGCGACCGCTTGATGGCGGCGGAGGTGCCGCCCGCCGCATCCGGCGCGCGGGCAGGCTTCGGGCACGGGCGGCGCGGCGTCGCCGTCCGGGCACGGGGGGAGGGTGAGCCACAGGTTGAGCATGCTTCTACAACGCTGGGCGGGGCCGGAAGGTTCCCGGTGGGGGTCGTCTTCCTCGATTGGACATTGCGGTTGGCGCGTTGACCCGTGCGGAGCTGGCACACTTGACGTCCATCGCCGCCGCTCGGCCCTTGACTTCCTCAGCCCCCCAACTTTGAGTCAGCGCTTCTCTCGTAACCCCGTGTCCGCCAAGTCGGAGGAAGCCCAGACCGCGTCATAGCCTCGAAGCGGCCTGCGGCGCACCAGTGCGACGGCGAGGCGCACTTGGTCGTCGAGCACGGCCAGAATCAAGAAACGGCGCTCGCAGTCACCCAGGAAGGTGTTCAAGACTGCGTCCTGTCGTGCGGCGTCCAGAAAGCCCTCACGGGCACGCCGGGCTACCGCGGCCGCTACACCTCCACGACCCCGACCTTGGACATGGCCACCACGTGTGCGGGCCGGCCGTCGTCGGCCCGCGCCGTAATCAGGGAATCCACCCACTGGCTGCCTGGCTCCGCGACGTACAGCTTCACAACGGCGCTGCTGTCGAGGTAGTAGCTGGCCATCAGGTCGGCCCGCGGTCTTCGATGATGGCTTCCGACAGGGGGGGGATGACACCCATGGCCACCCGAAGGGCCGTGTAGTCTGGGTCTGGCTCGACCGGAGGCCCTGGAACGTCGCGCCACGACAACCCCGGCTCCCAGAGGCCAGCCGTGATCAGCAGGCTGGCCACGGCGTCGCGGTCTTGGCCGACGCCGCGCTCGCCAGCCGCCAGCCCGCGGGCAAGGGTGTCCACGATCTCGCGGTTGACCGACCTGTGGCGCCTGCCGGCCCGGGCGCGAAGAGCCGCGTGCAAGTGCTCCGGAAGCCGTACGGTCAGCTTGATGTCTTGGCCCATGTCGTTCCCTCCGCCACCATGGTGGCAAGGCTGGGTCTACCACCACCGCCGGGTACCACCGATCGAGTCGGTGGCGGTCTTGGGTCATCGCCGGCTCAACGGTGTGAGCTGATGCCAGCCAGTGCGGAGGTTCAGGCCGTCGCTTGTCTCGATCTCCGCTGCGTACGTGAGCAGTACGGGCACGATGGGGATGGCGAACCTTGGGCTCTTGCCCAGCGTGCAGGCTGAGGTCGGCGGCCGGCGCCGGGCCGGCGGAGGGTCGGCGGCATCCAATGGGCAGGCTCAGGCCCAGGCGCCCCAGCCGTCTTGATGGTGGCGAAGTACTGGCGCAGCTCGTCCGCACCGAGCGGGTCAGCGTCGATCGCCTGCAGCACGGCGGCGAGGGCGACCTGCCGATCGTCGAGGTGGCGGACGACGGCGGCGATGACGCGCTGGTGCTGCGTAGTCCGGCGAAGGCGATTGACAGCGATTCCGGCCACGCATTCGAAGTCGATTGCCGTAGGCCGGAGCCCGTGATCGCGTTGGGCCGGAATCGCCGATCGACATGGGCCGGAATACCTGATCGCCTTCGGCGGAATACGCACCCGGTTCACCCCCGCTCGCGCGGGGACCACCGGCCGAACAGGGCCGTCGCCGCTGTCGCCACCGGTTCACCCCCGCTCGCGCGGGGACCACCAATCGGCGCCCTGGAAGGCGTGGCGCGGTGGCGGTTCACCCCCGCTCGCGCGGGGACCACCCCTCGCGGCCCCGCCCGCCCAGCCGTCGGTTCGGTTCACCCCCGCTCGCGCGGGGACCACAAGCCCGCGACCAGGTTGTTGTTGCCGGGCAGCGGTTCACCCCCGCTCGCGCGGGGACCACCGTTTGAGGAAGCGCGTCCCCTCCGTGGGCGCCGGTTCACCCCCGCTCGCGCGGGGACCACCGATCTCGTCTGGCTTCTGCCATGCGTGCAATCGGTTCACCCCCGCTCGCGCGGGGACCACTAATGGCTAAACAAGGCCGCAGACCATTCTGGCGGTTCACCCCCGCTCGCGCGGGGACCACGCGTAGTCCCCGACGTGCGCCGGGTGCTGGCCCGGTTCACCCCCGCTCGCGCGGGGACCACGCCGGCCGCCCCCCTCACGTCATGCGCGCCGCCGGTTCACCCCCGCTCGCGCGGGGACCACTCGTCGAAGGCGGCACCAGCATCGTGCAGCCCCGGTTCACCCCCGCTCGCGCGGGGACCACTGCCGCGGCACATCGACCGCACCATCGACGCCCGGTTCACCCCCGCTCGCGCGGGGACCACCACAGGACGTGGTTCTGGCCATCGCAGCGGACCGGTTCACCCCCGCTCGCGCGGGGACCATGACAATGATGGTCGCCCGTACCCGATCGCCCTCGGTTCACCCCCGCTCGCGCGGGGACCACCCGCATACTGGCCTACGCTCCCCATGGGATGGCGGTTCACCCCCGCTCGC
>WBZR01002690.1_pt1 | contig 17744 bp, 16 predicted proteins | sample 5204231 | NCBI WGS metagenome assembly WBZR01 (sample SAMN12412403, study PRJNA552823) | activated sludge metagenome | isolation source: activated sludge from anammox sidestream of wastewater treatment plant... | place: USA: Virginia | collected 2017-08 | reverse complement strand
ATTTACCGCACGCTTTCTCAACTCGGTAAGCGTTTTGTGATCTAACCGTCTGGCATCATTCTTTTTCATAAATACATGATACCATATTGGCATTACTATGTCAATACTATTATGAGACGGTTAATAACGCCCTGATGGTTAAAACGCCTTCTGGGTTTGCTTATAAAATCGCTTGTTAATTTTTTAAAGAACTAAAGTGGGTTCTTCTCCCAATTAGTCAATAAGAATTGAGAAGAAAATCCTTTAAATCATTGAAAAGAGTGGATATTTGGTGTTTCCTATAGATATATACCGTTCTATAAACTATTTACAGGAGACCAGCAATGTCCCCATTAAGTATATTACCATATTTTCCTTTTCAGCGGGTAAGAATTACGGAGCAAACTGTATTTCCTGATGCTGAGATATCTCAGCTTACTGCCGTGCCCGATGAACGATTTCGCCCAATATGTCATGCGTGTGGCAGCAAGGCACAGCGCATTTACCGCCATGACAAACGATCTTTGCGGGATCTGAATCGTGGTTCAGTTCGCGTATGGATAAATTGTTCGTATCGTAAGATTGCCTGTGAGCCGTGCAATAGAATCGTAGTTGAAGACTTGGGTTTTTTCAACCCTACAGTCGTGTTACGCATCGTTTAGCAGCGTATATTCACGAATTGTGTAAAGTGTTAACCGTAACCGAAGTTGCAAAACATTTTGGAATTAACTGGAAAACCGTAAAAACCATCGACAAGTTTTTTCTGGAACGACAATACGCGCAGACAGATTATCAGAATCTTCGCATACTGGCGGTAGACGAAATCTCTGTTAAGAAGGGACAGCGCTATTTGACCGTTGTTCTGGACTATCTGAGTGGCCGCGTAGTCTGGGTGGGAAAGGAAAGAACAAAAGAAACGCTGGGAACCTTCTTTGCGGGTATGACAGAGGAACAAAGGCAGGCGCTTGAGGCCATTGCCATGGATATGTGGGATCCTTATATTCATGCAGTAAAAAAGCACGTGCCTCATGTTAAGATAGTCTTTGACCTGTTTCATGTGGTTTCAAGTTTTGGTAAAGTTATTGACAAGGTGAGAAATGCTGAATATCAAAAAGCATCGAAGGAGGATAAGGACGTCATCAAGGGTTCAAAATATCTTTTGTTAAAAAATAAACGAAATATTCGCAGGAAAAAACACCGAGAACATCTCAAACAGCTCTTGTCGCTCAATGAAACCATAAATACCATTCTGATTCTTAAAGATAAGCTCAAACATATTTGGACCTATACCTCACGGACGTGGGCGAGAAAAGCCATTGATGAATGGAGCCTCTTAGCGAAAACACTAAACTATTCCGTCGTGAATAAATTTGCAAATATGCTTACAAAATACAGCCACGGAATCTTGAATCACTGTGATTATAAAATTCATACCAGTAAACTCGAAGGGGTTAATAATAAGATCAAAGTTATCAAAAGAAAAGCTTATGGGTTTCATGACGAACGGTACTTTTCATTAAAAATTATACAAGCTTTTGCAAACTAATTGGGAGAAGAACCTGAAAAGATAGTGGACAAGTAAAAGCGGAACTTATAAAAAACATTACCTCGGAAGCAAAAGAGATTAGTAGCGTTGTCAAGTGGAGACCTGAGAAAAGTCCTCCAATGTATAGTTGTCACGCATCAAAGCCGTTGTAGTAATAGGCAAGCCGAATTTTGGTAACGTTCAGCGCCCCGGCAACACTCCATTTGCTCACATTCACCCGCAGGTTAACCGTACGCATGACGCGCTCTACTTTACTTGTCGTTCTGCCATTGAGCCTCTTTTCTATCGCCGTAAACATATCAGGCCTGGCATTCTCAAGATAAGACGCGGTATGAGCATATCCCTTCGACAAACAATACTGAATCACCGCACCCAATCGTTTCCTCTTGGACTCTATCATTTTCTCGATGGTCTTCTGGCAATCAACCAATGGCCGTATCGCACAGACCTCCATAAGCTCAGACATCACCTGCAGCCATTCTTTCCCCTTGCTCTTGAGCCCATCCTGCCATAATACATACTTTGCCTGATACGGAATATGCCACAAACATCTCTGTACAAGCACCTTGACCTTCCCTTTCAAACTATCCAAAATAGAGGTGTCGCCATCGGTTATCAAAAGAAACTGGGAAAACTTCCTGAACACCTTAATACTCTTACCAAAAAGCTTGGTAGAGTAGAAAAAGAGAGACTTGGTTAAAGAAAAAGCCCTCCAAATATGGTAAAAAATAGTTTTGATACAAGAAACTAAACCATAAAGAGAAGGAGGGCTATATGGGAGCAACCCCATGCACAGATGGTATCACAATAGAATTTGGTTGTCAAATTCGGGTTGAATTAAAGGACGACAGCCTGGAGTCGATTCTCAAGGCATTTTGCAAGATACTGCCGGAGATATTAAGGGATTTTATTAATAATGTAGAAAACCACGTCCTGTGGGCGTGGTCAGAGAACAACGGCTATGCCAGTAATCCCCTTCGATAAGTATGACGGAACTGGTTTTCGCCATGCCGGTATTTTCCCCAAGAGATGTTCAATTTTGAGTATAAAACGTTGAAAATACAAATAGGCTTACCGCTCATATCTCAAAGAAGCATTTTGGTTGCATGAAAACGAATCGCAGTTAGTTCTACACACTACGGGAATTACTTACAGTTTGCGTAATGAGTACAAATGGCAAACTTATCCCCTTTTAGGGGTTAACCCAAAGCCACCTGCTCCGCGGGTGGATTCTTTACTTATGCGGGTTATACGATGTATCGCAGAGAGAATACTTCTTAAAAAAGCCAGAGGGTCCCTCACAATCCCCCTCGTAAGGTGGCCAGTGGGTTGTCCTAAAAACCTTGCAGAAAAAAAGTCTCCTTTCATTTCTTTATGCCCTTTGTGTCTTTGTGGTTAGAAAAACGTATCCATGAGTATAGAGACGACATTCCTGAAGTGTCTGTTATCCGTCCGCCAAGCGAGTGGCGTAGCCTGCTCGTGCGCATTACCAAGGGATGCAAATGGGACCGATGCCGCTTCTGCGGTATCTATCCCTACCTTGGAGAATCGGGATTTTCCGTTCGGTCGGTGGCAGAAATCGAACGCGATATCGATCTTCTCAGAAGTTGTTATCCTAACCCGACTTTCGCAATTCGAGGGGTATGCAACCGACTGAGCCAGGAAAATCAAGGGGTCATGCAAAAAGGTCGGCATTACAGGCCGACCTGTCCGGATGCGTAAACCTTGGGCGGTGGTTGTTCTGGAAGCGTCAATCCCAACTGTGCCAAAAGGAGTAAAACGTCCTTCTCCGGCTGGGTATAACGGCCCATGACAATATGACGGCCTCCGTGGTTGGTAAATGAACGTCTATCATTTGAATGCCCGACAGTTTTTCCAAAATCGCTTCAGACGTCAGCCCTGCGGGCTCCCCCCCCGCGCAAGATTTCGCAGTGTCGTGTGGGGGCAAAAAGCCAAAAAGGAACCAAAGATATGGGCTTCAATTCTCCGTTCTAACTGGTGCCAGATGGGGCGGATAGAAAGAGACCCCTTTAAGTCCTTAAATGCCTGCTCTATCCGCGTCAACAGCAAATAATTTTCCCAGACGGTTTCTGGCGCGGCGGCCTGCATGTTGGAACGAAGCAAATAACGCCCCTCGCGCCGATATGCCTGCCTCAGACGTTCCCGATCCAAACTGAACCGGAATGTATTCTCCTTGACCGGCTCCTGCGGTTTGAGAATGGAGATGGTGACCAGTCTGTAGTCTCGTCCGGCTTCTTTCTTTAACGCGCCAATATGCATGAGCAGGTCATCGCGCGTGAGTGCCTTTCGATTGCGAAGTTCGCGCAAGCCCACCCACGACCCGGTCCGATTTAGCCCTTACGTAACAGATTCCCAAATCCTTGTTTCCAGTCTTCGTAGTTGACTACGTAATTCAAGCCACAAACCTTGCTTAGTTCTCTGCCTTGCAGTGCCATATTGATTTTATCTGCACATTCCCTGGTTTCTTTCTGCGGGCCAAAGGGATTAAACCGCATGTCATTCCCTTCAAGAAACACGTAGTCGCAAATAAGTAAGATGTTCTCGAAGAGGTAGAAGGTGAAGCCAGGGGTATGTCCGCCGGTGTGGAAGGCCTCTATGCCCTGCTCAGCGAAATTCTCTGTAAAGGCAGTATCAAAGGTAAAGGCGCGGCAGATGCTGTGAGTAGAGTCCAGCTTGTGGATCTGCACCGAGGCACGAAATAAGTCGCGGTACTGATTGCTCGCGCCGAGGAAGTGGTGATGGGTAAACGTGATGACATCCGCGGGTTTAAGACCCTTGTCGAAGGACGAAGGACAATCTACCCAGAATACCTTCCCGCCTGTCTCAATACAATAGGCGGCATGTTCGAAACCAAGAGGTGGGACGGAGTTTAAACGAGTAACCTTTTCATTGACCGGCGTGCCAATGACCTTGTACCGCGCGGAGCATTCCTCCGAGGTAATAAATTTTCCCCTGGGCGCCCCGCAGAAGGGGCAAAAGTCCGGATAGTAGCCCACCATATTAAAGCCGCATACGGTACAAACGTATTGTTCCTTTTGCATGATATACCCCTTTCCTTTTTAAATAAAGAGAGATTGCAAACGTTCTTTTGTTTTTTAGGGTTATGTTAAACACTCACTATGAGCGGATGCATGCTGGGTGGGGCTTCAGGAACTCCTTGAATATGAAATCAAAGCCAGACTGAAAAGACACTTGGAATGCGGTTACCCAACCCGAACACGTCGGAAGAGCTGCTCGGCAGACCAGGGCAATTACCCTTCACCCATGAACACGATACCGCAGTCAGGGCATGCTTTTGTGTCGGGGCTCATACCATAACCACAGGCAGGGCATCTTCCCTGCGATGACCATTCCTGGGAGGTTTTGATGTCAGGATACTTTTGTGCGTAAAAATTCTCAATACAGTCGTGTGCGATGTTCGCTTCATTTTTTGCCACCAGGAGAAGATACCGTCGTTCGCATTTTCCCGTACCACAACCCGGAGGTAATGCAATTTGAGAAGGGATTCCGTTTCTTAAAAGCAAATCCGATAACTCGCGGATTCCTTCTCGACCTTCTTCCCTGATTGCAACCCATTCGTCAGGGGGATGCTCGGCAGCGTTTGGCTTCTTATCTCCCTTTTTTTCGACTTCTTCCGGCATTTTCAGCGGGATGCCGCAGTCGGCGCATGTCAGTATGTGCGCATAATACTCTGATCCGCATTCCGGACACAGTTTTATTTTTTCAGGAGACATATACGTTTATCCGGCAATATGCTGCCCTAATTGAAGATCTATTTTACAAAATACCTGAGGAAATTCTTGCAAGCCCGACGGTTATGGCTAAGGTTTTTTTTCCGATTCGAGGATGGTTGGGGCTACAATCCGCCTTAAACCAGCTCCTTTTGCCGCATCCATAACATCCACAATGACTCCATAAGACACATTTTTGTCCGCCCGTAAAACGAGGGTCTTGTCGTCCTGCCGGGAAAAGGCGCTCTTCAGAACTGAGATCAGGTCTTTTCGTTCGACGGGTTCATTCTGAAAAAACAGTTTTCCCTCCTGCGAGATGGTTAAGACCCGTTCCTCCAGTTTACTGGTAGAGGCGTATTTGGTGGAGGGGAGTTCCAGCTTGATATTTGGCTGTTCCATGAAACTTGAAGTGACCAGAAAAAACAAGAGGATCAGGAACAGCATGTCGACCATTGGAGTGAGGTTTATAATCGATTTGGTAACTCGTTTTTCGCGAAATCGCATAGGTTTACAGAGCAAAAAAGATAATGATTAAGCCATACATGAACCACCGTTTATCACGAGGGCATCCGCTGAATGAAAACTCAGTTTTTCCCGCTGTCCTGAGCAGGATAAAGTTTATTGAGAATGTACATGGAGTATTCTTCCATCTCCAGGACAAAGGTATCCACTTTTTTATCGAAATAACTATAAGCAACCAGGGACGGGATTGCGATAAAAAGTCCGAATACGGTTGTTCGGATCGCTTCTGCAAGCCCCGCGGAAAACGCCTTGGCCTGTCCCAGCCCCAGCTCGGAAATAATCCCAAAGATATCTTCTAATCCCAGCACCGTCCCCAGCAATCCCAGCAGGGGGGCCACTGCGGTAATGACTTCCAGTACCAGGAGTCTTCGTTCGAGCGATTTGGTCTCCTGTCGCCCGGCGGCCTGGATATCAATAAATTTTTCTTCCCGTGTAAGGTGGTTATTGGTGAGTATGCGCCGCAGGAGATTGGAAAAAGGACCGGGAATCACCTCGCATTTTGATAGTGCGAGGGGAATGTCTTGCTGGCTGCGAATAGTCTCAATCGTCCGGATAATCTCGGGTTTTAAGATATGGTTTCTGCGCAGGTTTATTGCCCGTTCAATAATCACCGCAAGGGCTAAAATGGAACAAATCAAGAGTGGTATCATGATAGGACCACCGCCTATAAGCCATTCCAAGGTAGTATCTCCTCCTAAAAAAAATAAAAATTGAACCTTACATCGATAGACGGTTCCTTGATATTGGATGGGAAAGGATTCAGTGGCGCTGCGTTTTTAATCGAGGATACCAGCCTGGAGGCGAGATTAAAATTTCCCGCGTCATCCACAATCTTTACTTCACCAACAGAACCATCGGGCAACACTTTAAATTCCACAATCACCGGTTTGTCGTCTCTCGTTTCCAATTTGAGCTCTGCACGGGTTCCGTATCCGAGGAACCAATAGAGAGAAATTCTATCCCTGATGTGTTTAAAATAATTGGCATATTCATGTTTTTTGACGTTAAAAGACGGTGCACCAGGAATCGCTGCGTTTGATATCGTGTCCTCAAAAAGCACCGGATCATTGTTTGCCCCCTCAGTCTTTGCATTCACATTAAAAGAGACCTTCGGTTTTTTTACTTCACCGGGGCTTTCCTGCACATTTAATCCCTTTTCGAGCATGCGCTGCGGTTCAACGCCTGACGACTCTGGAACGGCTACGGGGGGTATTTGAGGCATTTCCGGTTGAATGTCCGGAGAATTCTTTATTTCCCTTGCTTCTTTCATCTTCATTCCGGACTCTTTTCCGGTTTTTTCCTCCCGAAGCAAAGATGACGCTGGTTCTTCCTCAGTTTCCGTTTCTATTTTATTATCTCTTTCATCCTGCTTGTCCGTAAAAAGCACCCCTTCGCTTGCTGGCAAGGGTTCTGCTTCTTCCTGGAGAGCGCCCCGTCCTATCGTAAGCCGTTCTCTTTTTGGTGCAGGGGTGTGACTGGTATTCTCTTTTGTTTCTTCGAGTTTTATGGCCTTCACCTCAGCCATACTTTTCTTTCTCTCTTCGGAGGACACCGGTGGCTGTTTTATGGGAGGCGGTTTGGCAGGACTTCCTTGATTTTCCAGCCCTTTGGGCAGATTAGCGTATCTGGGCGGGGTAGTTTTACCCTCGCTCCCATCCTCAGAAACAAACACCTGTGCCGTGGCCGCTTGTTCAGGCGGTGGTTGCTGCCGAGGGTCGGAAGGGACACCGGCATTTCCTTTGCCCAGGAATGGCGCCCTGGAATGCCCTTCTGCATGCGGCTCATTGTTGACCGGCAACTGGTCGTCAGGAAAATAATCTTTAGCAACGGCTCCCTTTGCGCCGATCTTATCGGTGTCCGCGCTTGTCTCCTCGTCTTCCGCGTTATCAGAAGTGTCGGTAAATATCTTGTACTTCTTTTTTTCAGGAATTTCCTCTTTCTTAAGCTCGTCTTCTTTTTTTGAGACAGGGCTTTCATGATCCTCAATTTCCAGGGTAACGGCATACTCACTCGGCTCCCGGACAAAGCTGTCCCGAAGTGATTTTAAACTGAGAATCTGGTTTGCCTGAGGAGACATGAAGATGATGATGGCATGGAGCGCCAGAGACGCAATGACAAGAAGAAGAAACAGGTTCTTGCTAAAAAATTCAGTACGCCATTTGATAAACATAATTTTGTGTTAACGGTTTGTAAGATATGGGTCGTGTTCATGATGCGGGTAGTTTCATTTTCGTTATGCGGCCCGGAGATCGACGAGTCTCTTCTCTCCGCTTGAGAAATTTTCCGAAGACCGGAATTAATATGATCGATGATGCATTCGGACAAATGGTAAAAAGTATTATCCATTCCGCCCTTATTATCCGGAATGAAGTTTACCGCATGCGCGTTTTGTTGTCAATGGGTTTCTCGTGTTGAACGCGGTTCTTTCAGCCTTTCTAAGATGAAATCGGCGAGGGCGGAGACCGTATCGTCGATGGGGAAGAAAGGCACCCGGATTTCTGGCGCTTTGTCACTCACGACGGCGATGAGGTTTTGGTCGTCCCTGCATATCAGGGTATTGCTGATTTCTGAACGCAAGACCTCAATTTTTGGCAAGGTCAGAGTTTTGTAGCCCTCAGCAAGCACGATGTCCACATCGGTTAGATAGGTATTTACGATCTCTGACAAAGGGAGTTCTCTGGGCGTAATGCGCATGACACCCGTCATGGTTTGCGATGATACCACAACGGCATCGGCTCCGGCCCTGGTGTGCAGCCAGCTATCCTTTCCCTCCCTGTCAATTTCGAAACTATGGTGAGAGTGTTTGATGGTGGCAACCCGATAACCCCGTGATTTCAATTCCTGAACAAGCTTTACCACAAGGGTAGTCTTGCCGCTATGGGATTTACCGACAATGGATATAACGGGTACTTTTGGCTGCACAACACCAATTATAAAAGATATCATTTAAAAATAAAAAAGAATTTTACCGTTATCCGGGGAACGAGGCGCTGATGATTTAGCCTTGACAAAGGAAGCATTGGTCAATTAAAATTTTAGACTGGATTATCCGTGCTCATTTCAGAGCGGTTTCCAGTGATGCGGTTTAATACAGAGAATCCCTGCCGGGGTGGGTATGCACACTGTGCGTTTTGCGCTGATAAATACCGTATGGGATTTTATTCGCGCAGATTGCAAGCTAACCGGCGACAGAATATTTTAAAATAACGGCTAGAACGCGCCCCTTTATCCCTCCCGTTCCGTGCGAAAGAGGGGAAAGAGGAGTGGTTAGTGGGGGAAGAGGGTGTTTTGTATGGATGATGCGGGAAAAATACTGGACCGAAGACAACTTTTCAAGAATTTGTTTGTCTTTGTGGGAGATAAGGTTGCAGATTACGCCAGTAAAAGGATTGACCGGGTAATGCCCAGGGGTGCCTATCTGCGGCCACCGGGCGCTGTTGAAGAGACAGAATTTCTTTCTGCGTGCACCCGCTGCGATGAATGTATCAAGGCGTGTCCCGCAAAGGCTATCAAGAGATATCAGGGCGTAATGGATGTGGCGGTAGGCACACCGGTCATTATGCCGCGGGAAAATCCCTGTGTTTTATGTAACGGTCTGTTGTGTATTGCTGCCTGTAAGGACGGGGCATTAAAACCCGTTGCTCATGCAAATAATGTTAAGATGGGTATCGCCAGGATTACTGAATCGCGGTGTCTGGCTTGGGGCGGGCAGGATTGTCAGCTGTGTTATATAAAGTGTCCCTTACAGGGAGATGCAATTATTCAAGAGGACGGCAAGCCCGTGATCAACGAAGAAAAGTGTGTTGGCTGCGGAGTTTGCGAGTACGCCTGCCATACGATAAATAACACCTGTGCGATTAAGGTTACAGCAAAGCGAGAAGGCTCGTATACCGGATAGGGAATTCAAACCGGGCAGCCACCGGCTTTCGTCTGCGCAGGTTCAAGCCATGCGACTGCATGAATAGTCGCCTTTGGCAACACTAAGGTAATGAAACAAAAGGATATGAACTATGAAAGAAGAAGTGATGCACGAGTGCAAGATTCCGTTTACCTGTGAGCTCTGTGAGAAGCAGTTGTCGTGTCAGCTGGATCAGATAGAGCACAACAAGTGGGCAATCACCCAACGGATGAAGGATATAAAATATAAGATCGTGGTAATGAGTAATAAAGGCGGGGTGGGGAAGAGCACCGTGACAACGAATCTGGGCGTTGCACTGGCCCGCATGGGCAATAAAGTGGGTATCGCTGATGCGGATATCCACGGTCCAAATATCCCCATCATGTTAGGGGTGGAGGGAAAAAGGCTCAAGAACAGCAGTGGTGGCGTACTGCCGCTGGAGGTATTGCCCAACCTGAAGGTGGCGTCCCTTTCCTTCTTGATTGAAAACCCGTCGATGCCGGTCATCTGGAGGGATTCTGCGAAGTGGGATTTCCTGTGTGAGCTGATGGGAAGTGTTTGCTGGGGTAATCTGGATTATCTTTTAGTGGACTTGCCGCCGGGAACCGGAAATGAAGCGATTTCTATCATTGAACTTATTGGGAAGGTAGACGGATCGGTGATCGTTACCACACCGCAGGACGTCGTTTTGCTTGATGTCAGGAAAGCGGTGATGTTTTCACGAGACAGCAATGTGCCCATTATTGGCATTGTGGAAAATATGAGTGGGCTGATATGCCCTCATTGTAACACGCGAATTGATGTATTTAAAACGGGAGGAGGGGAGAAGATTTGCGGGGAATTAGGTGTTGATTTTCTTGGCAGGATACCTTTGGAACCGGGGATTACTGAAAAATGCGACGCCGGCGAGGCATTTGTTTCCGCCTACCCTGATTCGAGTGCGGCAAAGGCCTTTGAAGAGATCGTTAAAAAATGCGAAGCCTTTGTCCGGACACGCAGCGATGAGCTTGACAAGGTTACCGAGTATAGAGAAGTTCCTTTTCTGGGGAAAGTGCCGGTGGATCCAAACTTTGTTGAAAAGAATCCGGTTTCGTAACCCTGATAAAAACAGGGTGGATGTCCCACGTTCCGGATGGGCATGGCACAGAAAGCAGCCATTGCGTTACTGAGGCAACCGCAAGGATAGAGGATGTTTCCTGGAGATCGTCTTCTGTCAGTGATGTAATGATCACATTTTTATCCGTCACCGTTCGTACGCCAGATTCCTTCCTTTTTCTCTTCATAAATACGGCACCCAGCCGGAGCTTCGCATAAAAATAGATGGTGACGAAATACGATGTTTCGTTCAATCAGGTACAAATTAATTTCCTTGTTTCTCATCGCAGTCCTTACGCCGTTGTTAGTTATGCGGCTTATTGCATATCCTTCTGCACAAAAGGCTATTCAGGAAACGACCACAAAAAATCTGCAACTCATTGGTTCAGAAAAGGCATCACAGGTGAATGCATGGTTAAGCAGATTAAAAAATGATGCAGTGCATGCCGCCAGCAATCCCTTTGTCATAAGCGCTGTGGAACTCACCGATTCCGATGCCGATACCATAGCGCGATTTCTTTTCCAGATACCCTGCGGCGCCGGATTTCATTCCTTCATGATCTGTGACGTGTCAGGGAATGTCAGATTGTCCAGCAACGAGAGAACGATAGGATTCAATATCGCTGCGTTTGACGGCTTCCGTCACGCTGCCGGCGGAGAGACGTATGTTTCAGAGAGTGAATCCCCCGTTTTTTATGACACCCGCGTCCATGAAAGAGATACCGGCGCGTTACCGGCCCTGCTGATTTCCGTGCCGGTGAAAAACGTGGACGGGCAGGTGGCTGGGGTGCTGATGTTTCAAGCCGACGGGTCTGATCTTACTCTGTTAATGCAAGAAAGACGATACGGGGATAGGTACGATTCATACGTCGTGAATCAGCATGGCGTGATGATTACGGAATCCGATTTTGCCGATCACCGTAATCCACCTGATTTTCTGAAACGGAGGACACCGGGGGCATGGACGGTTGTTGATCCGCAAACCGGAGAGTTTACCAGGAGCGTCGCTTCCTGTTTGAACGGAGAAAACGGATTCGATGTGCATGGCTACAGGAACTACGCAGGGGAAAACGTGGTGGGGGTATGGCACTGGATTCCGGAATTGAAATGGGGCGTCATCGCGGAAATTCCTGCCGATGAGGTGTTCTTGGCGATGGATAAAGTAAAAAACTCAATCTTTAAGGTGCTTTCCTATTTGACGATAGCAGGGGTGGTTCTGGCGGTCGCCGGGATAGCATTCGCCTTCGTAATCGGACAAAAGATTGCCTACCCTATTATGGAATTAACGGCAGCAACGCGAAAGATGTCCGCCGGAGACTTGTCGCAAAGGGTGAGGCTGCGCACGCAGGACGAGCTTCGTGAACTGGCGGACGCATTCAATATTATGGCCAAATCAATGCGGGAGAAGACCGGCACGTTGCAGGAAACATCAAATTTCTTGCAAAGTATCCTGGTCGGTTCTACCGAGCATTCCATTATTGCGGCTGACCTTGACGGAACGATTCTGGCCTTCAATGAAGGTGCGAAAAGGATGTTTGGTTATGAACCGGAAAGATTGGTGGCAAAATCAACGATCGATGTTTTGTACACGAAGAAAGATGTCGAATCCGGGAACGTGCACAAGATGCTGGAAACGACGCGGGCGGATGGCTGCTATAAAAATGAAATGCAATTGATTCGGGAAAACGGTGAGATTTTTACCGGGTATGGCACCGTTACCACGCGGCAAACGACCCGGGGAGAGCCAAGCGGCTTTGTGATGATTATCAGGGATATAACGGAACAAAAATTACTGGAACGGGAGCTCCAGAGTTACATGATGCAACTGGAAAAAATTGTCGAGGAAAGAACGCAAAAATTGCGGGCATCAGAAGAGAAATACCGGCGACTTTTTGAAACGAGCAAGGATGCCGTTTTCTTCTGTGATACGGAATGCCAGTTTATCGACATGAATCAGGCTGGTGTGGATCTGTTTGGATATGACACGAAAAATGAGATCTTGAAATTGAACCTCGTCCAGCACCTGTTCTACAGTCCCGCTGCAGGTGAGGCAATTAAGGAAATGGTGGGCAGAAATGGGTTTGTCAAGGACTATGAAGTCGAACTCAAAAAGAAAGATGACACCAGGGTGCCCTGTCTCATGACGAGCAATCTCAGGCGGGGTGAACGGAATAATATTATCGGTTACGAGGGAATTATTATTGATCTGACCGAACGCAAGAAGATTGAACGAGAGAAAGATATTATGAACAATATCAATAAAATTCTTGCCTCAAACCTTGATATCCGGGAGGTGTATAAATCCTTCAGTGAGGAGCTGAATGAGGTCATCGATTTCGACCGCATGAGCATTACTCTTATTGATGAAAAGCGGGACGAATTCCTGATTTTCGCTGTTTCGAAGGATTATCACGATTCTCAATTAAAAGAAGGAATGTATTATTCGAAATATGGGACCCTGGCGGGTAAGGTGGTGGACCATGGTAAAGTTTATATGGTGACCGACACCTCACAGGGATCTTTTTCCACCGACCCGATCCTCTTTAAAGAAGGGATCAAGTCACGGCTGTCAATTCCCCTGATATGCAAAGGTGAAATTATCGGAAGCCTCAATTTCGGGAGTAAAAATGTCAGGAATTATTCTGAAAACCACGTTGAGATTGTCCAGAAGATTGCTCCGCAACTGGCTATAGCGATTGACAACACATGTCTTTTTGATAAAATTAAGGATTCTGAGGAAAAGTACCGGAATCTCGTTGAGGATATTGAAGATGTCATCTTCAGATTGGACAAGAGGGGACGGTATCTCTTCCTGAACAGCGCACTGAAGAATGTCACAGGGTATGACCCCAGGGAATTTTATGAAAACCCTTCTATTGCCATTGAAATGGTCTCCAGGGATGATAGAGAATTGGTGCGGGAGACAACCCGCAAAATTCTCAGCGGCGAATTCAAGGTATCAAAAGATCTGGAATACCGGATCAAATGCAAAAACGGAAACGAACTGTGGATTTCTCAAAATACCTATCCGATCAAAGACAAAAAAGGAAACATTCTTGGTATTGAGGGGATTATGCGAGACATCACGGACAGTAAGAAAATTGAAGAGCAGATACGACGTTCGGAACGCCTCGCCTCAATTGGCGAACTGGCCGCCTCGATTGCCCATGAAATCCGCAATCCCCTTGGCGCCATATCGAATTCCGTCGGGATGCTGAAAAGAGACCTGTCATTAAGGGGTGACGATCAAAAATTATTTAACATGGTAATTGAGGAAACCGACCGTCTGAACAGCATTATTACCAACTTTCTTACCTTTGCTCATCCTGCTGAGTATCACTTTGTCAGGAGCGACATTCTTGAGATTATTGATGAAACCCTGTTTTTATTGGAGCAGGATGTCCGATTCCATGAAGAAATCAGGATCGTGAAAATGTACGCGAATGATGTCCCGAAGGTGTATGTGGATCGGAACTGGATCAGGAAGGTCTTTTGGAATTTATTGATAAATTCGATTGATGCAATGCCGCGGGGCGGAAAGATTTTCATCCGGGTCAGAAAACCAAACAGACCAGACAGGAGCGAGATAGAAATTGTCATTGCCGACACGGGTTCAGGTATTCCACCGGAAATTATACGAAAGATCTTTGAGCCTTTTTTTACAACAAAAAAGTCCAAAGGCACGGGACTGGGACTGTCTATTGTGCATCGCATCGTGGATAATCATGGCGGCGTGATCGACGTCAGAAGTAAGCTAAACAAAGGAACGACGTTTACCGTGCGATTACCCATAAAAAACCAGCACATGAAAGCTGTTTCCGTGTGGGAGTCGATACCGCAGCAAATCCCCGTAAAGGGGTAACACCCGCTGAATTCCCTTCTGTAAGGGGAATGGAAAGGGGAGCTATAACAAAACGTGCGAAACGATGTCCTCGTGAAAGTGGAGAAAAAAAGATTTTGCATCGGAATACCCTACGCCTATGTTTAACATTCTGGTAGTTGAAGATCAAAAAAATATGCGGGAATCTCTGGCAATCGCTTTCAGGAGATCAGGCTACAATGTTGACAGTGTTGAAAGCGGTGAGAAGGCGATAGCAGTTCAGAATGAACACTTCTACGATTTGGCCGTCGTGGACCTTAAGATGGAAAACATGGATGGCCTTGAAGTATTATCGCGCATTAAACGCATCAATCCTTCGACTGAGGTTGTGGTCATGACTGCCTATGGCACGATTGACAGCGCGATTCAGGCGATGAGAAGAGGCGCTTATGATTATGTCACAAAGCCTTTCCAGCTTCCTGATATCCTTTCCGTGGTTGAACGGGCATTAGAAAAGAAGCGCTTGTCTGACAAGGTTACGATCCTGCAAAAAGAGGGAAAGGAAAGCTATCAGTTTGAGGGCGTTATTGGCAATTCTCCCGTAATGATTCGGCTCCTGAATATTCTTATGGAATTGGTGAGAAGCGAGAGCACGGTTCTCATTACCGGCGAGAGCGGAACGGGAAAGGAGTTAATCGCGCGCGCTATCCATAGCAATAGTCCCAGAAGGAATAAACCCTTTATTGTCGTGAATTGCGGGGCGCTGCCGGAGAATTTGCAGGAGAGCGAGCTGTTTGGGCATGCATTGGGCTCGTTTACAGGTGCAGTAAAAGATAAAAGAGGCATCTTTCTTGAGGCGCAGGGTGGCACGCTGTTTCTGGATGAAATCGGCGAGACGTCCCTTTCAACCCAGGTCAAACTGCTTCGGTTTTTACAGAATGGCGAGATACGGAGAGTTGGTGAAAATAAGCCCATCTATCTTGACATCCGGATTATTGTAGCGACAAATAAGGACCTCGATGAGGCCACAAAAAACAGCTCCTTCAGGAAAGATCTGTTTTACCGGCTCAATGTCATCAGGATCCATGTGCCGCCGCTGCGGGAAAGAAAAGAGGATATCCCGCTTTTAATCAACTACTTCATGAATCGGTATTCAGACAAACTGAAAAAACGGGCGCCGGAGATATCCGGTGACGCAATGGAACTCCTTAAGGAGCACCTCTGGCCGGGAAACGTCCGGGAACTGGAAAATGTCATCGAACGAGCGGTTACCCTTGCGAAGGGAAACCAGATAACGCCCGATGATCTGGCATTACAAAGCGCCGCGGCTGACACTATGAACTCTATGATTGAAGTGGGCGGTATCCGGGCTGCTCTGGCGCAGGAGGAGAGAAAGACGATTGTTGAGATCCTGCGGAAACACGCCGGGAATCGTAAACAAGCGGCAAACAATCTGGGCATCTCGACGACAACCTTGTGGAGAAAGATGAAGGAATACCAGATCGTTTCAAAAACAAGTTATAACACCGAAGTGAAATGAAGGTTCAGGGTATGAATATTATCGATAAATATTTCAGAAGAATAAACCGGCTAAGGATATCGGTTACCGACCTTTGCAATCTCCGGTGTGTTTACTGCAGGCCGGAGAGCGGACTGGATCTTGCCAGGCATAAGGATATATTAACGTATGAGGAGATTGTTGCCGTTGTGCGGCACGCCGTGAAACTGGGGATAAAAAGTTTTCGCCTCACCGGCGGAGAACCCCTGTTCAGGAAGAATATAGAAAATCTGCTGTGGATGCTGGGGAAGGTTCAGGGCATCGAAGATCTGGCCATGACGACCAATGGTATTTATCTGAAGAACTATGCCAGGGTATTAAAGGAGATAGGGCTTTTCAGATTAAACATCAGCCTTGATAGCCTGGACGCCGCAAAGTTTGAGGAGATCACCAGGGGCGGGAAGCTGAAAGACGTCCTGGATGGCATTGAGGAGGTCCTTCGTCTGGGATTTAAAAATACCAAGATTAACGTGGTCGCTATGAAAGGAATCAACGACGACGAGTTTGAAGAGTTTGCAAAGCTTACCCTGGAACGGAACCTCGAAGTCCGTTTTATTGAATTTATGGCCATGAATAAAGACCGTCTGGACTCTGAGGGCAAGTATATTCCCATGGCGGAGATTATCGATATTATCGGGAGAAGGAATGAACTCACATCCCTTCCTCCCCCCATGCTTGGCAGCGGCGCAGCGAAACTCTACAAGATCAACGGCGCCAGAGGAGTCCTGGGGTTTGTATCAGCGGTAAGCCAGCCCTTTTGCACTTCGTGCAACCGGCTTCGTTTGACCTCCGACGGGAAACTCCGTTCCTGTTTATTATCCGGCGGAGAGGTTGATCTCAAGGCCATCCTCAGGAATGATCCCGCTGAAGAACAGCTTACCGATGCATTCCTCCGCGCTGCAAACCTGAAACCATCAGCGCATTCCGGAAAAGGGCACGTCGTAATGCATGAGGTTGGCGGGTAAACGGCGTTTTTTCAGAACCCTCTCCCCTAAAGCACCGCTGTCTTTCAGATTGCCCCTTGATATGACAAGAGGCATCTTCGCATTCCAATCGTAATAACCTTGTTATAATTCTTCGTTGTCCGTAAATCGGTGATTGTCAACTGGGATAACAGGGAATAGAAGGCTTAAAAACCCGTGATGTCAGCTGGTAGGAAGGAGGCGAAGAATCGCCTCCAACCCCCAATCGTCGCCAGATACTTTGGACAACGTGACAAAGTATCCTTTTAAACCATACGGCTTTCCCGTAGTTAGCGACCCCATAGTGTTGCTCTGGAGCAGAGAAAAGTAAACTATCATGCCTTTGCACGTGCCTTAAGAAATTCTCTTTCAAATGAGAGTAACCCCATCTTAAAGAATCGGTGTACCGGGAAACGTTTGTTGTCAGTTTTCCATTTTCTCGAAAACTTGAAACTTCTCAGTCTCATGCGTACCCAGCAGTCTAACCCGACTTTCGCAATTCGCGCCCAAAAAAGGTTATTTTTGGGCAAGAGTCGCCAGGAAACCCGTGATATTCAAGGGGTGAATTTTCAAAACGGCTTGTAGTGCCGACCTACCCTCTTGACGCATGCA
>WBZR01002686.1_pt1 | contig 17754 bp, 20 predicted proteins | sample 5204231 | NCBI WGS metagenome assembly WBZR01 (sample SAMN12412403, study PRJNA552823) | activated sludge metagenome | isolation source: activated sludge from anammox sidestream of wastewater treatment plant... | place: USA: Virginia | collected 2017-08 | reverse complement strand
TGACGTGGCCGGAACTCCGAACGCGCTTCAGAAAAACATGGAGATCGAATTTCAGCGCAATCGCCAGCGCTACGAATTTCTGAAATGGGGCATGCAGGCCTTCGACACGTTCAAGGTCGTTCCGCCCGGCATCGGCATCGTCCATCAGGTCAATCTGGAATACCTGGCGAAAGGCGTGTTGGAGAAACACGGCGTATATTATCCTGACACGCTGGTCGGAACCGATTCGCACACGACGATGATCAACGGATTGGGCGTTGTCGCGTGGGGCGTCGGCGGAATCGAAGCTGAAGCGGGAATGCTGGGGCAGCCGGTTTACTTCCTCACCCCGGATGTTGTCGGCGTGAATCTGACCGGCAGTTTGAAAGAAGGCGTGACGGCGACCGATCTGGTTTTGCATTGCACCGAGATGCTGCGCAAGGCGAAGGTCGTCGGCAAGTTCGTCGAATACTTCGGCGAAGGCGCGGCTTCGTTGTCGCTCACAGACCGCGCGACGATTGCGAACATGGCGCCCGAATACGGCGCGACGATGGGATTCTTCGGCGTTGACGAAGAGACCTGCAACTACCTGAAAGCCACTGGCCGCAGCGAAGAGCAGGTCAACGCTTTCAGAAATTATTTCAAAGCTCAGGGACTGTTCGGCATTCCGCGCAAGGGCGAGATTGAATACAGCCAGACGCTCGAACTCGATCTGGCGACGATTACGCCGAATGTCGCCGGGCCGAAACGCCCGCAGGATCGCATCGAGCTTTCATCGCTCAAAGAAAATTTCGCTGATCTCTACCGGAAGCCGGTCTCTGAAAACGGCTACAACAAATCGCTGGACGAATTCGGCGCCCGCCATCTGACGACCACGGCTTCCGGCAAAAGCGTTGACCTCGGTCACGGCGACGTGCTGATCGCCGCGATCACATCCTGCACCAACACATCGAATCCCAGCGTGATGCTTGCGGCGGGCATCCTGGCGAAGAAAGCCGTCGAGAAAGGATTGAGCGTCAACCCGCGTGTTAAAACTTCACTCGGCCCCGGCTCGCGCGTGGTTTCTGATTACCTGGCGAAAACAAAGTTGCAACCATTTCTCGATCAACTCGGTTTCAACGTGGTCGGTTACGGATGCACGACCTGCATCGGCAATTCAGGCCCGCTCGACGCGAAGATCGAAGAGGTCGTCACGAAAAACGATTTGATCGCGGCGAGCGTGCTGTCCGGCAACCGCAACTTTGAAGCGCGCGTGCATCAATCAATCAAAGCCAACTTCCTGATGTCGCCGCCGCTGGTCGTGGCGTTCGCGCTGGCTGGCCGCGTTGACATCAACCTGGCCAAAGAGCCAATCGGCAAAGGGAGTGACGGCGCGGACGTTTACCTGAAAGACATCTGGCCGAGTTCGCAGGAAGTCGGCGCCGTGCTGAGCGCGGCGATGGACGCCGCCACTTACAAACGGCTCTACTCCGATTTCACTTCTGAAAATCCGCTCTGGAACGAAATCCCGGCGTCAACCGGCAACGTTTACGAATGGGATGAATCGTCAACTTACATTCAACAGCCGCCGTTCTTCGAGAATTTCGGAATGGAGCCGGGTGTCATCGCGAACATCACCGGCGCTTGTCCGCTCGGCATCTTCGGCGATTCGGTGACGACCGATCACATCAGCCCGGCGGGTTCGATCAAATCATCTTCGCCGGCAGGGAAGTATCTGATCGAGCGCGGCGTCGCGCCGGCTGACTTCAACAGCTACGGTTCGCGTCGCGGCAACGACCGCGTGATGACGCGCGGCACATTCGCCAACGTGCGCATCAAGAACCTGATGGTTCCCGGCGTGGAAGGCGGCGTCACGAAGCATCACCCTGATGGCGAGCAGATGAGCATTTACGACGCGGCGATCAGGTATCAATCTGAGGGCACGCCGCTGGTCGTGATCGCCGGGCAGGAGTACGGCACGGGCAGTTCGCGCGATTGGGCGGCGAAGGGAACTCGCCTGCTTGGCGTGAAAGCCGTCGTCGCGCAAAGCTTCGAGCGCATTCACCGCAGCAACCTTGTCGGGATGGGCGTGCTGCCGCTGCAATTCAAGGAAGGCGTCAGCGCGCAAACGCTCAACCTGGACGGCTCTGAAACCTTCGACGTGGTCGGATTGCACGGAGGCATTAAGCCGCAGCAGGACGTGACGCTGGTCATTCACCGCGCCAGCGGCGTGAAAGAAGAGATTCCCGTGAAGCTGCGCATTGATACGGCGATTGAGATTGATTATTACCAGCACGGCGGCATTCTGCCTTACGTGCTGCGACAGTTGATCGTTCAGGCCTGATCACGCGGGCGAAACAAACCATCGTCGGAGAAAGCGCGAAAGCCATTGCCGGCTCTCGCGCTTTTTGATTTTATTCGCGTCAGTTTGATGACCTCCTCAGCCTGCTTACACAAAATTTGACCTCATCCAAAGAGCGGCTGGCCCGGTTCGTATTCAAAATGCCGGCGCGTGTTTTTTCATCAAAATTCATTTTCTTCCAGAACCTGTGTCAACGCCTCTCCGTTATTCACGCTGCGAAGGAGAGGTAGCGAGAGTCATCGCGGCAGCGTCGTTTTGCCTGATGGCTTTTGGCGCCTTAAATACAGATCAAACCACGGAGAAGGAGATTTTATGTTGAAAAGATCGTTTCAGATGCTGGCTGTTTCAGTGATTGCGCTGTGCGCTTTGACCGCAAGCGCGTCGGCGCAGGCGGTGGCGGTTTCAACCAGGGTCAATGTTGATTTCGATTTCTACGCCGGTAAAAAGCTGATGCCTGCAGGCGAATACGAATTCAGACTGATGCCGAATCATCAGACTACCCGGCTCGTTCAAATCCGGCAGATTGGCGGCGACGCCTTCGCGACCATCTCAAGCGTGTCGAACCTGAATAGAAAGGGCGCCAAACCGGGCGACGTCGTCTTCAACAAATACGGCGACCAGCATTACCTCGCTCGCGTGCAACTCGGTGATTCAACCTACGTCCACGATGTGATCAAGAGTAAGAGTGAACGCAAGCTGCTGAAAACCATCGTAGCCAACAACAATCAGGCCAACAATCCAACCACCGGACAGTAATTCACGACAGGCAGGAGAAGGCTTACAAACGAATGCCGCGAGCAAACCTGATCGAACCGATCAGCGTTTGCTCGCGGCAGGATGTTTATGGGCTCCTGCGCCATCGCCTTCCTTGACCGATTTAGCCGCTTCGCCTACTCTCGAATCGGAACCACGAGAACAATTCAGATCGGATTCGTGTGATGAAAGCGATGATTATCTTGATTGATTCGTTAGCTGTGATCATCCTGATCCTGGGCTGGTGGTGCGCCTTCAGCAGCTATCCGCGATTGCCCGACAAGATACCGGTGCATTTCGGGATCACGGGACAAGCCGACGGATGGGGCGGACGATGGATGATCTTTCTGTTGCCGGTGATCGGCGCTGTGATCTTTATGTTCAATTTCTGGCTCTTCAATTACGGCGCGGAAATGGGCGGCAGACCGATCCCGCCAGCGGCGCGGCCAGCGATGCACGTTTTACTGCTCGAACTGAGCGTCATCTTCACCTACATCACGTGGCGGATGAGTGAGAACGCTTTCGGGCGCGCGCGCGGACTCGGCGTCTGGTTTCTGCCCGTGACCTTGCTCGCCATCTTTGCGACCTGCGGCTGGATAATTCTGGTCGCGCGCGGTAATTGAAATGAGCGCGAGATACGAAAAAACTTCAGGCTTGCGCGTCGCGTTGATCGAGCCGGAAATTCCGCCGAACACCGGCAACATCGCCCGCCTCTGCGGCGCCACGTTCACGCCGCTGCACCTGGTCGGCAAACTCGGCTTCCGCACCGATGAAAAAGCCGTCCGCCGCGCCGGACTGGATTACTGGGACGAAGTCGAGATTCATTACCACCGCGACATCGAAGCTTTGTATCAAACCTTGCCTGCCAGCCGCTTCCTTTATTTCTCGACCAAAGCCGAACGCGTTTACACCGACTGGCAATACGAGCCGAACGACTGCCTGGTCTTTGGACGCGAGACGCGCGGGTTGCCGGAAGATTTGTTGCGAGCGAATTGGGATCGCTGCCTGACGATACCGATGACGAATCCCAAAGTGCGCTCGCTGAATCTGGCGACTTCGGTCGGGATAGTTTTGTACGAAGCATTGAGACAGCTTGAAGCATCAGCCTGACAATCCTGCGTCAGCCCGGCAGAGTCTGGAACACTCTTGTGAACTGAAAAATAAATTGACTTGGCCGAACGCTATTACTATATTGCCCGCCGGGTCGCGGCAACCATCAGAATCAGAATATCAGCCCCAATTTCAGCGACTCGATTTTAGATCAAATAACTTTGCATCCTGAGTCTCCGCGCTGGTTGTAGTACGCAGTCAATCCGAGGCGGTAAAACGCGCGATACCATTCAGTTTCGAAACAAATTAATCGTCTTAAGACGCGCTGAAAGCCAGGCCAATTCCCCGGCGTCACGATGTGGAGAGGCGCGTGGTAGGAAAATCACAAAAGGAAAACAAGAAATATGTCCGACGAGCAAGTTGATCTTCAGGCAGCGACGGTCCCGGAGAAATTGCGTGAAGCCTTTGACGATGGCACTCCGCTGGCGTTGATTGCCGCAGATGTTGATCGTGTCCAGAACTATGTTTTCGAGTCGGCCAAACTGGCGGAAATGCGCGGCGCAAGCCTGATCCTCGACCTGCTGAATGTGAAGGACAGTGATGATAAAAATATCTGGGGCGATGTCGAGATCAACGAGAAACAGGTCACAGGCATTCCGCAGGTGCTCAAAGATGAATTCCCCTTAGCCAGGTTGGTTTATGCCAGCGGCGGCGGCGCAATGATCGTCAGTGAATTGGCGCAAGCGGAAGAAATCAAAGAGCGCATCGAAAAGCTTTATGCCGAAACCACGCTGACCGGCGCCATCACGGTGGTTTATGAACATGTGCGGTTAGCTGACCTGGAAAACAAACCGGCTTCGACCGATTGGATCAAAACCAAAATGGAAAAGGCCAGCGGCGAAGCCTTACGGTTGCTCAAGGATAATTCGCATACGGCGGATAAGGAGTCTGATCGTGGTCGGTTCAGCGAACTTTACGCCTCGCTTGGCTATCAGTTGCGGCGCGCAAAGCAGAGCAAGCTGACCGCGCCGATTTTCGAGGTCTCGTCTTTCACTGAACGGTGCGGCTATTGCCATTTTCGCCCAGCGCGTGAGATTGCGCCGGAAGTTGACGAACGCCCGATCTGCCAGGTTTGCATTCGCAAGCGGCAGGACAAGCGCCAGGATGATGGCGACCGCGCCGCGCAGAGTTTCTACCTCGGCAAATTCAGGGATTACCTCGAAATTCAGGCGAAAGGCGAACTCCTCTTACCTTATTCGCTGAAATGGGCGGGCGCGCAATCGCCCCCTGACCTGGAAGCCATTGCCGAAGCCGCAGGCGGAAGAGCCAATAACTTCGTCGGCGTCATTTACGCGGACGGCAACGATATGGGCGCGCAACTCGAACGCCTGAAGAGTGCGGCTGGTTTGGGGAGTTTTGCTGATGAAGTGCGAACCGCAATGGAGCAGGCAGTTTTCAGCGGCCTGGGGACGCTGCTTAGCGGCCCGTGTGATGGTGAGCGTGAATATCGCGGCAGAGACGGTCAAAAGCGTAAGCGTAAAATCAAACATCACCCTTTCGAGATCATCACCATTGGCGGCGACGATGTTTACCTGATTGTTCCGGCGGACGTGGCGCTGGAAATGGCTCAGCATATTTGTCAGGAATTCGGGAAAAACCAAAACCGCAATTTGACACTGGCCGCTGGCGTGCTGATTACGGACGTTACAACGCCGATCTACTTCTCGCGCCAGATCGTCAAAGGTTTGCTTAAGAACGCCAAGAAGCTCAGCAAGGCGGAGCCAGGCAAGACCATCCCAGCCGTGGATTTTCAGGTCATCACGACTGACACGGCGATTACGGAAGATATCTCCGGTTTCAGGAAGAAGGCTTATCGAACTTCGCGGGAGGAAAAAGACGCGGACGGCTTGACCACTCGTCCGTTGACGCTTGACCAACTCAAAGCTTTGATAGAGGTCGTGCGCGATTTGAAAAACTCTTCTTTTCCTAAGTCGCAACTCTACGCCCTGCGTGAAGCCGTGGTGAGCGGACCACGATTGCGCGCGACGAACTTCTACTACTACCAGCAAGCTCGCAGTGGGGATCAGTACGAGAGGCTGCACAAATTTCTGGATTCCGGAAGAGCAGTGGGGGAATGGCCATCGGCGCCGTTTTGGAAAGCGAAGAACGAATGGCTCGATACGCCCACTGTTACCCCGATTGTGGACATACTGGAAATTTACGACTTCGTGCGCGAAAAGAAATCGGGCGAAGGGCAGGAGGAAAAGGCATGAAAAAAGTCAGTGTGAGCTATCGGCTAACGGCGGAGAGCGGCGTGATCGTCGGGTCGTCAACCGACGTGCTGAGCATCGGCATAGATAAAGCGACTATCCGGCGGCGGAAGGTGGGCGGCGGCGCGGCGCAGGAACCGCTGATTCCCGGTTCGACGTTGAAGGGCAAGATTCGTTACGAATGCGAGCGAATCTTGTCGGGTTTGGATCACAAGATTTGCCGCGCGCCGCGCGCCGAAACGATGTGTCCGCATCATCCGGAGATTGAGAATCCGCCTTGCGAAGTGTGCAAACTGTTTGGTGGCCCCAGCGAACAATCACACTTGTTCTTCGGCGATGCGACGGTCAAGAGCCGCGACGTCCCGGCGCAGTTTCTGACCCGCGTTCAAGCGGGCGTGTCGCTTTCGCGCAAGCGGCGAACAGCGGAAGACGAACGGCTCTTTTACGCTGAGCGCGGCGTGGCCGGGACCGTTTATGAGGGCAAGCTGGAAGGTTATCTCGAAGACGACTTGGTGGAGCCGCAACTTGCGCTGGTCATCACGGCGATTGAGCGATTGGCGGCCATCGGCGGGGCTAAATCGCGTGGCGCGGGCTGGACGAACCTCGAAATCGCCAGCGTCGCCGTGAACGGCCAAATCCTCAGTCGCGAGGAGTGGCGGAAATTGAGAGAGAAGGGATTGTCGGTATGGCCCAAATCGAAATAACCATCACGGCCAAATCGCCGCTTTCGCTGGCCGCAATCAAAGCTTATGGCGGCGCGCTGATCGAAACCGGCCTGTATGTCGCGGGCGGGCAATTGCGCGGCGCGCTCGGCGCGCTCAAACGCTTCGCTTCACAGGTGGAGCAGGACGAGCTTGATCAATTGCTGGGAGCGCCCAGCCAACCTGGAATCAAATTTCCCAACTGTTATCTGACGAATGAGCAGCCGGCTTTCCCGCTGCCAATGACGGCGCAGACCTGCAAGCGCGATGCCGGCTTTCTCGAAAAAGGAAAGACGCACGGCGTGGCCGACCTGCTGCTGAGGCAATTGGCTTACGACTGTGTCGCGCGCAACGGCGCTATCCCAATACCGTTCCAGTACAAATGCCCAGAGTGCCATCAGCGCACGGAAGCTTTCAGCCGCATCGTCGAATATCACGGCAAGGGAAAATACGCCGCTGTTGAAGCTTCGCTGCACCGGCAGACGCGCGTGGCGGTCAATCGCTCGCGGCTGACCACCGAAGACGAAATGCTTTACAGCGTGCAGGCGATTGACGAAGGCAGCCGCTTCATTGGGCTGATGGAAGTTGACGATGAACGCGCGAATTCGACAGGCAAATGGTTGAAGCAGATCACTCGCATTGGCGGGCGCACTTCGCGCGGTTTCGGCGCGGTCGAAGTCATTGCCAAAGAGAGTTTCGCCAACGACGTCTTGCGCGACCGCGTGGCATCGTTCAACGCCATGTATCGAGAGTTTGAAGCCGATCTGCGCGCGATTGCCGATGACCCGCCGCCCGCCGATACGCGAACGCTTTTCACCGTCAACCTGCGTTCGGACGCCGTTCTGCGTAATACGGCGGGCTTGCCCACGCTACAACTTGATTTGCTTGACGCGCTCGGCGAACTGGCGACCAACGAAGAGCGGCAGGTTCTCACATCCATCACGCCCCAGCCGGTTGCCCAATTCACCGGGCCGCTGATGGTCAGCGGCTGGCAGACGGCCTGGCGATTGCCCAAAGAAGTTTTGCTGGCAACAAGAATGGGCGGGCTGTACGTTTTCGCCGCCGATCTCGGCGACGACGAACACAAACAACGGACGCTGTTTTCACTGCTCGAAAAGCTGCAGGCCGCAGGCGTCGGCGAAATGCGCCAGGACGGTTTCGGGCAAATCATCATCTGCGATCCATTTCACCTGGAGGTAGAACCGGTATGAGCGAAATGAATGAACTGACGTTACAGGCAAGAATTGACGCGAAAATCGGCAGGCTTGTCGAGTGCGCGGAGGGTTTGATTACCGACCGACTCGACAAGATCAAGGAAGTTGATGGCAGTCAGCGGATCGCGGGCAGTCAGATTCGCAATGTCATGGCGGTTGCCAACACTGCTCCACATCCTGCGGTAGTGACAAACTTTATCCGCTATCAAATGGGACGGTCGGGAGCGCCCAGCAATGCATGGAAAAATACAAAGCTGGGCGAGGCAGTGATCACAATAATTGATGGTGAATTGCAAAAGCTGGCAAAAGAAATTGTCAGCGATGTCAGTGACTGCAAAGAAAGCAAAGAGATTGAAATGCAAATGCAGATGACGCGACTACTTCTGGGTTTTATGTATCGCCGTTACGTTTACGAAAAACCGGAATCGGAGGCAAAAAATGCCCTTCGATAAATTCACCTCGCGCGTCACCATTCGCGGGCAGATCATCTCCGAAACCGGATTGCATGTTGGTTCCGGCGGATCGTCGCTCGATCCTTCGGCCAGCGACAGCCCCATCATTCGCGATGGCGCCGGGCGTCCGTTCATCCCCGGCTCGTCGTTCAAAGGCGCGCTGCGGGCGCATCTGGAAAGTCTGGTGCGCGGCGCTGAACGAACGAATTTCAGAAGCTGCGACCCACTGGCGGCTCCGTGCATCACTCCCGAAGACATCGATAAGATCAAAGACAATGCGGAAAAGAACGCCGAAGCCGAAGCGAAAGCCAGAAAAGACGAGCGGCTCGAGCGCGTCATCAAGGATCAATTGCTGACCAATGAAATTCTTGGCCAATCATGCATCGTCTGCCGGTTGTTCGGCTCGCCGTGGCTGGCGTCGCACGCGATGATCAAAGACCTGTTCGTCCTGCCGGATTGGCGCCTGGGCAGAATCGAACGGCGCGATGGCGTGGGCATTGATCGCGACACCGAAACCGCGCGGCAGGGCGTCAAATACGACTTCGATGTCGTGCCTGCTTCCACGCGCTTCGGGTTGGAGATCATCGCCGAAAACGCGGAGGATGATCTGCTCGGCTTGCTGGCGATTGGCTTGCGCGAAATGCGGCAGGAGCGAGTTTCGCTCGGCGGCAAGACGACGCGGGGATTGGGCGGCGTGAAACTGGAACTGACTGAAGTCGAAGTGGTCGGCGACGCAGCCGCCAATGATTTCGCCGGCGACGGCAAGGCTGATCTGCTCAATTATCTAATCGAAGGCAAAGGCCGATTGTTGAAAGCCGCTGAAGCGCAAAAATACCTGGACGGCAAAATCACCAAACTGGCCGAAGCAAGATTGAAATGACAGGCCCGGGGGCGCATCGCTTCCAGCGTGCTCTCGGCGATAGGCCTATTGAAAAGAAATAGGTCTCTTGCCAAATAGCACGCTGGAAGCGATGCGCACCCAGGGATCAAGGAGCGCACCGAATGCACAAAAAATTACTCAACGAAGCGACCTTTCATCTGACCATCGCCGCCGAAGGGCCGCTACTGGTCAAATTGGGCACGGAAGGCTGGGACCCGACCGTTCCCGACATGCAATTCATCCGCACCCGCCACGCCCGATTGGGCGAGACGATCTTCATTCCCGGCTCTTCGCTCAAAGGCACGCTGCGCAGTTACAGCGAAAAGATCGCGCGCACGCTGGACGTGTTTTGCTGCGATCCGTTCCATAAAACGGATTCGTGCAGCAAAAGCCTGGAGGGTTTAGCGAGAGAGAGCAACGCGACCGCGATTTACGATCAGTCTTGCGTCGCCTGCAAACTCTACGGCTCGACCAATCTGGCCGGACGCGCCGCCTTTGCCGACGCTTACCCGACAGTTGATTTGAAGTCTCACCTGACCAAGCGAACGGCGGTGGCGATTGACCGCGTGCTGGGTTCGGTCGCCGTCGGGCCGTTCGACTTCGAGGCGCTGACCGAAGGCGAGTTTGCGACGACCATTCGATTGCGCAATTTCGAGCTTTGGCAATTGGGCTTGCTGGGGCTGGCCGTGCGCGATTTGTGCCTGGGGCGCGTCCGAGTCGGTTACGGCAAATCGCGCGGCTTCGGCAGCGTATCGGCGCGGCTGGACAAACTGGAATTGCGCTCGATTGCGGCGGGCGGGCTGGCGCTGGGCGACGGTGAGTTGAGCGTGAAAGGCATCGGCGCTTTGCTCGACGATGAAGAACGCAAAAGCTACGGCATCACCAGCGAAGCGGAAACGAAGCCGGTCAGCGTCGCCGCCAATCCCGAACAAAGTGATGAGGTGCTGGGTTCGTCCGTGCTGTTCAAGCGCGAATCGAATTCGGCCGATTGGTTCGCGCCGGGCGTTGACGCGCTCCTGGGCGAATGCGTCAAGACGGCCTGGAACAGCTTCATCGCGGAAGACAAACAGCGGAGAGCGAAATGACGAAAGGAACGGTCGCAAGCCGGCGCGGCGATTGGGCGGCGGTCGTCGAAGCCGTCAACGCCGTCTTCGGAGGCAAGGAATTCATCCTGCTGGCCGAAGACGCCGATGCGCTCATCAGCCCGCACTTCGAGCCGAAAAACACGCTCGAAACAGACGCGCAACTTCCGCGTGGCCGCGCCTTCGACAAAGAGCGCGAAGTCCGATGGCGCGAACGCTCAGGCGGCCTCTTCATTGTCACCTATCTGTCGGAAAGCGGCGTCCCGCCAGACGAAGCGAGATTCGTTGACGAAGGCAGCGAATGGGAAACGCGCAAAACGTGGCAGAAGCTTTACGGCAAATGGAACGGCAAGCTGGGCGATTGGGTGGAAGTGTCTGTACCGGGAATCAAGGATAAATATAAAGCCGTCTACACCGGTGAGCCGAATTCGCCCTTACAGATTGACGCGGTGGATTACAGCCGCGATGGCATCGTCCAGATGACCCGTTTCTGCGGGATCAGCGATTACAAAAAGCCGAAAGGAGAGTAACCATGCCAGACAGACCACAACGCGGCGGTTGGCGGCAACAGGAACCGGAGCCGAAACCGTTCGGCAAAGTCGTCATCTCGAAACACGCCGCGCGCCGCAGCCTGAAAGCCGAAGACCGCCCGCACGACCGATTCGCGCCCGGCGCTTACACCGGCAAGCTCGATTGTTTCTTGCGCGCATTGACGCCGATTCACGTCGGTTCGGGAATTTACGAACTGGTCAACGATGATCCGGTGCGCGGGCTGATCACCGCCGACGGCAAGGTGATTGTGCCAGGGACTTCGCTCAAAGGCGCGGTGCGCTCCATCGCCGAAGCCATTTCCGATTCGTGCCTGCGAATTGTGCGGAAGGAGATCGAAAACAATTTGGCGGCGAAAGCAGGCCCCTGCAAAGACCTCGCGCAGCTTTGCGCTTGCTGTTCGATCTTCGGCGCGTTGGGTTATCAAGGCCGGGTCAGTTTCAACGACGCACGGTTGAGCAAAGGCGGCGTGGCGACCCACCAGATTCAATCGCCTTATCCGCCGCGCGATTCGGCGCGGTTTTACAAAGACTTCCAGCGCCGTTTCAACGGGCGCAAGTTCTATTTCCACGGCGAACCGGTAGCGGCGCAGCGCGGCGAGCCTTATCAGGTGATCACCGAAGATTCCGAACTGGAATTCACTGTGCAGTTCGAGAGCCTGACCGCCGACGAATTCTGCCTGCTGATGGTGGCGATGGGCGTGCTCGATGATGTGGCCATCAAAGTCGGCGGCGGCAAGCAGGCGATGCTCGGTTCGGTGGAGATTCATCTGATCCGTTTGGAAATCCAGAACACAAGAGAATCATTCACGGATTTTGCCGCTGGCGTCCAGGTGGTTGAAGAAGATATCGTCGGCTTTTTGCTGGATAAGGTTGGAAAGGCTAACTCGCTCATTAACGAAGACGCGCTGGATGAGTTGCTGAAAATCTGGGAATACCCGTCGGATCGCAAAGCGCCGACCGGAATGTACTGAAGGAGGCAAACCGATGATGCAACCGCAGGAACACATCCGCCACGCCACGCAGCTTTGCCAGCGGCTGCGCAGCGCGGCGACCGAAGTCGGATCGCGCGACCGCCAACGCCAGGTGCGCGGCGCCGACCCGAACGAACTCAAGAAAATCTACGCCTATCTGCTCAAACACCGAGACCTCAACAAGCTCAAAAAGCTGGTGGAACGGCTGCCCAACTCGAATTTCGCCAGACGCAGCGGCTCGACCGAAGGCTATTACCGAAATATTCAAACGGCGTTGGGGGCGGAGTTTTACCGGTTTGGCGTGGATGATGCAATTTATGTTTTAGGCTGGGCTTGCCGATTGTTGTGATCGCATCAATCGCTAGACTTATTACGGTGATGTATCCCTCGCAAACACAGGATGAGCAAATTCGCGGCTTAGTCAGGCTAGCTGAGCTGATAGCACAAGTTTACGATGGAGCAGAAGAAAAACTGGAAAGGTTTCTCGGAAGGTTTCACCGCCCTGCAAAAGAATGGGTTTATGCGTATTTAGAGCGTGAGGATAAGGAAAATGGAACAGAAGGGTTATTGAATTTTGTCGGTAACTTGAGTCGCCTGGATCAAATAGCTAAAGAATTGAACATTGACCTTGATGAGGTTGGGAATAGCCAGAGAAGCCGCGAAGTTTTCAAGCGGCTAAAGATATCTGAGCATCAGCCACCTTGGGGGCTTTATGCGGGGTTAGCCAAGATAAATGAGATCAGATATGAGGCCGACAGGACGATAGCTTATCCCACATTGTTGGGGCAGGGGGTGGCTGCCTGTAAAGAAATTGAACGTCTACTTAAGCTGTTGATTTTGTTCTATGGTGGCTTTTGCTTCGAAACAGCTTTTTCCGCATATTGGCACTGGGAAAACCAAAAGGCGCTATTGAAGGCACTATGCAATTACATCGGCGATCCCAAATTGAGCGTGGCCATATACGATTTTCTGGACAGAGATACGAACATAGAACTTGGCCCAATGATTTGGTTGCTGAAGCGGTTGGATAAATACACAGCCTCGTTGCCAAAATTCAAAGCTTGTTTTGGACGCAATTCGATTTTGACCGAATATCCGTCCCCGGCTCCGCCCTCGCCTAATTATATTTCGATTAAGCCCACCCGAACTCGTTCTACAAGCCCCAGCAACATCAGAGATACGTTAGATAAGATCAGAATACTGCGTAACGACCTTCCTCACGATAAGAGTGGAACGCCGGAGAAATACGAGCTTCAGACGGCTGAAGGACTTCGGCCACACCTACACAAACTGTTTTATGCAGTCGAGCAGTTTGAAACAGAGAGCGAAAAGTTGCGATTGATTCCTTCTCTTGCGCTTCTTCTTCAGAAGGAAGACCGGATGAATCGCGGGGCACAATTGGAATGGTTTTCGGAGCACAAAATACGTTGGTCATTGCCTTGCGCTGACCTAAATAATCTTGATGTTGGCACCCAGTATTTTATTTGGCAACTACAGGAACGCCCAGACTATGTTTTAGTTCGGAACTATCAACGGAAATCATAATGTCACGCCAAACCATTCTCATTTCATCGCTCGGCGAATCGCCTGCCGTTGTCACCGAAGCCATAGACAAGCTGGAGGAGGCTGAAGGGATTCGCTTTACACAGGTCGTCACGCTGGGGACGGATGAATCCGAGGTGCGGCAGGGTTGCGCGATTTTGAATGAGCATATGGTTGATCATTACGCCGATCGCAGCATCGTCTATCTTCACGAGGCGATTGGCGCGACCGATGTGTTGACCGAGAAGGACAACCTGGATTACCTGGCGCTGGTCGCCAAATGGCTGAAGACTTCTAAGCATCTCGGAGACGTTTATGTTTCGCTGGCTGGCGGGCGCAAGACGATGTCGGCATTGATGGCGCTGGCCGTGCAGATTTATGGCGCGAAGCTGCTTTGCCACGTCGTCCACCTTCAGATGAGCGACAGTTTGCAGCGGGACATGAACGCCGCGAATTTGTCTCGCAACAGGGAAGAGTGGGAAACATTGTTGCACCCGGCGTCGGAAGAGATCGAACTGGTGAGGCTGCCGGTCATCAGCCTTTTCCCCTGGATCAATGATTTTCTGCGGGCGCTCGGCGGGCAGGAAGTGGATAAGCTGGATGCGCCGGTGCGGACGCTGCTCGAAGACAATCACCTGGTGGAGCGACAGGGCGGAGGATGGCGTGTAACGGCTTCGGGGCGGCAGTTGCACGACATCCTCAACGATATTCAGTTGCTGCCCGATCCGTCCGCCATAGCTCCGCAGGACAAGGTCGTTCATCTGAGCAGCACTCATCACGGCAACGAACAACTCAGACCGCACGCCGAGCGGTTGCGCAATTTCCCTTTCGCCGAACGAATGGATTCCACCGACAACAACCCGGCCTGCGATCGCAGCCGCGCTTTGAAAACGAAGTACGGAAATTTGGTGGTTGATGTGAAAACCAGCGCGCCGGAAGTGTTGCGCGTCACACTGGCTTATACCGACGCTGGTTACGCGCTGGAAGTTCGCACGCGCGCGCAGTCAATGAGCCAGGCTGAGCGCGTCAAACGCGAGTTGGAGCGATTTTTGATCGGATGAAAACAATGGGGGGGAACGCTATGGCTGGAAAGTTCGTAGATTTTTTGATCAATCTGGCGGCGGCTGCTTTTGGCGGTTTTGTGACCTGGGCGTGGCGGACAATCCACAACAAGCGGCTTCGTGATAAGCGACTGCAACAAATTCAAACCGCGGCAAAGGAAGGAGAGATAGCGATTTGCATTCGCGTCGGCGGATATAGCGATCCTTTGCCGGATGTGCGCAACTATTTACAAGCGCATCATCCGAACATTGCTCAAATCCTCGTCTATCAAGCCAGCGGCGAAGCCCTGGATGAACCGGCAACGGCAGCGCGGATTGTTGAGGATGTTTACGAAGGCATCCGCGCTTATGGTGAAGGCGCAATTTCACGCTTGCATTTCTTTCCTTCGGGTATGGTTGCGTACTCGCCCATCATTTTTACGATTTTGAGCAATTGGGGAAAAGTAGTTGTCTATCACAAAAAGACAGATGCCTATGTGCCGCTTTACGAAGTAGACAAAGATAGACGGCGCTTGGTGAAGCGGGAATTCAAATCGCTAAACGCTTGGCAGGTTGTTACTGTTCAAGCAACTGCTGCCGCGACTGTGGGAACCACCAAATCATGAGCGATCAATCTGCAACGCTGCTCTTGTCACTCGACAACACGGAGCTTTACGACGGCTGCGACGTTCAGGAAATAGCCGGACGGCTGACTTTGATGACTCCGCCCAGTCAGGCCGTCAACATCATCGGGCGCAACGCGCGGCTGATCGTTGAACGAATGGTCGCCAGCGGCGTCGAAGAGGTGACGCTGACCGGCGCTATGGCCATCTGGGCTTATCTGGTCGTATTCCATTCGGCGGTGCATCGTTTTCGCGCGGTCTATTACGACGACGGCAAACCGGGCGGCAGATTGCTGGTCGCCGCTCATCCGTAGCCTGAAGCGCTCATCGTCAGCCCCCGTGGAGAAGCGCCGCTTATGTCGAACACGGATCAATTCAAACAGCTATGCGACCTGGCCAATCTTTACGCGGCCTGGGCGCGCGTTGAAGACTCCGATGGTTGCGCGGGGATTGACGGCGTGACTTTGGAGCGGTTTGCCGAAGACCTCGACAAACGCGTCATCGGGCAGGGCGATTTTTATTACTCCGAGACTTCTGGCGGCAAGCGCGGATGTTTTCTGACCGACCGCGCGCGGCGCACGTTCATCACCCAATTCGAGCAGCGCATCAATACCCTCGTCCAACATCCGCGCGCCGGGTTGAACGTCACCTGGCGCGGCTGCATTGACATCCAGGTCGGGCATTACATTCAACTGCTGCGCGGCGAAGCCGCCGAATATCTGCCCATCGAGATTCGGTAATCGGGAAGATTATTTCAACGCAAAGGGGCAAAGGGGCGAAGGGTCAAGAGGCTGAATAGAGATGGAAGCGTTTCCTCATCTCAAGCTCTTTGTCCCCTTGAACCTTTGAACCTTTCCGTTGATTTTTAAAACAGGATAAGGAGAACTTATGACGGAAAATCAGATCAGCAAATTCATTGTTGACGCAGCCATCGAAGTTCACCGGACTTTGGGCGGTCCCGGATTGCTGGAAAGCGTTTATGAAGAGGCCCTGGTTTGGGAGTTACAAAAAGCGGGCTTATTCGTCGAGCGCCAATTGACGACGCCTATCGTTTACAAAGGACGAACGCTGGCTGGTCCTCTGCGGTTGGATCTGTTGGTGGAGAAGAAGGTAATCATCGAATGCAAAGCCACCACAAATTACAATCCGATTTTTGAAGTTCAGGCTCGAACTTATTTGCGGCTGCGGGATTTGAAGCTCGCCTTGGTTATCAACTTCGGCGAGAAATACGTCAAAGACGGAATTCACCGCGTGGTCAATGGGTTGTAAGAAGGCTTTTCATCGCAAAGGGGCAAAGGGGCAACGGGGCAACGGGTCGAAGGGTCGAAGGATAGAATAGGAGTAGAAGCGTTCCCTCACCTCAAGTTCTTTGCCCCCTTGAACCTTTGAACCTTTGCGTTAAAAAATCGGATTCAAGATATGTTTTACGTCATCGCTTACGACATCCCGGACGACCGCCGACGATCCAAACTGGCCGGCGAACTGGAAAACTGGGGAACGCGCGCGCAGGGATCGGTCTTCGAATGCGATCTGGACGCCGAGCGCGCCAACCTGCTCATTGAACGCTTGCGCAAAATGACTGCCGACGAAGACGACCTGCGCGTCTACCAACTTTGCCGATCGTGCCTGAACGCTTCCCTCGTCGTGCGCGGTGGACAATTTGCCGTTGACCAGGACTTTTATCAGGTCTGATCATCGCAAAACCGGACAATCGAACCTTCCGCGAGCATCGCACACCGTTTCGTGCAGCTTTTCCGGCGCCGCCGCTAAACGCTTGCTGCCTTGAGCTTAACGGACGCCGGAGCGCGGCCGCCACTTGCGAGATGCTCGCGGATTGCAAACAAACAACTTAATAGTGCTTTTTCCCGCAAAAAGGTCTATGATCCGCCCGCTCATTGGCAAAAAATCGGAGATGCTCGGAAACCGCGTGATAAACCCTGCCGGTTCAGAATGTTGAAACGCGGGGAGTAGCTGAGGGCGTTTGAGGTAGCAGCCCATTGAAACAAAGAAAGTTTGTTTGTTAGTGTGAGGCCGGAGGCGTAGCTGAGGGCGTTTGAGGTAGCAGCCCATTGAAACTCCTGGATTTCAAAATTTGAACTTATGCTAAAAAAGTAGCTGAGGGCGTTTGAGGTAGCAGCCCATTGAAACTTCTTCTTCATGTATGGTTTTGTTATTTACCTTTTTGTAGCTGAGGGCGTTTGAGGTAGCAGCCCATTGAAACCGTGGTTGCGTTTTGCATTTTTGTTTTCTCCTATGGTAGCTGAGGGCGTTTGAGGTAGCAGCCCATTGAAACTTTCAATCACTC
>WBZR01002685.1_pt1 | contig 17756 bp, 17 predicted proteins | sample 5204231 | NCBI WGS metagenome assembly WBZR01 (sample SAMN12412403, study PRJNA552823) | activated sludge metagenome | isolation source: activated sludge from anammox sidestream of wastewater treatment plant... | place: USA: Virginia | collected 2017-08 | reverse complement strand
TGATCCCCCCGAGTGGGACTGAGACACGGCCCACACACCTACGGGTGGCAGCAGTTGGGAATCTTGCACAATGGGGGCAACCCTGATGCAGCGACGCCGCGTGGAGGATGAAGGATCTAGGTCTGTAAACTCCTTTTGCCAGGAAAGACTTAGGACGGTACCTGGCGAATAAGCCCCGGCTAACTACGTGCCAGCAGCCGCGGTAATACGTAGGGGGCGAGCGTTGTCCGGATTTACTGGGCGTAAAGGGCGCGTAGGCGGCTTGTTAAGCGTGAAGTGAAATCTCCAGGGCTCAACCCGGAAACTGCTTTGCGAACTGGCAAGCTGGAGGAAGGCAGAGGTGAGTGGAATTCCCGGTGTAGCGGTGACATGCATTGATATCGGGAGGAACACCCATGGCGAAGGCAGCTCACTGGGCCTTTCCTGACGCTGAGGCGCGAAAGCGTGGGTAGCAAACAGAATTAGATACTCTGGTAGTCCACGCCCTAAACGATGGATGCTAGGCGTGTGGGGTATCGACCCCTCACGTGCCGTAGCTAACGCATTAAGCATCCCGCCTGGGGAGTACGGCCGCAAGGTTGAAACTCAAATGAATTGACGGGGACCCGCACAAGCGGTGGAGCATGTGGATTAATTCGATAATAACCGAAGAACCTTACCCAGGTTTGACATCGATGGCAAACCTATGAAAGTAGGTCCTCTCCCACAAGGAGACCTGAAGACACCTGTTGCATGGCTGTCGTCAGCTCGTGCCGTGAGGTGTTTGGTTAAGTCCAGCAACGAGCGCAACCCTCGTCCTATGTTGCCAGCGGGTAATGCCGGGAACTCGTAGGAGACCGCCGGTGCAAACCGGAGGAAGGTGGGGATGACGTCAAGTCAGCATGGCGGTTATGCCTGGGGCTTCACACATGCTACAATGGGCGCAACAAAGGGCAGCGATACCGTGAGGTGGAGCTAATCCCAAAAATACGCCCTCAGTTCGGATTGCAGTCTGCAACTCGACTGCATGAATGTCGGAATCGCTAGTAAACGCAGGTCAGCTATACTGCGTTGAATACGTTCCCGGGTCTTGTACACACTGCCCGTCAAGTCACCCGAATTGTCTGCACCCGAAGTCCGTGGCCCAACCGTAAGGAGGGAGCGGCCGAAGGTGCGGGGGGTAAGGGGGACTAAGTCGTAACAAGGTACCCGTACCGGAAGGTGTGGGTGGATCACCTCCTAAAGAGTTAGAACTCGCGAACCCACTGGGGGAGCGACACACTCAGGTCGATCGCTGTCCGCGTCACGAGCTTTCTTCTGCTACGGCTTCGGCCCGCCGCAGCCTTCGGGCCACGGCGGGCCTTTGTCGTTAACGACCGATGGATCGCGCAGGTCCAAGGACCGCCAGCTTTGCGAACATAATCACGAGCATGCGTAGCTTCGGGCTTCGGGCTTCGGGCTTCGGGCTTCGGGCTTCGGGCTGTGTCTAGCAGTAGGGACGGTCGTGGCCTGTGCGCAAGCGTGGCAGCCGGGCGCGTGGGTGCCTGGTCCCGGGGCCTCGATGCCGCACTACTTCTCGGGCACGGGGTGCGTCGCGTCGGGCTCGGTGCGGTCATCCCTGACCGACTGGATCGTGGAAGCTGAGCTACACGTCGGCGGAATAGAGGTTGACCGGTTCGACTGGGTGCCCGGAGAGCCTGCGACCAGCGACGTGCCCCTCGAAGTCGTGTTTGACTCCACACATTTTCCAAACGGCATGATCCTCCAAGTGGACATCTATGGATGGTCGCATCAGGGGTTCGTGTACCATGCGTCCGGCACCGCACAAGTCGTCAACCGGATTGTAGGATTCAACTTGCCGGAGTTCTTGATGGTGCTGGGTGGGAACGGAACCTGGCAGCTGCAACAAGAGATGGCCGGGCAGAACTACGGGTTCCACATCGTCTACCACAGCGGCTGGAGCCACGCTGACGTGGGACTGGCGCTGGAGAACGCGGGGGTCTTCTACGAGAACAGCCACGGCGGGCCCAACCAGTTCCAAACCGACGCTCCAGATCCGCTGCCACCACCGCCCTACCTCTACATGTTTGGTTACGGAGGGGATCCAGTACTCGACATGCATGAGCGACGCCTCGTGTGGAACGGTGCTGGTATCCCACCCTACAATTCCGGGGGCATGCCGCCTATCCACTTTGGACAGTTTGACTCGTGCGAAAGCGGCGGGACGTGGCCAAGCCCGCCGCCGGGCGACAACTCGTTCGCTCACTCCCTCTTCCCCCACGCCGATACCAACTGGCCCGGAGTCCCGAGCCCGAACCAAGCAGCTTGGACTTGGAAGGGCTACACGGATATCAAGAAGAGCCAGAACCAAGTGTGGTGGGTGTATACGAGGATGCGTGATGGACGGACAGCCCGCGAAGCTAGAGACATTTTTGTACTTCTCAACAATCATCCGGACTACAAGCATCGGCGGGTGACGATTAGCGAGACTGGCGTCTGGAACACGTTCGTTCCCGTCACTAGTCAGGAACAGGTGCCGGTCTGGGGAGACCCCTACACGCGGATCAAGTACGTCTACACCGGCACCAATGCAATACTTTTGGGGGAGTGGTATTGGTGATGATGAGCTGCTTCGGAGGTCACTCAGCCATCAGCTTAGTGAGAGTGATGTTCGCCATTGCCGTGGGCGCGATTCTTACCAGACCGAGCTTTAGCCAAGGAGCACAGACCGAATCCGACGCGATCGATCGAGCCGCCCGACTTCTCCATCAGATCGGCAGAGACTGGTCTCCTGCGAACGCCAAGGCGCAGAGGTTGAATCAATCATGGCAAGTTGACGACCGGGCCGGTGGCATCATCGCGATGGTTGACACCGAGACTGGGGCGTGCAGCGCATTGGTAGACCTTGCACTGAGTGACGAGGTCTATCGCCGCAAAGGGATGCGGGAACGCGTCGTTGCGGGACGAGCCGAAGCATGGGCCACTGGTGAAACCGTGCTGCGCCATGCCGGGCAATGGGACACGAACTGGGAACGCTTCGAGCTCCGGCCGCTCGGAGACCAGCCCGGTGCCGAACGAGCCAAGGACGCGCACTCGGATCGCTACACGCTCGAGTGGCTGAAGAAAGCCGAAGGCTACGAAGGCGCCTATGGCCGAGCGACGATGACGCTCGACCTTGTTACGGGCAGGCCGGTAGGTTTCACAGTCAATGTGTCCGACTTCGAGCTTCCTTCGCGGATCATGCCGCGATCGGACGCACTGTCGGCCGTTCGGCGACACTGGTCCGCCGAGAAGGGCCGCGTGATTGATTCAGGCTACGGCGGTAAAGCAGACGAGTGGTTCGGCTGGCCATCGGACCAGGACGCGCTTTCCCGCCTCGTATTGCAGGTTCGCCAAGACGGCACCGCATGCTTTGGATCAGACTACGGGCAACGAATGTCGGACCAAGGCAAGGCCCGGCTCTGTTGGGTCTTCGGCTATAACGGAACCGAGCTAGCTGTGGACGCCGAGAACGGCGAGCCGTTCGCAGGCGGCATATCGAAGGCGGCGCAAGAGGCCGCCCGCGACAACCCGCCCCGCAACCCCTACGCGCCACCGCCCACGGGGGTGACCGCAAGCCCGCTCTATGACCTCTGGCTACCGGTCGCGTGTGCCAGCCTGGCAGCGTTCGCCATCGCGTGGTGGCTTCGCGGCCGCGTCGGGCGGAAGTAGCCCCGCGCCCAGAACCAGGCCCGCAGCGCTTCGGCGCGGCGGGCCTTTGTCGTTAACGACCGATGGATCGCGCAGGTCCAAGGACCGCCAGCTTTGCGAACATAATCACGAGCATGCGTAGCGTCGGGCTTCGGGCTTCGGGCTTCGGGCTGTGTCTAGCAGTAGGGACGGTCGTGGCCTGTGCGCAAGCGTGGCAGCCGGGCGCGTGGGTGCCTTGCCCCAGGGCCTCGATGCCGCACTAGTTCTCGGGCACGGGATGCGTCGCGTCGGGCTCGGTGCGGTCATCCCTGACCGACTGGATCGTGGAAGCTGAGCTACACGTCGGCGGAATAGAGGTTGACCGGTTCGACTGGGTGCCCGGAGAGCCTGCGACCAGCGACGTGCCGCTCGACGTCGTGTTTGACTCCACACATTTCCCAAAACGGCATGATCGTCCAAGTGGACATCTATGGCTGGTCGCACCAGGGGTTCGAGTACCATGCGTCCGGCACTGCACAAGTCGTCAACCGGATTGTGGGGTTCAATCTCCCCGCATTCCTAATGATCCCTGGCGGGAACGGAACCTGGCAGCTGCAGCAGGAGATGGCAGGGCAGAACTACGAATTCCACATCGTGTACCACAGCGGCTGGAGCCACTTGGATGTAGCCGCGTCGCTCGAGAACGCAGGCATCTTCTACGAGAACAGCCACGGCGGGCCGAACAACTTCCAAACGGATGCGCCGGATCCGGATCCCCCTCCACCGTACATCTACATGTTTGGGTCGGCCCCAGACCCCGTACTCAGCATGCGACAGCGTCGGCTAGTGTGGAACGGGGCAGGCATTCCGCCTTACAACGCCGGAGGCATGCCGCCCGTCCACTTTGGCCAGTTCGACTCGTGCGAGAGCGGCGGGACATGGGCAAGTTTGCCTCCGGGGGACAACTCGTTTGCTGAGGCTCTCTATCCCCACGCCGATACCAACTGGCCCGGAGTGCCGAGCCCGAACCAAGCGGCTTGGACATGGAAGGGCTACACGGATATCAAGAAGAGCCAGAACCAGGTTTGGTGGGTGTATACGCGGATGCGTGAGGGTTTCACCTCCCGCGAAGCCAGAGACTTCTTCGTGCTTCATAACAATGATCCGGCTTTCAAGCACAGGCGGGTCACCATCAGCCCAACTGGACTTCCCTTCACATGGGTTCCCGTCACGAGCCAGGAGCAAGTTCCAGTATGGGGCGACCCTTACGCACGAATCAAGTATGTCTACACGGGCAGCACGACGATTCCGGCGACGGAGTGGTACTGGTGATACGAGTCTCCATTTCCGGGTGGTCGGCTTCTACCATTCCTGCGAGGCTCATCTTCGTGGGGTCGGCATGGATCCTGGCACCTGCGCAGGCGCTCGGCCAGGAAGTGCGCACTGAGCTGGAGGCGGTTTCAAGGGCCACTCGCCTGTGCCAGGCACTCGGTCGGGAGTGGAATGGCAGTGGCGTAAGGGTCGAACAAATCGGCGAATCTTGGCATGTGCTAAACCGCCAGAGCGGCGTCTCGGTCATGGTCGTGGCGCGGACAGGAAGTTGCACGTCGCTAGCAGACTTGGCACTCAGCGATGAGATTTACCGTCGCAAAGGGACGCGGGAACGCGTCGTTGCGGGACGAGCCGAAGCATGGGCCACCGGTGAAACCGTGCTGCGCCATGCCGGGCAATGGGACACGAACTGGGAACGCTTCGAGCTCCGGCCGCTCGGAGACCAGCCCGGTGCCGAACGAGCCAAGGACGCGCACTCGGATCGCTACACGCTCGAGTGGCTGAAGAAAGCCGAAGGCTACGAAGGTGCTTATGGCCGAGCGACGATGACGCTCGACCTGGTCACGGGCCGCCCGGTCGGGTTCACCGTCAACGTGCTGGACTTCGAACCCCCGAGCCGAGTGATCACCCGAGACGAAGCGATGCGCCACGTGCGGCAAAGGTGGATCGCTGAGAAGGACCGGTTCCAAAGCGCAGGATACATGGGCGCGGCCGAGCGGTACTTCGGCTGGCCAGAACCCCCAAACCCGGAAGCAACGCTCGTTCTGATGATCCGCGACGATGGGTCTGCTTGCTTCGGCTCCACTTACGGCGAGCGGCTCGCGAGCGAAGGTAAGGCACGGCTATGCTGGGTGTTCGGCCATGGCGGCACGGAAATCGCGATTGACGCCGAGAACGGCGAGCCGTTCGCAGGGGGGATCTCGAAGTCGTCTATAGACGCCGAGCGGGCCAACCCGACACGGGATCCCTACGTTGTGCCGCCGGGAGTGATGCAGAACCCACTCATCCACGGCCCACTGCCATCAGCTGCGGCAGGCGTCGCCGGGCTCGTAGCTGGATGGTGGCTACGAGCCAGGCTCACTCGCAAGGGCAAGTAATCGCTTACGGCTTAGCGTGCAGCAGGAACCAGGGGAAGGCTTTGTCCATCATGTCGAAGCCGTTGCAGTGCCCGGGCGTTGTGTTGTCGGTGTTCGGCACGTCGTGCTTGCCGTTGTAGATCCGCAGCAGCTCGACCGACCTCCCGTTCAGCGCGTTGTCCCAGACGAACCGTTTGGCCGTGCACATGTCCGGCACGGGGTCGTTGTCCTCGATCGTGGGCGGGAAATTGAAGTTCACGTCCGTGACATTGAGCCCCTTGAAGAGCTGGATCGTCTCTTGGATCGTATACGTGAGGTCGGTGCCGAAGTATTGCGGTCGCACCCCGTTGTATCCCATCGAGTCGTCTTGATCGCCGCCATAGGCGAGCAGGGCGACCTTGCCGCCTGGCATGTCGTCCACGTCGCTGGTCGGGATGGCCGAGCCACCAGCGCACACGGCGGCGAACACGTCCGCACGCCTCGATGCCACGTGGTATGTGAAGGCCCCGCCTGCCGAAAAGCCGGTTGCATAGACCCGTTTCTTGTCCAGTTTGTGGCCCGCTGCCGTGAGCTTGCCCTTCATCTCTTGGATGACTTGGTCCACAAACCCGAGGTCGTCGTGCTGCTGGGCGAGGATGGCGGGCCCTCCTTCGATGGTCCATTGTCGCGGCTCTTCGCCGAGCAATGCGTCCGTGATCGTCAGGGCCTGGACCGAAGCGACGGCCATCCCGTAGAGGTCGGCGTACATCTGGCACTTGAGATTCTCGAAGAATCCGTCCGCATGCCCGTTCCTGCCGTGAAAGACGAGCACGAGCGGCATCTGGTACGTCTCGGCGTCTGGGATGTAGTAGTAGTACGAACGGGCGTCGTTCGTCATCGTGAAGGTATCGAAGAAGGTCGTGTCCTGCCACTCTGGGCCAACGGCAGCGAGCACGGAATGAGAAACGAAGAGGAGCGGAAGCAGGCATTTTCTCGCCATACCTCGGGCAGACGTAGGGCGGACAAAAGGGTTCACCTCGCGTTTTCGCCGGGATCGTTCCGAGCACGGGCGCGAATCTGCCAAGATTTTGGAAGTGGCTCTCTTCCTCACCGTGCCCGACGTCATTTGGCTCCACCGAAGGATCACGGGTTTGCAGAGCCCGTTCCACTACGCCCGTTTGGAAGAAGCAGTCTTCTTGCAGTATGCGCAAGGAGATGCGAAAGCAGTGATCGAGCGTGCCGCTCAAGTCGCGGCCGGATTTGGCCGCTTGCGGCCCTTCACCAGGGCAAACCGCGCCACGGGCATCGGCACCGCACTCTCGTTCCTGCTCGCAAACGGCATCGAACCGGCGGTCGCCAGTGGCAATCTGCAGGAACTCGCAACGTTCGAGAACGACCCGAAGTCCGCAGCCAGTTGGCTGCGGGGCCATTCGAGACCTTCCAAGGCCACGCTCGGCATACCGGTCGCAGAGGCGCTCGATTCTGTGATGCAAAGGTTCGGCCCAGACTTGGCTACGCTCGACCGCGAGGAAGGGGCCACCCCCGAGGTCATGGTGAGCGCCCCCCGTCTTAGCGGTGAGTTCGTGAGGTTTTAGGCCAAAAGCCCTATTTTTTTTTGCACTCCGTCCCATGACCTTCTTGAGGCATGATGAGAGTGTGAAGCGGCAGGCTCGGTCTGCGGCATGGTGGATGGTAGCGACCGTCGTCGCGGGATGCGGCCGCATGCAAGGCGGACCTTCTAGCCTTGCTAGCACCGTCGTTGGGGAGGAAGTTCGAATGCCGGAGTTCGACTCCTTTGGCAAGAAGTTCCCGAAGCCGCCATACCGCGTCATCTCCTTGGCATGCGGAGGGTGTGCCGACCTTAAGTTCTTCCTGAGCACCGCCTCGGCAAGTCGGCCGCTCGTATTCGTTTCTGCCGATCCTGACGCCGCGCTCCATTCCGTGGAGATATCTCGTACTGACGGCGCTTGGCTCGTCGTAGACCCAGAAGCGAGGCGCGTGCCGCGATCCATCTTGGACTATCCGCCCGTGGCGCTCAAAGTTGGGCTAGACGGGAAGGTTCAGGCTCAGGAGTCGTCGCCCCAACGGATCGGGCCGTTCCTCGGTGCCGCGGCCGAGCCAGAGACGGCATACTCGAAGCTGGAGGTAGGCGGGTGAGGCTGAGGGGGTTGTCAATCGCCGAAGTTCTCGTGTCTGTCGCGATCGTGTCCTTGCTCGCTGCTTTGCTCACTCCTGTTTTCGTGCGAGCCAAAGACCGAGCGCAAGTCACCGCCTCAGTGCTCAAGCTGCGCCAGTGCCACGCCGCTCTCCAACTCTACCGCGACCAATGGGACGGCGACGACACGAGCGGCGACTACTTCCGCATGGGATTGTGGCAGCGATGGGATCTCCAGCAGGATTGGTGGGACTATGTGGGATTGACCGAAGCCTTCCTCCAGTCGCCCTGTCGCCGTGCCTACGAAGGGACGGCCGTTTCGTCCAAGTGGAACCAGATCACTTATGCCCCAGAGTTCTACGACAAGTGGTCAGAAGCTAACGGGAACAACATCGGCTATCTCTCGCGGTACAAGCTCAACGCATTGGCTTTTATGGATACGTACTGTACGGATCCGCCGCTGGAGCAGACCAACCCTTACCGTACCAAGCGGTTCCTCGCCATCTTGCTGAGTGGCGAGCTCGTGAACAAGCATCGCCGCGGGTCAATGCATGTGCTCGAGAACTGGTCAGACCCGCCCCCACCTTAGGGAACGAACACCAACCAATGAAAACGAAGAATCGTTCGACTCGCACACAGTGTCTCATTCACGCTGCCAGCTTGGTGGTGGCGGTTGCCATAGCTTGGGCAGCATCCAGTCTCAGGCTCTATGGAAGTACGCCCATGATGTTCGTACGGGGCGCTGCGGCCCAGCCCCTTCCGTCGCCTAAGGCTGGTTGCACTGCCCAGGGCCAGTGCTGGAACAACGAGGATCCGTGCCCGAACGGAACCATCTATCGGGACACCTATACACAATGCTGCCAGACGATCGTACCGAACCACTGCGCCATCGTGCAAGGCATGTGGAAGAACTGCGGCGGGCAAGTCAAGAAGCACTGCAAGCAGGACCTAATCTCGACTTCGACGTGCATTTCACCGGACTGCGTCTAGGGTAGAAGCTTGACGATCACCGGATCTCGCCGATGGGTGCTGCTCTCGGGAGCCGCTGTCCTGCTGGCAACGGTGGCGGTTCTTGCGATCGGCCCTCGGTCGTGTGACGCCTCTACTTCCCACGCATCGGCGACGTTACTGGACTGCATGCTTGCATCGGACTCAGGTTGCATGTTGCGCTACGTAGGTGAAGAGGAGAGGGATGTCGGATCGGTGGATGCCGCCTCGCTGGATCGGTTCGTGCGGACGGTCTGGGCTCCTCATCTGGCCGGATTTGAGCCTGCCGTCAGAGCTGGGCAGCGCGAGCACGGCCAGAGCCACCTGGACATGGTGGAGCTGCGCCACCCAGACGGCCGCAGGGTACCAGTGGTCGCAGTCGCCGTGGCTGCGGACGGCAGGGCGATCCACCCAAACCTCGTGCTCGACATGACGATCACCTCGCTGCTTGCGGGAAGGCGAGCCGGCCTACCGTTGCCTCAAGGATCGAGCGCCGAAGCCTACTTGGCGGAAGAACTGCGAAGACGATTGCGAGAGTTCGAAGGTAGCGGGCTACGGGGGGCGGCTTTACCGGTCGCAGAGACTGGTGAGAGCAAGTTCTACTCTTGGAGGGATCTCGCGGCCCGTTTCGAGCGACGTGCGGCCTTGTTCCACCGGTTGCCTACGCTTTCGGACGAAGAAAAGGCGGCTGCGCTGGCTGAGTACCAAGACTGGGAGAAGTCAGGCCCCTGACATTCGCTCCGCCGGAAGTTCGTACTCTCATGATCAGCCAGTGAGGCGCAACAAGGAATTAATTACCTGCCTGACTGGCTTGCTTGCGACGGAAGCCTCGCGCCTGCTCGGACTTCGGGTTGCGTCCGCCCGTTCATGGGAAAGGGCCTCACCACGGTAGCCAAGCAACGGAGCCTCCAAACCACTCATGTTAAAACCCCGTATAATTACGGGTAGCAGCTCGCCGCTAGCTGGGTCTACACTCATGGGCCATGGGCCATGGGCCATGGGCTAATCGCGGCGTTTTCCGCCGTACTTCTCGTCCCTGCATCCGGCTGGATTTTAGTCCAGGACGACTTTGAGTCATTGCCAGTTGTGTACAACGGGGTCTACTCCTTCACGAATTCAGGCTCTGAGACTGTGCAGCACAGCGTAGGGGGACAAGACACGCGGAGTCAGACGGTCTACGGCTCCGCGTATGCCGGGACGCCGGTCGAGAGCGGCCCGACTTGGACGGCCAAGTTCACGCCACTGAGCGCAGGCCCGCTAGTGACGAACTGGGAAGTCCACTGGACTGTTCAGCCTGGCTACACCTGGTATGTCAACATGTTCTACAACCATGAAGTGGGGGATCAGGCGTGGTATCGCTCCAGCCACGGAACCGTGGCGAGAAGTCGGAGTTGGCACATCTTCGACCGGCAGACGAGCACTTTTACAGGGCCGGGCAGCGGCGGCCAAGGTGGGGGTGGCTAAGTGACGTGTACATTGATACTTGCCGCGGTCGCGCTCGCCGGATCTTCGGAGAGAGCGCAACCCGCAAGGGGCCGCACCGCACCGGCCGTGCTGGCCGCCGTCGTCTCTGCGTCGAACCAGGCGCGCCCTGATTTGGGCCGAATTGGCCCGGAGACGGACTGGGACAAAGTCGCCAAGACGGCCCAGCTTCACGTCAGCCGCGACGAGAGGCTCCTTGTGCTGTGGCCGAGCAGCCTCTTTGGGATGGCCGCCGAGCGCGAACTTGTCCGTGGATTCGTCAGCTTGATCGAAGAGTTGCGCCGCTCGGGGAAGGTTCCTGGCTCCGGATTGCCGGGCCCGCTCGCCGCCGGTGCAGAAGACGCTGTCGCCATGGCGACTCCGTTCAACTTTGAGCCACCGAGTTCGATCGCGGACATGGACTTCTCGTTCGGAGTGCACGGCTGGTACAGGCTCACGGACGGGACCAAGTCGGTCTGGCTCATGGCGGATCGGCCGTCCGACACGGACCGGCTCCGGGCAGGGGCTTGTTCGGTGCCTCGCAACCCTAAGTCGGCACCTCGCGACGCCACCCCGCCGCGGTTCGAAGCGTTGCCGGGCATTCGCGTAGACCTTCTCTGGGAGGAGGGCCGGGAACCTGGAATTCGTGAAAAGGTTGAACTCGCGAGCCTTGCGACCGAACTGTTCCAAATTGAAGTAACGCAGGCTTCCGACGAAATCCGGGCCGGGTACGCCCGCTTCTTCCGCGAATTGGATGGAGCAAGCTCCCAGTTCCAGCGCGACGCCTTGACGGGCGACCAGAAGTCCGTTTCAGACCTGCCGCCCGATGTCCAGCGTACGCTCCACGAGCGGCTGGCGCTGGGCTTTGAGCGACACGGTTTTGGTTCGTTGCTCGACGCTGAGAAGTTCTTCTCAAAGGCGAGCATCGGTGATCGCAGAGCGCGGGTCTCGATCGAGTTCAGTATCGAGACGCCGAAAGGGAAGCAAGGTTTCTCGGGCGAGTTCTCCGGCCCATTCACTCCGCGCGAGTGACGGCGGGGCTGGAGCGGGTGACCAGACTCGAACTGGCGACATTCAGCTTGGGAAGCTGACGTTCTACCGCTGAACTACACCCGCCCTTCCCATCCATTGTGCCCTGGAAGGGGCCAATGGGTCAAGGCCCAGCCTGGGGCAACGGCCAGGCGTCGCTCTGAAGGAGCCACTTCGAGAACGCTTCGCTGAACCGCCGCGAGGCTGGGTCCACAAGATGAATACCGTCGAAGAAGTCGCCGTCGCCAAACTCCTTCGGGTTGGGTCGGAACAAGTCGTTAGCGAGGTGATCGAGCACCTTCGAGTATGCGGTCCGCTCTGCCACCGAGCCTTCGAGCATGGGCCTTTCTCTCGCCGAGGTCGGAGGCTCGGCGATCACGAGCACCGCGCCGTGCCTTTGGCAAGCGGCCTTGATCGCACGTAAGGCACTCGTGTTCAGGCGCCTTCGGCGGGGGTCGGCACCGAGATTCATCGCCCGAGGGTGGGCAGTTGGGGGCAAGACGCGAGTGTTTGCGAGGTAGCCGTTGTCGGGCGGGCGCGGGTGGACCCGCGTCTTGCTGCCCCGGCCGAACAGACCGAGAAGGGCGGAGCGGGCGAGCAGGCGGCTCCGTCCGGACGCGAAGGCCGCGCCGAGGTCGTCCTCGAGCAAGGAGAGCCCGGTGAGCTCTGCCCGCAGTGCAGGCGAGCGGACGAACTCGCGAGTGTAGGGGCCCGCGCCAGGCGCCTTGCGGAGCATTTGGGGGTTCGCTCCCAGGACAATGAGGCGCGGGAATGGGGCGCGGGCATCGAGGTCGCGCAGGAGCAGCTCCCATTCGACCGGCGAGGAGGCGTAGACCCCCCAGTTGAAGGTGCTCAGGCCAGTCTCTCGCTCGATGACCTCGGGGACGAAGGCGTCGGCGGCAAGCGAGTCGCCAAGGATCCAAACATCAAAGCGTCGAGCTGGCTCGAACCCCGATTTCGCGTCCACGGCGGCTTTGAAGTCAGCAGGGGCGGAGGCCCGCGCAATCCGACTGACCATTTGGTCGAGCAAGAGCAGGCCGGCGACGAAAAGAAACAATCGGACAGCCCACGCGCCCTTAGAACTGGAAGTAAAGGAACGCATCCCCTCCCTCCGACCCGAAGACGGCCCACCATAAGGTCAGTGCCGCGTAGGCAACATAGCGCACGGGCCTGGGCCATCGGCCGAGGGTGCCGTCGGGCCCGTCGTCCTGGCCGCGCGCCTGGAGGCCCAGCACGGTGGCCCCGGCCACGACCCCAGGCAGCGCCTCGGCGAAGGGGTACGTCCCGAGCCCCGGTTCCCAACCCGAAGCTAGAGAGCCAAAGAGCGTCGCCGCGTGCCCCAGGTCCTCAGCCCGGAAGAGCACCCACCCGGCGAGCACCAATGGCAGGACGGCGACCGCGAAGAACGCCGCCCTTCCCCTCCCGCCAGGCTTCCAGAGGTGCTCCAGCGCAACCCACGCCCCGTGCCAAAGACCCCAAACTACGAAGTTCCATCCCGCCCCGTGCCAAAGCCCGCTGAGACCGAAGGTCACCAAAAGGTTGAAAGCGGTCCGCCCACGCCCACCGCGGGAGCCCCCTAGCGGGATATAGACATAGTCGCGGAACCAGGTGCTGAGCGAGACGTGCCACCTCCGCCAGAACTCGGCGGGCGAGCGCGAAAAATAGGGTCGGTCGAAGTTGCGTGTGAGGTCCACCCCGAGCATCCTCGCCGCGCCCACGGCGATGTCGGTGTAGCCAGAAAAGTCGCAGTAGATCTGCAAGGCGAACAGAAGCGTGGCCGCCATGACGACCGGCCCAGAAACAACCGACGTAGGGTCGAAGGCCCGGTCCACATAGGGCGCGACCACGTCGGCCACCGCGAGCTTCTTGAAGAACCCCCACAGCATCCAGCGAAGGCCGGGGACAAAGGCAGAGGGCTCGAAGCGGAACTCTCTACCCAGCTGCGGGAGTAGGGCCTCGGGCCGCATGATCGGTCCGGCGACCAGAGGCGGGAAGAAGCACACGAAGAGCGCGTAGCGGCCCAGGCTGGGCACCTCGGCCACCGTCCGTCGCCGTACGCCGACGACGAACGAAAGTGCCTTGAAGGTGAAGAAGGAGATCCCGATGGGCAGGGCCAAGCCTGTCGCACCCGGCACCGACCACCCGGCCGCTGCCGCGCTCTGGAGCAAGAGACCGCCGTACTTATATAGTCCGAGCAGGGCGAGAGGCCCAACCACCCCAGCGACGAGCCACCCGCGCGAGCCCCGGCACCGGGCGGCGCATAGGTAGGTCCAAGCGACCACGCCGAGCAGCAGCGGCAGGTCGCGCAGCCCGCTCCAAGAGTAGAAGACCAGGCTCGCCAGCAGCAGCCAAGCCCGCTGACACCGCGCAGGCAGCACGAACAGCACCCCCAACGCAGCGGGCAGGAACAGCATGAAGGCAAGCGAGTTGAAAAGCAATCGGCCGCGCCCTGCGTACAAGACGGCCCAAGTCGGGGCTCGGACTCAGGCGCTAGGGGCAGGGCATCTCGCGAGCGCCAGGGATCGTGGTGAGGATGTTCTGGACGTCCATCGGCATCTTCTCGTCGGTGAAGAAGTCCCAGTACATGCGGCCCTTCTCGACGGTGCCGTCGTCTGCGACAAAGCACCGTTCGAACACTTGCCGGCGCTGGACGGACGTGTCCTTCCGGGCACGGAGCACGAGGCCTCTATAGTCTTGTGCCGCCTCCGGATTGGGGCTCAGGCCCTCGCGCTCCCCATGGACCAAGCAGGCGAAGACGCCATGGTTCAGGTCGAGCGAAAGCAGTTCTCGCATGAACTCGGGGTAGATCGTGAGCGGGGCGTAAAAGCTGGTCCGCTTGCCCGTGGCACGAGTGGACTGCCAGTTCGCCCCGAGACGGTATGGGTCGAGCGGGCATTCGAGGACCTTGGCGTCGCCGAGATAGGGCAGGATCGGCGAGAAGTCGTGATAAAGGGTGTCCGGAAGGGTGCCGTCGCCATCTTGGAGGTAAACCTCAAGGGCTTGGGCTGCCTGGCGCAGGTTCGAGGTGCATGCGGCCGTGTTGCCCGACCGCCGAGTCTGCGCGGTAGCGGATAGTAGGATGGCGGCGAGGATCGCGAGGATCGCGACGGCGACAAGCACCTCAACCAGGGTGAACCCCACGCGCCGCCTCATCGCGCCGTCCACCACCGATAGAGGATCGCAGTGATCCAAGCGAGGAACGAACCCCGGATGCAGTCGCCGACTAGGCCGAGGCAGTAGCTCAAGACCCTCTCAGGGTACACGAACTCGTGCGTAGGTATGGGCAGCGAGAACGCTATGCCGAGGAAGGCGAACGCGAGGCCCGCAAACGCAAGGGTCGCTAGACGGCCAGCCCGCGCGAGGCGCAACACGAGCGCGATCGCGAGTCCGGACAAGGCTCCGAAGCCAAGTGTCATCGGAGACGCTGCCCTTGCGAGGAAGGTTCCGAACAAGGGCCAGGTCGCATACATGGCGGGTGAATCCGGGCCTGGCGGGGATATTGCCACGGTCACTAGCATGAGCACGAGCCGGAACGCGACCCCGATCAGGAGGTTGACGACCGTACCCGCTAGCACGCCACAAGCGAGAAGGGGCCCCCAAGCCGCGTCGCTTAGGCGCAGGGGTTCTTTCGACACCCCCTCAGTATCCCGGAGGTGTTCCTTCACACACCACGAGCCCACTGTTTCCAGCGCAGGCCTCGCCGGGGTCGTAGGTCGTGCAACAGTCAATGGCGTAGTACGGGCCGCACGAGACGAAGTTTTGCTCACCGGCGCACTTCCATTTCCAGCGGTCTCGCTTATCGTAGTAGTTGTTGCGCCCGCCACTGGACCCGTCGCAATCCCAAAAAATCGGTGGCCAGTTGCACCGGTACTGTGGGGACATGGATAGGATTGTGCAGTTGCCTGGGCAGGGGGCCATGGGGTCAGGTGCCGAGCACCCGAGGAAGTCGGGGCAACCTGCCACATCGGGCGTGGGCAAATTGGACGCGAGGACGGTCTCCGCCTCGGTCCAGAGCCCCTGGACGTCGAGCGGCACCATGATCGGGGCGATGCCGACGAAGGCACCGGCGTAGGGAAGAGCGGCTGCGAGTCTGAGCTTCATCGCTGTTTCCTCCAGGCTCTCAAAGTACCCCCCCCCGAGGCGTGTCAAGCCCTTGGCTCAAAGTCTAGTATATTTACCTGGTGCATAGAACCAGACTGGTTGCGCTCTCTCGGGGATGCCGTAACCACGCCGCCGATTAGCGGTAGTGGGCCATGACCTTGCGGAACGCCGGTGTCGCAGCCGAGCGGTCCTTGGCGGTCTTACCGGTCAGCACGAACAAGGTCCAGTACTCCTCTTCCCGGTGGTAGCAGACGACCTCGCTCGCCCCACTCAGCTCAAATTCGAAGGTGCGGAGGGAGCCCCCTTGGATCGGCGTCCTCGCAACTTCCTTCACTCGTGCCTTCGGATCCCTTGCGCGGAAGTCCCGGATGTCTGCGTCAATCCGAGATTGCAAGCTAGGGTGCCTGGTCTTCTTGGGGTGGTGGATCGCCCGCCCGTAGATCACATCGGGCGCAGAAGAGAACGTCTGGCCCTTCGGCACGAGGACGAGCATCCCGAGGTCGTACGTGGCGCGGTCGTCTTGCACCCAGCCTGGAGGGGTGCCCAGGTCGGGGTGGATGCAAAAGTGCAGGTGGTAGCCAAAGAACATCGCGTTCTTGACCACTTTCGCGTCCGCCTGCGCGAACGCGAGCACGAACAACAAAGCGGCTACAGGGAGCCGATAGGCCATGGCACGATTCTATCCGAAGACGGGATGCTCGACCCGTAACGAACTTGATGACGGCCCTTCGCGCAAGCAGGACATCATCGCGGCGACTGATGGCGCCGCGGGTTCAGAGTGGTGATCCGTTCTCGCATACCGGGTGGGCCCGCAGCCGCCTCGAAGCATAGAGCCGTCTTGCTTTGGCAAAGGATGCGGGCCGCTGAGCGGGTATGAAGCCGAACGAGCTAAACCGCGCGGTGTTCCCAAAGCTAAGAACGGGGACGAGTCCGAAGTGGAATGGAGCGGGCGATGGGAATCGAACCCACGTGACCAGCTTGGAAGGCTGGGGCTTTACCATTAAGCTACGCCCGCAAGGCGCCTTCCCATCCTACCCGCGACGGAAGTTCAGCCCTGGGGGTTCGCCGATCCTGCCCGTATTCCTACCAGGTTGTGTCCATGGATGGAGAACTTCCAAAGTAGTCATTGTATACTCCGGGCAAGGCCCACTGTGGCCTCAGTGGCAGCTACATCGCGTTCCTGCCACGTTGGAAACTAGGAGACTGCAAAAAGAGATGAAACGAACACTCATCACCCTGGGAGCGCTCGCGCTGGTGGCTACCGCCAACGCGCAGTCGCTCTACAACAATGCCACGGGCGGCGGCCACACGCTGACGCTCGAGGGCCTTTTCACCGATCCGAACGGCCTCGGAAACCGAGCTTCCGCGCTCCAAACCGCGTTGGGCAACAACGTTTTCGGCTTCGGAGCCCAGACTGCGGGTCCCAACATGATGTCGGACGACTTCGTCGTCCCGGCCGGCCAGAACTGGACCGTCACCGCGCTGACCTTCTTCATGTACCAGACGGGGGCCACTACACCGACCATCAACGGCCTGAGCTGGCGCATTGACAACGTGAACCCGACGACCCTGCCTGATCCTGTGGCAGCGGCCGCACCCTTGATGTCGGGTGGCGTTTTGCTCGCCGATGTGCCGACCGTCACCTTCACGGATCTCTTCCGCGTGACCGACACCGCACTGACGGGTACGACGCGACGCATTCAGAAGGTCGTTGTGGACACGACGGGAGACCTCGTGGGCACGCTTCCTCCTGGCCAGTACTGGGTCACCTGGAGCGCCACTGGAACCCTAGCCAGCGGACCGTGGCAGCCACCTCTCACCGAGAAGGGCTTCCTCAACAATGCTCCCACCGATGCGAAGCAGTGGATCGGGTCCACCCTCGTCTGGAACGACCCAGTGGTGGATAACGGTGCGCCCCTCGCCCCCCAGGATCTCCCGTTCTGGATTGATGGAACTCCGGGCGGTGCCGAGGTCGTGGTCCCGAGCTC